>ERZ1673744.300-NODE-300-length-71448-cov-8.254885_pt1 | contig 71448 bp, 62 predicted proteins | sample MGYA00580207_ERZ1673744 | MGnify/ENA primary metagenome ERZ1673744 (study PRJEB41218, sample SAMN15661751) | gut metagenome | host: Homo sapiens | place: Canada: London | collected 2015-08-20/2019-03-30 | study: EMG produced TPA metagenomics assembly of... | reverse complement strand
CCATCCAGACAATAGTATCTGGATGGTTCGTCATTTCTTAACTTAATGACATTGCGCTTAAGCTCTTTTAGTTTGCCTCTAACATGTCGGCTAGGGAAGTGTCTTGTACAAATGTATTTGCGTTATTCATAAATAATACGTCAGTGATTAAATCGTCTTTGATGAGTCTTGTATAGTCTTCAAAGTAATATCTTGCATCTACGACTGTTATGGATGCGTATTGTGGAATCAAGAATGGGATTAAACTGTTCGCATAGGAGTCTTTGATCAATAGTAGGTGTCTTTTTGAGTTGTTGTCTACATTGATGTGGAATAGGGCTTTGTTGCCTCCCATAAAGACTGTGTATTGGTCTTTTGTTTCGAGTGCGTCTGAGTGATAGATGGTTCTTGATTTTTTGTTTGTGGATTCGTCTGTGATAACGTAATCGCATTTATCTTTTGGTACGTAGATATTGATTTCATCTTTGATGTTTACACTTCCTGTTTTATTGGCGAGTGTTCCTTCAAAGTTTGTCGTGACCGGATATATTGTATAGTCGGATTGTTTGGTTGTTTCAAGATTGAATGCTTTGGCTATGTCTTGGTAGGCATAGTAGGATCCAAGGCTTGTCCAATGGTGGTCCGTTTTATAATATAAGTATTCGTCTTTGTGCTTTTTTAATGTATTTCGCAAGTCTATTTTAACAATGGAATCATCCAATTTACTATAGATATTATCTATTTGTTTATCTTGGTTTAGGGTAACTACATATTTTGGCAGGTACTCTTTTTTTATACTTACCGCATTTGGTGCAGTCACAAATCCTACGTTGAGTTCTGGATTGTTTTGTTTAAATGTGTTTATGGCGTTTAGATTTCTTTCGAGTTGTTCCTTGTTTGGTTTGGCTGTTTTTTCAATAAGGCCTTGTTTAGTCAGGAATACGTCTTGTATTTCTTTTACGCCAAAGGTTTTTTGAATCAAGTATTTAATGTGTATGTTTTGATCTCTACATACGAATTGATCAGAGAACCATGCGTTTAAGTCTTTTGTGTATTGTCCGGATAATACGTGTTCTGTATTCCATGATGGAAAGGTTTGTAGGGGTCTATTTTCTGTTTCGGATTGTTTATGGTCAGGAATGATGATGTTTACTGTCATTGTTGCTATTGCTGCTACACTAACAACTTTGGCTAGGCTGCTTGCCATAATGCTTGAATATTTATGTTTCATGTTAGACCTCCTTTTCTAGAATGCGAAATATAGGAAGGAATGGTATGTTCCTCCTACAATAAATGCGATGCATACAATTAATAGAATTATGTAGATTGTCCATGTTGTGTATACGGCTTTCATTTTGTATTGGTTGTATACAAAGATTTGAATTCTGTCATAGACTTTTGTACTGAGTAGAATGGCGAGTATGAATAATATAAAATAGGATTTCAACATAAACTTGGCTTGGTTATTTGCGAAGGTTGTTGCGCCTATACCTATCATTTTTCCAAGTGTTGTAAATGCAGTCGTGATATTTGGACTCATAAAGAATACCCATCCAATTAATACTACGAGTAATGTATAGATGTGGGATATTGGTTTTGGAAGTTTTTCGAGTTTTTCTCTTAAGAAGAATTTCTCAAGGAGTAAAAGACATCCATAATAGAGTCCCCATAGGATAAATGTCCAGTTAGCGCCATGCCAGAGTCCTGTGCAGAACCATACAATAAAGATATTTCTTATGTATGTGTTTTTGTCTACGCGATTTCCGCCTAATGGAATGTATAGATAGTCTCTAAACCATTGAGATAGGGAGATGTGCCATTTTCTCCAGAAGTCTTGTACAGATGTGGCTGTGTATGGGTGGTCGAAGTTTGGTTTGAAGTCAAAGCCAAAGAATCTTGAGAGTCCAATGGCCATGTCTGAATAGCCGGAGAAGTCAAAATAGATTTGTAGCATGTAACAAATGGCTAATAGCCATACGCCTAGAGTGGAAGTGTTATTTTGAAGGATGGAGTAGACATAAGATAATTGGTCGGCTAACAATACTTTTTTTATTAAACCTTTACTGAATAGAACCATGCCAGATGCGTATTGTGCTTTTGAGAAGGTTCTATTTGTTAATTGGTCTTCCATTTCGTGGTAGGAAACAATGGGTCCCATACTGATTTTTCCAAAGAAACTTACATAGAGTGTGAAGAGTATGATGTTTTTTTGTGGTTTACTTTTACCGTTATATACATCGAATATGTATGAGAGTTCACTGAATGTAAAGAAGGATAGTCCTACGGGTAAAGCTATTTTAAGATTGGATTGTATGTGGAGTATGTCCATTAAAAATCCTGTATATTTATAGAAGCCTAGAATGAATAGGTTAACAACTACGGATACTATGAGTAGTATTTTTTTGGTTTTTCCATCATCTTGTGCTTCGAGTTCAAATGCTGTGAAATAGTTCCATAGAATGGATAGTATTAATAGTACGACATAGATTGGGTTGGACCATGCATAAAAGAGTAGGCTGAATACTACTAATAGAATGTTTTGTAGTTTTATGTTTCTGATTTGTTTTGTGAGTAGAACACTAATGGGTAGGAAACAAAATAAAAAAATTAAATCTGTGAATACCATATTTTATTCCCCCTCGCTTAATACTTTTTTGAATTGATCATTCATTGTGTTTGCATCTTTTTTTACTGCATATAAGCCATAGTTTCCATGAATATCAATAATAGCGTTTTTTAATAGTTCGGCTTGTTGTGGTGCATAGCCTTCAAAGATGCCTTTTTGATTTTTAACTCTTTTTTCAATGGTTTCTTTAAATGGTTCTTGTTGAGAATGGTCTTTAAATTTCACTAAAACAAACTCACTCGCACTCATGGCGTCGTCGGATTTGTAGTAGATAACACTTTCATATTGTGCTGGATCTAAGTCTAGAAATCGTTTCATACTTAAATTGTCTTGTTGGCTAAGTCCATCAAGATTGATGTTTTCTATGGTTTTACTTTGTACTTCTTCCATAGTTTTCGTACTGTCTTTGTCGTATGCGAAATTTGTGGATAGTAAAATAATGAATCCGATGAGAACGAATCCTTTTAAAATGGTGAATATATACTTTTTCATAATCTCTATGCCCCTTATAGTTTTATTGTGATTACTTCAATTGTATCATAAATTCTATGATATAATCTGATTAAAGGGGATATAAACATGAAAAAATTTGGGATTATCGGATTGGTTGTATGTATTTGTTTACTTACGGGTTGTGAAAGTCATAATGAGGGCGTTTCTTATATTAAGGAACAGGAGAGTTTGGATACAAAAGAATTGTCTAAGCATTTAACGAATAAGCGTATTGAAGAAAAGCTTTCTTTGGTTCGTGAAGGAAAGTTAGATGTATTTTCTATGTTTGAAGATTATGCCATTTATGGAGATTCTCGTGTATATGGATTCGCGTCTTATGGGTATTTGCCTTGGAATCGTGTGTTTGCGGATGCAGGAAACACCGTTTTAAATATTTCGGATTATAGTGAGGCATTAAAAGAAATCAATCCTTCTAATATATATTTCTCCTATGGAGTGAATGATATGGGATTGGATTTAAAGACTGAGAATGGAACGTATGGGGATTTGTATGAAGAAAAAGTAAAGGGTGTTTTAGAGATTTGTCCCAATGCGAATATATTTATTAATTCTATTGTTTGTCCTACGCCATCTGCGGTTGAAGAACATTCTGAATGGGGTAAAACGGATGATTATAATAGTCAATTACAAGAATTGTGTAAAAGAAATGGTTGGAATTATGTAGATATTTCAGATATCACAAATCATGGTGAGGATAAGTATTATCAAGAGGATGGAGTCCATTATATTCAGGATTTATATCCTGTATGGGCTGAAAGAATGATTGGTGAAACAATTAAAGTTATTGGATAGAAGGATTTTCTTTTATTAATTCTAATTTTATGGATATCAAAAGAAGTGTAGATTAGTGAAAGACGTGATTTTGGTCACGTCTTTTTTAATGGGCTCAGAAATGGTATAATACCAAGGAAATAGTTATAAACTATGTAAAGGATGTATTATATGAAGTTTATAGATGGACGTATAAAAGAGAATAAATTATACCTTCAAAGGGTTACTTTTATCATATTGGCCGATATCATTGGTATTGCGCTTTCTTATAGTTTTGCGTTGCTTTTAAGATTTGATTTTTCGTTTGAGAAAATTCCACCACATTTTGTGAATGGTTTATATCACTTTGTGCCATTCATCATTCTTGTTTCATTGATAGTATATAATCAAGCTCGTTTATATCATAGTATTTGGGTTTATGCAGGTGATAATGAAATTATTTGTGTCATTCGAGCTTATTTATTTATGATGCTTGTAAATCTTGTGTCAGTGTTTGTTCCTTTCTTTACATTACCACGTAGTGTGTTTTTAGTAGGTTATGTATTTAGTGGCATGACATGTCTTGTGATCCGTTTTGCGTATCGTTTTATTCGCTATGCGAAGGTTACTCATGAAAAGAAGGGAGCTCAAGATCATGTCTTATTAGTTGGAGCTGGAGAGTCGGCTCGTGAAGTGATTAAGGCGAGTCGTTTGAATGTTAACCAAGATATGTATATTGATGTTTTGGTGGATGACAATCCAAATAAAAAGGGTCGTTATTTAGAGGGAATTAAGATTGAAGGAAATCGTTTTGATATTCCTCAATTGGTAAAAAAACATAATATTCATCATATTATTTTGGCGATGCCTAGTGCGAGTGTAAAGGATAAAAAGGATATTTTAGAGATTTGTAAAGAAACAAATTGTAAAGTACAAACACTTCCAAGTATGGCTCAAATCGTAAATGAGGATGTTGCGATTTCAAAGATTCGTGATGTTGAGATTGAAGAGTTATTGGAAAGAGAAGAGATTCATATTGATTTGGAAAAGATTTATGGTTCTTTAGAAAATAAAGTTATTATGGTTACTGGTGGTGGAGGTTCTATTGGTAGTGAACTATGTCGCCAGATTGCCAAGGCAAATCCGAAACAATTAATTATTTTTGATATTTATGAAAATAATGCGTATGCGATTCAACAAGAATTAAAAAGAAAGTATCCATTATTAAATCTAGTTACTTTAATTGGTTCTGTACGAAATACGCATAGAGTCAATTCCGTATTAGAGATGTATCGTCCGGAAATGATTTTTCATGCGGCTGCGCATAAACATGTTCCTTTAATGGAAGATAGTCCAAATGAGGCTATTAAAAACAATGTGATTGGTACATATAAGTTGGCTACAGCTGCAGCTAAGTATAATGTGAAGCGTTTCTTGTTGATTTCAACAGACAAGGCAGTAAATCCAACGAATATTATGGGGGCTTCAAAGCGTCTTTGTGAGATGGTTATTCAAATGATGTCAAGAAAGTATCCTTCAACAATTTTTATGGCTGTGCGTTTTGGAAATGTATTAGGATCAAATGGTTCAGTGATTCCTTTGTTTAAAAAACAAATTGCCGAAGGTGGTCCAGTAACAGTTACAGATCCAAATATTATTCGTTATTTTATGACAATTCCAGAAGCAGTATCTTTGGTTTTGGAAGCTAGTCTATATGCGAAGGGTGGAGAAATCTTTGTCTTAGATATGGGCAAACCAGTCAAGATTGATGATATGGCTCGTAACCTAATTAAGCTTTCTGGTTTAACTCCAGACGTAGATATTGAAGTGAAGTATACGGGTTTACGTCCTGGTGAAAAGCTTTATGAGGAGCTTTTGATGGATGAAGAAGGTATGACAAAAACAAAAAATAATTTAATTTATATTGGACATCCAATTCAGATGGATGATGTTCAATTTGAAAAGGATTTGGATTTGTTGAATGAAGAATCAAAATTAGATGTTTCAAATATTCGAGAAATTGTACAAAGAATTGTGCCTACGTATCATCCAAGTGCAAACTAACATTAGAAAAGAGGGATTCTATGTTTGATACAAATAAAAATAAATTTGAGAAATTCGAAAGTAAAGTGTGGTTATCAAGTCCAACAATGCATGGACCAGAACTTGAATATGTAAAGGAAGCGTATGATACGAACTGGATGTCTACAGTTGGTAAAAATATTAATGAAGTAGAAAAATTAGCTGCTGAAAAAGTAGGTTGTAAATATGCAGTTGGATTATCAGCTGGAACAGCTTCACTACATTTATCGATGCGTCTTGCGGGTATTAAAGCGTATGGTATGCCTAAAGTTGGACATGGTACTTTAGAAGGTAAAAAAGTATTTTGTTCAGACATGACTTTTGATGCGACTGTCAATCCAGTGGTATATGAAGGTGGAGAGCCAGTATTTATTGAAACGGAATATGATTCTTGGAATATGGATGCTCAAGCTTTAGAAAAAGCGTTTGAAATCTATCCTGAAGTTAAGATTGTTGTGCTTGCACATTTATATGGAACTCCAGGTAATATGGATGCGATTATGGATATAATTCATAAGCATAATGCGATTTTAGTGGAAGATGCGGCTGAATCATTAGGGGCTAGCTATAAAGGTGTTCAAACAGGGACTTTTGGTGATTTTAATACGATTTCTTTTAATGGAAATAAAATCATTACGGGTTCAAGTGGTGGTTGTTTCTTAACAAATGATTTAGAAGCGGCAGACAAAGTCAGAAAATGGTCCACTCAATCAAGAGAAAACGCTCCTTGGTATCAACATGAAGAGTTAGGATATAACTACAGAATGAGTAATGTAGTAGCGGGCGTTGTTCGTGGACAATTTCCTTATTTAGAAGAGCATATTGCACAAAAGAAAGTTATCTATAACCGTTATAAAGAGGGATTAAAAGATTTACCTGTAAAGATGAATCCTATTCCTGAAGATTGTGAGCCAAACTATTGGTTGTCTTGTTTAATTGTTGATGAAAATGCGATGACAAAACAAGTACGTTCAGATAGTGATGTATTGTATACAAAGGAGCATGGTAAATCATGTCCTAGTGAAATCTTAGATGCGATTCGTTCAATTAATGCAGAGGGAAGACCTATTTGGAAGCCTATGCATATGCAGCCGATATATCGCTTAAATCCTTTTGTGAATAAAGATGGATTGAATCGAGCTAAATCGAATGCGTATATTGAGGGAAGTGTTCAAGATATTGGTATGGATATCTTTAATCGAGGTTTATGTCTTCCTAGTGACAATAAGATGACTGTAGAACAACAGAATCGAATTATTGAAGTGATTAAGGCATGTTTTGAATAGGGGAAAATTTTAGTATGAGTAAAACAATATTAATTACGGGAATTGGTGGCTTAACACCTCGTTCTATCGCAAAAATTGTGCGTGAAAATCATCCGGATTATAAAATCATTGGTTGTGATATTGATAAAAAAGCAGTTGGATTCTTTATGAAAGGTCTAGTGGATGAATATTTTGTTTGTCCTAGATGTACAGCCGATAATTACTTTCCATGGTTAGAAGAGTTGGTTGAAAAATATCAAATTGATTATGCTTTTGTACAGCCAGAAGCTGAAATTGTAGAATGGGCGGATTACTGTGAAAAGAATGGAAAATATCCTTGTCCTGTATTTATGGGAGATAAATTATTGTCGGAATCTTTAAGAGACAAATCGATTATGGCCGATTTATTAAAGGGTACGAAATTCATTCCAAAAACAATTAAAGTCACACAAGATAATCCTCGGTTTGAAGATGTTGAAAAAGAAATTGGTTTTCCATGTTGGATTCGTGCAACGGAAGGAACTGGTGGCCTGGGATCATTGCGTTTAGATGATTTGAGCAGTTATAAAAGCTGGTTGTTTATCAATGCAAGAATTCCAGAATTTACAGTGAGTGAATTCTTAACAGGAAGACATTTAGCAAACCAAATGCTTTATTATAATGGAGAATATGTAAAGGGAGCGGCTTTAGAGTGTGCTGAATATGTCATGGCAAACACGGCCCCTTCACATGTTACAGGAAACACACATTTTGGAAGATTCTTAAATGAAAATCGAATCAATGAATTTTGCGATGAATGTATTAAGTATTTAGAAAAGAAATTGAATACAAAGGCACATGGTATTCTATCTTTTGATTTAAAAGAAGATTCAAATGGAGATTTAAAAGTTACAGAAGTCAATATTCGTCATATGGCCTATACGGGAGTAATGGCTCATGTTGGCTTTGATTTGATTGAAGATACAATTCGTATTATGGAAGATGGAAGTTGTGACAATGTCGCTAGAGATCCATATCATCAATATGATAAGCCATATGTATTTTTAAGAGATGTAGATGTAGAACCGATTATTCTTGAAAGCGAAAGCATTTTTGATGAAAGAGGATAGCTGCATGTACAAGAATTTTTTTAAGCGATTGATTGATTTTGTGTTAAGCCTAACAGCTATTGTTGTATTGTCTCCAATCTATTTGATTTTGATTATTTTAGGAGCCATTTTCATGGGTGGAAATCCATTTTTCACACAGGAAAGACCTGGGAAGAATGAAAAGGTGTTTAAATTAATTAAATTTAGAAGCATGGACAATCGAAAAGATAAAAATGGAGAGTTATTACCAGATTCTGTTCGTTTAAATAAATATGGTCGTTTTATTCGTGCTACTTCTTTAGATGAACTACCTGAATTATTCAATATTTTAATTGGCGATATGGCAATTGTCGGTCCTCGACCATTAAGAGTGTATTATTTACCTTGGTATACAGAAAAAGAAAAACATAGACATGATGTTAGACCTGGACTTACAGGTTGGGCTCAAGTGAATGGTCGAAACAATTGTAATTGGGATAAGCGTTTGGCTTTAGATGTTGAATATGTTTCAAATATTTCATTCTTATTTGATTTAAAAATTATATTAATGACGGTTGGATGTGTATTAAAACGTAGTGACGTGAATGTTGATAATCAAGATGAAGGTCGTTTGGATTTGATTCGTCAAGAAAAATGGAAAAACAGATAAATTTCAACCTTTAATTGTTAAGTTTATGTGATTATGTTATACTTTCGAGTGTAGAATTTTTTCTACACGAGATATGTATTGGTTTTAAAGTCATAAAATGACTTATGAAATATAAAAAGATTTGTAACTGGGGATAGTTAAAGGTCTTTGAATTTATGAACAATGGAGTAAATTATGTTAGCAACAATAGTTTATGCATTTCCTTCTCACAGAACAGAATTATTGAAAGAGTATTATACTTCTAAGGGGTTCGAAGTAAAAACAATCACATCAGATTTCTCACACCGTTCCAAAACTTATGTGAAACCGGATGCGGATACAATTATTCATGTTCGTGAATATCATAAAAATTTGTCTGTGGATCGTCTTTTGTCTCATATTGAGTTTTCAAAAGGGGCAAGAAAAGCTTGTGAAAGTATGAATCCAGACATTATTCATTGCTTAGTTCCATGTAATTCTTTAGTAAAAGAGCTAAGTAAACTAAAAAGAAAAAATAATAATATGAAATTGGTCTTCGATATTATCGATTTATGGCCAGAATCAATGCCTATTAAACGTTTTAAGGGCTTTTTTCCATTCACAATATGGAAAAATTTAAGAGATAAGTATTTGAAATTTGCGGATGTAGTATTTTGTGAATGTGAGTTATACAAACAATACATTCATAGGGGGAAAGTACTATATTGGACTAATGGACAAAACTGTCTGGATATGAATCCAGAATTGAAAGAGGATGAAGTTTCCTTTTGTTACTTGGGATCAATGAACAATATTATTGATATTGATTTGATTACGCGTTTTTTAGAGGCTTGTTCAAAAAGAAAAAAATGTGTTTTGCACATTATAGGAAATGGTGAGGCAAAAGAAACGTTGATTACAGATGCATTATGTGTAGGGGTAAATGTCATTGATCATAAGGAAATCTATGATCAGGCGAGTAAGCAGGAGATATTTGACGAATGCAATTATGGAATCAATGTTATGAAGCCAAGTGTTGTTGTAGGGTTGACTATTAAATCTTTGGATTATATGTGTGGAGGACTTCCAATCATTAATACGATTCAGGGAGACACAAAACAATTTTGTGAAATGTGGGATATAGGGTTTAATTTAAGTGAAAAGAACATTAAATCAACCGCAGAAAAGGTTTGTGGAGAAGATTTAAATACGCAGTTAAAACGTAGACATAATATAAGAAATTTATATAATACGTATTTTACAAAAAAATGTTTTTTTGAAATGTTGGACAACGTATTAAATCAATAACAGGAGGTCTTTATGAGTAAAAATCCAAATCAGAGGTCATTAGGTTTTACTATATTTGCGATAGTATTAAGCATAGTACTTGTAGCTACTGCAGGTATTATGGTGTATGAAATATTAAAATTAGAAATTTTACCAAGCAATATTTTAATGCCGGTGATTTTAGTTATTATTTTATTTTCACTGATCTTATTGTTATTGATTAATTTTTTTGCGCATGGTTTAGCAACAAAAATCATCTTTTCATTTTTAGTGATTTTGATTAGTGTAGCTTATGGCTTAGGGGATTATTACTTATATTCAACAGCTTCAACATTAAATACAGTAACAGAACAGGCTGCTAAATCAAAGAATACAGTTTCTTTGATTGTTATGGCGGAAAGTACAAAAGAAGATGTTCAAGATATTAATGGTTCTAAAATAGGGGTATTAACGAACATTAATAAAGAGGGAACAAAAAAGAGCTTAAATGATATTTCTAAGCAAAACATTGGTTATTCTACAGAAAAATTTGATAATGTTCCTGCTATGCTTCAAGCATTGTATGAAGGTCAAGTAGATGCCATTATTTTAAATGAGGCATATCGTTCAAATGTTTCTGAAATTGAAAATTATGAAAATTTCAATAATGAGACAAAGGTCATTCATCAAACTGTTTATTATACAAAAGAAGCGAATAATTCATTAGCTGTATCAGATATTACGAGTAAACCATTCACAATTCTTATTACAGGAAATGATTCGTTTGGCGCTTTGGATGAAGTGTCTAGATCTGATGTAAATATGATTGTGACAATCAACCCACTTACTTCTACAATTTTAATGACAAGTATTCCTCGTGATGCCTTTGTGACTGAGGTATGTGATGACTATGCATGTAACTATGGTGTTGAAGATAAATTAACACATACAGGCATTTATGGGGCAGACACGACAAAAGATACACTTGAAAACTTATTAGATATTGATATCAACTATATTTTCAGAGTGAACTTCTCAAGTATGATTGATATTGTAGATGCATTAGGTGGTATTGATATTGATGTAGCTGAAGGCATGGCGGTTTCTAGATTCTATTCCGATAGTACTTTAGAAGGCGTTCATGAAGGGCAGAATCATTTAAATGGTAAGCGTGCATTGGCTTATTCTCGTGAAAGAAAAGCCTACTTAGATGGGGACGTACAGCGTGCTAGAAATCAGCAACAGGTTTTACAGGCTATGTTTAAAAAGGCAAGTTCACCTGAGGTTATTACGAAATATTCAAATATATTAAAAGCGGTTGGTAAGGCTTTTGATACAAATATGACCACAAAAGAAATTACTTCATTTATTAAATATCAGCTTCAGGCAAGTCCTTCATGGAAGTTTGAACAGTATGTATTAAAAGGTGAAAACACTTTAAAGGTGAGTCCAGAACTTGGTATGGAAGTCAGTGCAGTTGAGTTATATGCGTATTCGATTCAAACCGCAAGTGAAAAAATCGAGGCTGTTTTAGATGGGAAATCAAGTGATACAATCGAAACAGAAGAAGATATTCCAGCCGGTACTTTGTCAGAAGAAGAGATTGAAGCTCAAATTCAACAAGGTTTATATGAAGCACAATATTATGGTGAAGAAACACCGGAAGAGATGAAATAAGGGAGATTTAATCTCCCTTTTTACAAAGAAAGGGGTCATGTTATGTTATATGCGATTCTTGTGATTTATAATAAATCCGTACTTGATTCAACAACATACTTATTTTGTAAAGAACATAAAAATATTCAATTGATTGTTTGTGACAATAGTACAATGGATAATGAAAACAAGAAGATTGTAGAAAAGGATGGATATCAATATATTTCTATGCATGGCAACAAAGGTCTTTCTAAGGCATATAATATGGCTGTTGATTTCTTACAAGATAAACAAGGGTATGTCATGATTTTAGATGATGATACAACATTAAATGAAGGGTATTATCATTCGATTCAAAATCTAAATTGCGATATCGCAATACCCATTGTAAAAAGTCAAACATCTATCCTTTCTCCATGTAATATGGATCATTATGTAGCAAGTGGCTGGGATGGAAAGAGTGAAATAAAACATATTTCAGCTATTAATAGTGGAATGGTAATCAATCTTAAACTATTTAAAAACTATCGTTATGATGAAAATTTGTTTTTAGATTATGTAGACCATCATTTTATGATGGATATGCAAAATAAAAACATTCAAGTATTAGATTGTGTGATTCATCAAGAATTTTCTGCAGAAGAAAAAACGAGTCTTGAATCTTGTTTAAATCGTTTCCGTATATTGAAAAAAGATTCAAAATATTTTTATCGGAATCATAAATTACAATATTTCTTTGTGGTTTATAAAAGAGCAGCTCGATTGATTTTTCAATATAAGAGTTTACGTTTTTTATTTGAGTGAGGTGAAACAAAATGGCAGTTTCTGTTGTGATGGCAGCCTATAATGGAGAAAAGTATATTAAAGAACAAATTGATTCGATCATAGGACAATTAAATGAAGAGGATGAGTTCATTGTTTCACTCGATCCTTCAAATGATGATTCTGAAAGAATCATTCTTGAATATCCAAAAATAAAATTAGTACATGGACCTGGTAAGGGTGTCATTAAAAATTTTGAGAATGGTTTAAAATATGCACAAAATGAATTTGTGTTTTTAACGGATCAAGATGATATTTGGCTAGAAGATAAGGTAAAACTTGTATTAGAACAATTTGAAAAGGATACTATGGTTGTAGTGCATGATGCGATTTTTATTGATGAGAATAAAAATAAAATTCAAGATTCTTATTTTGCAGGAAGAGATTTTAATACAAGTTTTTTAAAACACATTCTTAAAAATCCTTATATGGGATGTTGCATGTGTTTAAGAAAAGAAGTCATAGATAAAGCAATTCCATTTCCAAATAAAATTCCTATGCACGATCAATATTTAGGTTTAGTTGCAGAATTATTAGGAAAAACAAAATTCTATGAAAAACCTTTGTTGTTGTATAGAAGACATGGGCAAAATACTTCTAACACAAGTCATTCTAGTGTTATGCAAATGATCGAATGGAGAGTGCAAGTGATTTTAGCTGTTTTTAAGGTAAAATTTTGTTCTTGATATGAAATGTGTTAAAATTTAAGAGTTTGATAGTGGAGGTACACTGTGAATAATGAAAATGCGATAGAAGTGCGTAATATGTCTAAGCGATTCAAAGTGGATTATGACAAGGCGCATACTTTAAAAGATAAATTATTATTCTGGAGAACAAGTCATGTAGAGATTCATGAAGTACTAAAGAATATTAATATGGATATTAAAAAGGGTGAAACAGTTGCACTAATTGGTACGAATGGTTCTGGTAAATCAACATTATTGAAATTGATGACAAAAATCATTTTTCCAAATGAAGGTACAATTGAAACCAATGGTAAACTTACTTCTTTACTAGAATTGGGGGCTGGCTTTCACCAGGATTTTACGGGTAGAGAAAACATTTATTTTAATGCTTCTATTTTTGGATTAACAAGAAAAGAAATTGATGCTCGTATTCAAGATATTATTGATTTTAGTGAATTAGGTGAATTTATTGATCATCCTGTTCGTACGTATTCTTCGGGTATGTATATGCGTTTAGCTTTCTCTGTAGCCATTAATGTGGATGCTGAAATCTTATTGATTGATGAAATTTTAGCTGTAGGTGATCAACATTTCCAGGAAAAGTGTCATCGTAAATTAAAAGAATTAAAAGATTCGGATAAGACAATTGTGATTGTTACTCATAGTTTGGATGTTGTTAAAGATTTATGTGATCGTGCTGTATGGATTTATAAGGGTGAACTTAAATTGGATGGAGATCCTATTTATGTCATTGATGAATATTTAAAACAAGTGGCTTTAGATCATAAAGAAGAAAAGAAAAAGGCAATCGCTGAAGGAAAGCATCGTTTTAAAGGTGCTGTATTTATTGATAAACCAAAGGATTTTGTGAAAGTGCAGCAAACAAGTGAAGTTTTAAAGTGCCATGGATGGCAAATTTCAGATCATGATGATGCAGTATTAAAGATAACCGTGGATGGTCAAGTTGTAGATAATGTAACTCGCGTTAATCGTCAAGATGTATTTGAAGCCTACCAAGAAGTTTATGCAGGTGATATGAATCCAGATACAATTGGTTGGCAAACTTCTATTGATTTGACAAACCTAACATTAGGAAATCACCGTTTGTTGGTGCAATGTTTAGAACCAAATGGAAATATATTAGCTGAAAAGAGTATTCAGTTTGTTCTAGAATAGAGGTGAAAAGATGCATATATTTAAAGATATTTATGATTATCGTGAATTATTAAAGACGAATGTAAAAAAAGATATTCGAGGAAAATATAAAGGATCTTTTCTAGGTATTCTATGGTCGTTTATTAACCCATTATTACAGGTTGTTGTATATTGGATTGTATTCCCTTATTTAATGCGTAAAGGGGCTGGTGGAGATAACTATTTAGTATATTTGATTACGGGTTTAATTCCATGGACGTTCTTTTTAACGACTGTAAGTAGTGGAACAACTTCAATTAAGGCGAATGCGGGAATTATTAAAAAAGTATATTTTCCTAGAGAAATTCTTTTGATTTCACAAGTAGTTAGTGGATTAGTAAACTTCTTTATTTCTTGTATTATTATCATTGTATTCTGTTTTGCGTTTGGCTTTGGGATTAGCATTCAAATTTTGATGTTACCTGTAGTGGCATTAATTCAAGCTATATTAATTTTAGGAATTATTTTAATTCTAAGTTCATTAAATGCTTATGTACAAGATTTAGAATATATTGTTTCATTCTTGTTAACGATGGGAATGTACGCAACTCCAGTTGTTTACGACCTTTCATTATTAGATGGTGCAGGTGTTCTTGGAAAAATCATTCGTATGAATCCTTTAACTATAATAGTTATGTCATATCGTGATATATTTATGTATCATGTGTGGCCACCAATGAAACAATTAGGTGCAGTATTTATTCTTGCCTTAGTAATTCTAGTCATTGGCTATATGGTGTTTAAAAAGTTGGAAAAAGGATTTGCTGAAGAATTATAGGTATATACAAAATTGTGGTATAATAAAGCGTGGTTGAAAAATCATGCTTTTTATTTTGCGTAGAAAGGACAAATTATGTCAAATAATTTAAAATATTCTATTGAAAAAATCACATATAAAAATACGGATTTAGATTGTTATTTCCTGATCTCAGGATATTGTTATGCCAAGGATAATACTCCTATTACTTATCATACAAAGGTAAATGATGAAAATGTTTTGTTTGGATATACAGAAGTATATCGTAATGATGTGTTTGGAAAAGAAAAAGTAGATCCTAGAAATGCTTTTGTAGGATTTTTGATTCGTGTCGATATTTATGACGAAGAACCAAAAAGTTTTCAATTAACGGCAGATCATAATGGAGAAACTACAGTATTGGTTTCTTTAATGGAAAAAGAGATTCAGGAATACGAGAATAAACACAGTATTGAATTTGATGTAGATTCTGCAATTTTAGAAAATGAGATTTCAATGATTACAGTAGCTGGTTGGGCCTACTCAAATGATTGTCAACAAGTGCAGATTTCAATTTATGATGACCAAGATAATATAGTTGAGTCAAGTTTTAGACATGAAATTAGAATGGACTTGTTTCGAAATGGTGAAATCTTAGAAGAACAAAAAAATTGTGGATTTAGAATTTCCTTTAAATGTGAAAAGAATAAACATTATTACATAGTATTTAAATCTACAAAAGAAAAACGTATTGAAAAGATTGAATTAACTCGTACATCGGGTTCAACGATGATTAAAAGATATGCGCGTCATATAAACGCAAAAAATATAAAAAAGGCGATTATGTATGTTAAACGAAATGGTGTATCTAAATTAGTGCATCGTTTGCGTTATGGTAGTTATATTGCGCAATCGGATTATCAAACTTGGTTGTTTGCACAAAGAGTAACAAAGAAAAACTTAGAAACGCAAAGTAAAACTAAATTTGCGTATAGTCCTAAAATCAGTATTCTTGTGGCTACTTTTAATACAAAAGAAGAGTATTTAAAAGAAATGATTGATACAGTCGTGAATCAGAGTTATTCCAATTGGGAATTGTGTATTGCGGATGGAAGTACAAATGATTTTGTAGAGAAGTATGTTCATGAACATTATTCGAGTTATGGAGATATAATTAAATTTAAAAAACTAGATCAAAACTATGGTATTTCTGGTAATACAAACAAGGCTTTTGAAATGGCAACAGGAGATTATATTACAGTCTATGATCATGATGATACTTTAGAATTAGATTGTTTCTATGAAATAGTAAAAGCACTACAGGAATATCGTTATGATGTATTATATACGGATGAAGATAAGTTTGATGATAGTACAAAAATGTATAATGATCCAAACTTAAAACCAGATTTTAGTGAGGATTTATTACGTTCTCATAACTATATTACACACTTGTTTATTGTGAATAAGAAGATTGTGGATGAAGTAGGTTATTATAACAGTGAATTTGATGGTAGTCAGGATTATGACTATATCTTTAGATGTGTAGAAAGGGCAAATGCCGTATATCACATTCCTCGTGTTTTATATCACTGGAGAATGCATCCGGAATCAACAGCGCAAAATCCAGAAAATAAAATGTATTGTTATGATGCTGGTAAACGCGCAATTGAAGCACACTATAAAAGAATTGGTGTTGAGGCAACCGTTGAATTTTTACCGAAACCAATGTATGGCATGTATCACACGATTTATAGTACAAAGGATAATCCTTTAGTTTCGATTTTGATTCCAAACTATAATCACAAGGCTATTTTAAAGACTTGTATTGATTCTTTATATAATGTGAATACCTATAAAAACTTTGAAATTGTGATTGTAGAAAATAATAGTACAGAAAAAGAAATTTTTGAATATTATGAAGAGTTGAAAAAACTACATGATAACATTCAGGTTGTGACTTATAAGGGTGAATTTAACTATTCTAGAATCAATAACTTTGGTATGAAATATACAAAGGGAGACTATGTATTGTTATTAAACAATGATACAGAAGTAATCTCACCAAACGCATTGTCTGAAATGGTTGGATGTATACTTCGTCCTGAAGTTGGTGCTGTTGGAGCTAAGTTATTATACGAGGATGATACAGTACAGCATGCAGGTGTAGTCGTTGGTTTTAGTGGATATGCAGGACATGTAAATCATGGAATCAACAAGGATGATTATGGATATATGGTACGAGCTAGAATCAATTGTAACTATAGTGCTGTTACAGCTGCTTGTATGATGATTAAAAAATCCGTGTTTAATCAAGTTGGTGGATTTGATGAACAATTTGTCGTGGCATGTAATGATGTCGACTTATGTTTAAAAATCTGCAAAGAAAAATATTTGATTGTGTATAATGCATTTGCGCTATGGCATCATTATGAATCTAAATCAAGAGGTTATGATGATGCAAGTCAAGAAAAAATGTGGCGTTTTAATAAAGAAGTAGAAAAATTCCAAGATAAATGGAAGGATGTACTTATTAATGGTGATCCTTTCTATAATTCAAATTGGAATATTCAATATGGACCATTTAGACTTTACTAATGGTCCTTTTTTATCAAAATTTGAAAAATGTATGGATATAAATTATAATCATAAGGGATTTAGGAGTATGTTAATATGAAAACATTAGTTGTTATACCTGCGTATAATGAAGCGTTAAATATTGAAAAAACAGTACATGATCTAGAAGTGAATGCACCAGATGTAGATTATGTAGTTGTAAATGATGGTTCTAAGGATAATACTTTGGAAGTGTTAAAAAAGAATCATTTTAATTATATTGATGGATTTTGTAATTTAGGTTTGTTTGGAGCGGTTCAAACAGGCTTTAAATTAGCACTGAAAGAAGATTATGATGTTGTTATTCAATTTGATGGGGATGGACAACATTCTGCAAAATACATTGAGCCATTAGTTAAAGAAATTGAAAATGGAAATAGTATCGTGATTGGATCACGTTTTGTAGATGAAAAAAAACCTTTTACTGCACGTATGATTGGTAGTCGTTTCATTGCGGGAGCCATTAAGTTAGTAACGGGAAAAACAATTACAGATCCAACAAGTGGTTTTAGAGCTTATGATAGAGCTTGTATTAAAGATTATGCACTTGAAATGAATAATCCGCCTGAACCAGATACATTGGTTTATATGTTAAGAAAACAAAGGAAAATAAAAGAAATTCAAGTTCAAATGAGTGAGCGTGAATTTGGTGAATCGTATTTGAATCTTGTAAATACGATTAAATATATGAGTCGTATGATGGTATCAATCTTTTTGATTCAGCCATTTAGAAAGGTGAAATAACTATGGAACTACAATATTTTTTTATTATCGCAAGTGTTATTACTTTTCTATTTGTCATTAAGAAAATTCAAAAACATGGTTTAGATATTGATGATGCCATTGTTTGGATACTATGGGCTATTCTTTTATTGGTTATAAGTATTTTCCCTCAAATTCCAACATGGATTTCAAATGAAATTGGATTTATGTCAACAAGTAATTTTATCTTTTGTTTGTTTATTTTCTTTTTGTATATTATGTTGTTCAACCAGAATGCTCAAATTTCAAAACTAAAAGAAAAGCAAAAAGAATTGGTGCAAAAATTAAGCATTAAAGATTATGAAGATATGAAGAGGGACAATAAATGAATTGGATATTAAGTATATTATTTTTGATTATTGTCTATACAGTTTATTATGGTTTAGGTGATTTAGTTTTAGATATATTTGGATATAAGAAAACCAATGCAATGCGTTTTATTGCTGGTTTTTTAGTGTTATTCTTTTTTCAATTTGTAATTGGGGTACCTTGCCAATTACTTCATTTATCATGGACTATTTATTTTGCATTACAAAGCATAGTTTTTTTGATGATTATTGCTTTATTAGTATATAGAAACAAATCAAAATTGAAGAATTTAACTCAATTATTTTCAAAAGAAAATTTAATTGAATTCGTTAAAAATAATTGGGTGTTTATTGTATTTATACTTTTATTTACTGCTTTTGCGATAGCGAATCAATTGCCATACTATAGTATGAACTACGATGATACATACTATATTGGGAAAGTTGCAAATTTACAAGGTGCGAATCATTTGATGAATGAGAATTATTTTAATGGACGTTTGTTGAATGGAGCCAGCGTTGGTGTAGAAAGATTATTGAACGCATATGAATTAGCTTATGCTTATTTCGCTTCTGTATTTCATATTGGTGTACCATTCTTTTGTCGTGCTACCATGTCATGCCATAACTATATTTTATTTACATTCGTATATAAACAATTTGCATCTTGCGTTATTAAAGATAAAAAGTATGTACAATATACAATTCTTCCTTTCTTTATCTTTTTAATTCCTTATGGATATCTTCAAAGTGGTTTACGCATCGAGCCTTGGAAAATTGTTTCTTATGATTTATGGCAATTCCAAACAGCCGCTTATTACGGCAGCTCTGTTGTTCGCATGATGTCATTGCCGATTTTATATATTTTTTCTGAACCTCTTTTAGAAAAGATGGAATTGAAAAAGATTATCTATATTGGCTTATTGTCTTTTACTTTTATATCGTTTTCGACAGTATATGTACAAGACTTATTTGTATTTTTTATCTTTATTTTAATAATTAAATTTTATCATTTATTAAAAGTGGCATTTAGAAATAAAAATAAAAAAAATATGGTTATCTATGCATTATGTATTATTTTAATTGGTTTGGCTTTAATTGCATCAAGATATTTAGATCGACTTTCATTTATTAACACACAAGTTTTCTCGGATAATGTAGGATCTTACATTGTACATTATAATAGTTGGGTTTTAAAAGATTCAATTCTTGCGATCGCACCATTTATCTTAGTATCCGGATTAATGTTCGTGAAAGATGATTTTCAAAAATATCCATTCGTATTAACGACTTTGTTATATTTGTTTATTATCACACTAAAATTTGTGAATATTTTAGTATTATCTTCATTTAATACTTTCTTTGTTGTTTTGAGAACTATAGCCTCAATACAATATTTGGTTGTTAGTTTAGGTGGAGTACTATTTGTTTATTTATTTGAAAGAATGAATAAAAAGAAGTTAATTTTAACAGTATTAAGTGTATGTATGATATTAGGTATACCAACTTATTTTGTTAAGCACAGAAGCACTATACAAGCTCAGGTTTATCTAGGATCTGGCATATCTAAATACGGTTGGTCATTCAAGAGATTGTTTAATTTTAATGAACAAATGACACCAGACATATTTGTGAAAGTAGGAAATTATTTTAATACTTTAGAGTATGGAAATTATAAAATGTATGCTCCACCAATTGTTAAAACAGATGGTAAGAATACATATGATGGTGGTTTCTTAATGACAACCAACCGAATTCAATTAGCTACAAATGATGGTTTTGATAATATTGTAGATAGTGAATTTGAATATTTAATTAAATTCTGTAATAAAGGTGTAGGAACTTATGAAGAAGTTCTAAGCATCCTTCAAAAGGATGATGTTCATTATTTACTTGTGTTGAATGAGAATGCTAAAAAAACATTAGAGGAAAGTGGCGTTACACTTGTGCTTGAAGATACTGAAAATGAGGATCCGTATTATTTATTTAAATTTAATTGATTATGAACTACTATAAAACAGGACAATTCGCAAAACTGGCGAATGTGAGTGAAAGAACAATTCGATATTATGACAAAATAGGGTTATTAAAACCCTCTTTTGTTATGGAAAATGGGTATCGTCAATATAGTGATTTAGATTTATTAAAGTTACAGAAGATTTTATCATTAAAACATTTGGGGTTTAGTATTGAAGAAATCTTTCCTATGGTTATGGATAATACGAATCTGAAGGAGAGCTTTGAGTTACAGATTGATTTGATTGAGAATAAAATCAGTCGTTTACAATCGTTGAAGGATGCATTAAAAAGAGCGAGTCAAACGCCGGATTTAAGTTGGAATATGATTCTATCTTTAGTTCAATTATCGAATGAGGAAACGAATATTATTGAACAATATAAGAATGCGAAGAACTTAAATGATCGTATATCACTACATGAAAAGTATTCTACAAATAAGCAGGGTTGGTTTAATTGGTTATTTAATCAAATTGATTTTAGTAAAGTCAATCGATTACTTGAGCTTGGTTGTGGGAATGGTAAATTGTGGCAAGAAAATAGAATTGATTTAAGAAATAGAGAAATCTTCTTATCGGATATTAGTGAAGGTATGGTTGAAGAGGTAAGAAATAAATTAGGTTCTGATTTTAACTGCATTGTAGCGGATGCTGAAAAGATACCGTTTAAAGATTCTTATTTTGATACAATTATTGCCAACCATGTTCTATTCTATTTGAATGATTTAAATATAGGTTTAAAAGAAATAAGTAGAGTACTTAAACCGGATGGAATTCTATATTGTAGTACATATGGAAAGAACCATATGAAAGAAATCACAGAAATTGTACAGAATTTTGATTCTAGAATTAATCTATCAAACCATAGTTTGTATGATATCTTTGGATTAGAGAATGGTGAAAGTATATTAAAGGAATATTTCTTCAATGTTCAACGAATGGATTATCAAGATTCATTAGAAATAACTGAGTCAAAACCATTGATTGATTATATTATGTCTTGTCATGGCAATCAAAATGAAATCTTGGGACCTAAACTCAATGAGTTCAAAGAATATATTGAAGAATTGTTAGAGAAGAATGGTAAAATAGTAGTGACAAAACAAGCGGGTTTGTTTATATGTAAAAGTTTATAATTATCGAGGGAACTATGAAAAAAATACTGGTAACACAATCATCTATGCCTAGTTTAGAGGAATATGTAGAAGAAATAAAAGATATGTGGGATACGCATTGGCTTACAAATATGGGGCCTAAACATAAAAAGTTTCAAGAGGAATTGAAACAATATTTAGGTGTTGAAAATATAGATTTAATGACAAATGGTCATATGGCCTTAGAATTGTCTTTACAAGCATTAAATTTATCTGGTGAAGTAATTACAACTCCATTTACTTTTGCGTCAACTACACATGCGATTGTTCGAAATGGATTAGAACCTGTATTCTGTGATATTGATCCTGTTGACTTTACTATGGATGTCACAAAATTGGAATCTTTGATTACAGATCGTACTTGTGCCATTATGCCAGTACATGTATATGGCAATGTTTGTAACATTGAAGAGATTGATCGAATTGCTAAAAAATATGGCTTAAAAGTGATTTATGATGCAGCACATACGTTTGGTGAAACATACAAAGGTAAGGGTATAGGTTCTTATGGGGATGTTTCTTGTTTTAGTTTTCATGCGACAAAAGTTTTTAATTCCATTGAAGGTGGAGCCGTTTGTTTTGGAAATGAATTGAAGGATTTTGGATTAGATTTATATCGTTTAAAAAACTTTGGTATTCGTGGCACTGAAGTTGTAGATGCGGTTGGTGCAAACGCAAAGATGAATGAGTTTTGTGCAGCTATGGGTATTTGTAACTTAAGACATGTGGATGAAGAAATCAATAAGCGTAGAATCGTTGTTGAAAGATATCGTAGTCATTTAGATGGTGTTGAAGGAATACAATTAAGTCCAATTCAAAAAGATGTGAAACCAAACTATGCATACTTTCCGGTTGTGTTTGATGATAAGGTGTTTGGAGCAACTCGCAATGAAGTGTTTGATAAATTAGCTGAAAATGAAATTGGAGCAAGAAAATATTTCTATCCATTAACGAATAGTTTTGATTGTTTCCATGGAAAATATGATTTAGATCAAACGCCTGTAGCTCGATATATTAGTAATAGAGTATTAACGTTACCTTTATATGCAGATTTAGCATTGGAAGATGTGGATCGTATTTGTGAGATTGTATTGAAGTGTAGAGGTTGATTATGGAAAAAATATTAATACTTGGTGGTACGGCTCAACAAATAAAGCTGGTAGAGGCTGCCAAAAGAAAAGGACTTTATACGATTGTTGTAGACTATCTTAAGGATTCTCCCGCAAAACGCATTGCGGATAAAAGTTACATGAATGATATTCATGATGTAGATGGTATTGTACAAGTATGTAAAGATGAAGGCGTGAAGGGTGTTATTTGCGGATATATTGATCCTTGTCAAAGGCCTTATCAAAAGATCTGTTCTCAATTAAACGTTCCTTGTTATGGTAGTGAAGAACAATTTTATTTGATGACGGATAAACATGCTTTTAAAAAGATGTGTATAGAAAATGGTGTAGGTACCATTAAGGAATATCAAGAAAATGATAATGACATTGAGTTTCCTGTATTTGTAAAGCCCGTAGATAGTAGAGGTTCTAGAGGGCAGAGTGTTTGTTATAATTATGAAGAGTTAAAAAAGGCTTGTTTATATGCAAAATCAGAATCTTCAAATGGAGATATACTTATTGAAAAATATATGAAGGGTGCTCAAGAATTTCAGGTTACATACTTCTTTGTGAATGGAACACCTTATTTGATTCGTACGGCAGATAGTTATTGTGGTTCGGAAGAGAAACATTTAGAGAAAGTTGTTGCTTGTGCTGTTTCTCCTTCAAAATATACCGATTTATATGTAGAAAAGGCACATGATAAAGTTGTAAATATGTTTAAAAATATGGGCTATAAGAATGGACCTATTTTTATGCAGGGGTTTGTTTATAATAATGATTTTTATTTCTTTGATCCAGGTTTAAGATTTCCTGGAGTGGATTATGAAAGGATTATCAAGAAGGCTTATGGTGTTGATTTGATGGATGCCATGATAGATATTGCGATGGGAAAAGAGATTTCAATTCAAATACCAGAGACTTGTTATTCTTTAGAAGGAAAGAAAGCGGCTGTTTTATTTCCGACGGTTTGTAAGGGAACCATTAAAATATTAGAGGGTATTGATTGTAATGAAGAAGAAATTGTTTCGGCAATCCCTCGATGTGAAGTAGGGGATACATTGGAGTGGACGTATAATGTAAATCAGCGATTGGCTGAAATAGATGTTTTATCCAATGATTTAGATGATTTGAAAAATACTTTGTCTAGAATTCAAATGAATATTAAGGTTTTAGATGAAGCAAATCAAAATATGATTTATGAATATTTTGATGTAGAACGAATTGATGGGTAAGAAGTATGGATAATCATATTCAAGTAAAGTTAATATCTTTAGAGGATATTTATAAAACAAAGTGTTTTAATTTAAAACAAATTAGTCAAATTATTGAGGATTCGTTACTAGCATATTCGAATAATGAAATTATCTTGCCAGATAAAATATCACAGATTTTTAATGAAGAGCTTCAAACACGTATCAACTGCATGCCTTCCACATTATTAAAAGAAGGTGTGTGTGGAGTTAAATGGGTTTCTGTATTTCCTAATAATCCAAAATTATATAATAAACAAAATGTGAGTGGAGTTATTTTATTATCTGAAATTAAAACAGGTTTTCCTTTTGCGATTGTAGATGGCACTTTGATTACAGCATTAAGAACAGCTTGTTTAGGTGCTATTGGAGCTAAATATTTGGCTCGTAAAGATAGTTCGGTGTATGGAACGATTGGTGCTGGGGAGCAGGCTAAAACGCATTTTTTAGTCATGAAAACTTTGTTTCCAAATATTAAGACGTGTTATGTATCTTCTAGATCTAATGAAAGTGAACTTGGTTTTGTAGATGCAATGAAGACTAAATTTGATGATGTTGAATTTATTATGTGTAATGGGGATTATGATTTGGCAGCTAGAAATGCAGATACTATTGTTACTGCAGTAAGTTGTCAAGCTCCATTATTAAAGGCAGATTCAATCAAACAGGGTACTTTCTATTGCCATGTTGGTGGATGGGAAGATGAATATGATGTAGCTTTAAAAGCAGATAAAATTGTTTGTGATGATTGGAGTTCACTTAAACATAGAGGATCCCCTACGATTGCTCGTATGTATGAAAAGGGTTTATTGAAAGATACAGATATTTATGCGAATTTATCGGATATTATTTCCGGAAAGAAAGTGGGTCGTGAAACAGAATCGGAATTTAATTATTTTAATTCGATTGGCTTATCCTTTGTGGATGTAGCTGTCGCAAATTATTTTTATAAAGCAGTAACTTCAAAAGGATTGGGTACGGATTGGTCTTTACAAGAATCGGATGCTTTTGATGTTTTAAAAGATTTGGATTTTAATAAATGAAAGGAATTTGTAGTATGCCTATAGTAACTGTATTATTAACTTCATACAATCATGGTGATTATATACGTGGTAGTATTGAGAGTATTTTAAATCAAACATTTAAAGATTTTGAATTGTATATCATTGATGATTGTTCAAGTGATAATAGCTGGGATATCATTCAAGAATATAAAGATGATCGTATTATTGCGATTCGCCATGAAAAGAATGAGGGTGGATGTACTACAAGAGCCTTATATTCTGGATTTAAAGGAAAGTATTTCGCAATGGCACATTGTGATGATATGTGGGAATTGGATAAATTAGAAAAGCAAGTAAATTATTTGGAAAGCCATCCAGAAGCTGGTGCATGCTTTACAAATGTTCAATTGATTGATGATGATGGAAATAATTTTGATAAAGAGAATCATCCATATAGCCATGTTTTCTTAAATGAAAATATGACTCGATTTGAATGGTTGAATCATTTCTTTTATCATGGCAACAGATTGTGTCATCCAAGTTCATTAATTCGTATGGATGTACAGATGAAGGATGATTTATTTGCGGCAGGATTAGGTGCTTTACCGGATTATTATCGTTGGGTGAAATTGTGCCTAAAACATGAAATTTATGTTCATCCAGACAAATTGACAAAGTTTAGAATTCATGCGGATGAAAGTAATACGAGTGGTCAAACACCTGTAAATAGAATTCGTGTTCAAAATGAATTTTATCAAATTGCCAAATTATATGGATCAATCAAAGATCAATCTGATTTTCTAAAGGTGTTTCCAGAGGCAAATGAATATGTAGTGGATGGAAAAATAAATGTAGACTATGCACTTGCTCAGATTATGCTTAATAATACTCCTTTCAAAGCATTCCATTTCTATGCATTAAATACATTAATGGAATTAGTGCGTAACGAAAATACTAAAGATGAACTTATTGAATTATATGGATTTACGAAACGTGATGTTTGTGGCTTAACAGGAAAATATGATGTTTTACATGTGATTCCAGATGAGGAGTATCTTAACACATCATTGTATTATACAGATGCTGAGGAGTTCTCTGAAACTAGCAAGAAGAATTTAGTTGTTCCAATTATAAATGATCATTTTAAAGCGACATACAATTTGGATGGAGCTAGAGTAGCTATGTTAAGGTTGGATCCAACGGAAGCAAAATATATTAAATTAAAGAATATAAAAATTTCTATTGATGGAGAAGAGAATCATTCTTATGACATTGTTCATTATCATGAACAAGAAGGAGAATGGACATATATTTATTCGCTGGATCCATTTTTGTTGGTTCGGTTTGATGATTTAAAAGAAATAGAACAAGTGGTTGTTGAAGCGGATATACAATACATTGAAACAGTCAAGTTATTAGATTATGAAAATAAAGTAAGTATATTGAGAACTAAAAATGTAGATAATTTCTCTAATAAAAACTTATTAGGCATTATTTATAGAAGATTGAAAAAATAGTATTGACCCTAACGTTACGTTAGGGTTTAATGTTTATGTATGATATAATGTATTTAATTAAGGAGGTCTATTATGAAAGGTATTATTTTAGCTGGTGGTAGTGGTACTCGTTTGTATCCTTTGACTAAGGTGACTAGTAAACAATTACTTCCGATTTATGACAAGCCAATGATTTATTATCCTATGTCTATTTTAATGCAGGCTGGGATTCGTGAGATTTTAATTATTTCAACTCCGGATGATACACCTCGTTTTCAAGAGTTATTGGGGGATGGTCATCAGTTTGGTATTGAGCTTTCTTATAAGGTTCAACCGAGTCCAGATGGACTTGCTCAAGCATTTATCTTAGGTGAAGAGTTTATTGGTAATGATAGTTGTGCGATGATTTTGGGTGATAATATTTTCCATGGTCATGGTTTGACAAAGCGTCTTCGTGCGGCTGCTGAAAATGAAGTTGGGGCTACCGTATTTGGTTATTATGTAGAGGATCCTGAACGATTTGGTGTTGTAGAATTTGATTCTGAGGGTAAGGCGATTAGTCTTGAAGAAAAACCTTTACATCCTAAGTCAAATTATGCGGTGACAGGATTATATTTCTATGATAATAAAGTGGTTGAGTATGCGAAGAATTTAAAACCTAGTCCTCGTGGGGAATTGGAAATTACAGATTTGAACCGTATTTATTTAGAGAATGGTGAATTGAATGTCACTTTACTTGGTGATGGATTTACTTGGTTAGATACGGGTACGCATGAGTCTTTAGTGGATGCGACAAATTTTGTGAAGACAATTGAGGAGCACCAGCATCGTAAGATTGCGTGTCTTGAAGAGATTGCGTATGACAATGGTTGGATTGGTGATGAGGAATTGGCATCTACGTATGAAATTTATAAGAAGAATCAGTATGGTGCTTATTTGAAGAAGATCATGGATCGTAAGTATATTAAGTAATTGGAGGTATAGTGATGAAGGTAACTGAAACAAAGATTCCTGGTGTATTGATTATTGATACGGAAGTATTTGGTGATCATAGAGGGTATTTTACGGAGACGTATTCGAAGCCTAAATATGAGAAGATGGGTATTACCGTCGATTTTGTACAGGACAATATGTCTTTTAGTGCACAGAAGGGTACGCTTCGTGGGTTGCACTGGCAAAATCCGCCTTATGCACAGAGTAAATTGGTTTCTTGTACGAAGGGTACAGTCATTGATGTGGCTGTGGATATTCGTAAGGGTAGTCCTACATTTGGTCAATGGGTAAGTGTTGAATTGAGTGAAGAGAATCATAGACAGTTCTTTATTCCTCAGGGATTTGCGCATGGATTCTTAACTTTAACAGATAATGTTGAGTTTAGATATAAAGTCGATAATGTATACAACAAGGAATCTGAGGGTGGTATGCGTTATGATGATCCGACTTGTAATGTGGATTGGGGTTCATTATTAAATGGTATTGAGCCTGTATTGAGTGAAAAAGATCAGATTGGTCCTACTTTAGAAGAATCGAATAATCAATTTGTTTATAAAGGAGAATAAAAGAATGAAAATTTTAGTAACGGGTGGTGCTGGTTTCATTGGTGGAAACTTTGTACATTATATGGTAAATAAATATCCTGAGGATATGATTGTAAACTTGGATAAATTGACGTATGCAGGTAACTTAGAGACTTGTAAGCCTGTAGAAGATAAGCCTAACTATAAGTTTATCAAGGGTGATATTGCAGATCGTGAATTTATCATGGATTTGTTTGAAAAAGAAAAATTTGATGTAGTCGTTAACTTTGCGGCCGAAAGTCATGTAGACCGTAGTATTGAAGATCCTGAAATCTTTGTAAAGACAAATGTAATGGGTACAACAACATTATTAGATGCTTGTGTTAAGTATGGTATTCAAAGATATCACCAAGTATCTACAGACGAAGTATATGGTGATTTACCATTAGACCGTCCTGACTTGTTCTTTACTGAAAACACTCCACTTCACACTTCAAGTCCTTATTCAAGTGCGAAGGCAAGTGCTGACTTGTTTGTTCTTGCATACCACAGAACGTATGGTTTGCCAGTAACAATTAGTCGTTGTTCAAATAACTATGGTCCTTATCATTTTCCAGAAAAATTAATTCCATTAATTATTTCTCGTGCATTAAATGATGAAACAATTCCAGTATATGGAACTGGTGAAAACGTACGTGACTGGTTACATGTATATGATCACTGTGTAGCTATTGATTTAATTGTTCGTAAGGGACGTGTTGGTGAAGTTTATAATGTGGGTGGTCACAACGAAAGAACAAACTTAGAAGTTGTGAAGACTGTATTACATGCATTAAACAAACCTGAAAGCTTAATTACGTTTGTAACAGATAGAAAAGGTCATGACATGCGTTATGCGATTGATCCTACGAAGTTGGAAACAGAACTTGGATGGAAACCAAAATATACATTCGATACAGGTATTCCAATGACAATCCAATGGTATTTAGACAACAAAGAATGGTGGGAAAACATCATTAGTGGTGAATACCAAAACTATTTTGAAAAGATGTATGTAGAAAAAGGAAGAGCTAAGGAATAATCTTTAGCTTTTCTTCTTAAATGAAAGGAAGGTTTTCTTATGAAGATTTTTGTGACAGGTGTGGCTGGACAATTAGGTCATGATGTAATGAATGAATTGGCTTCTAGAGGATATGTTGGAGTAGGTACAGACTTAGCTAAAAGCTATAACGGTATTCAGGATGGTTCTTATGTAACTACAGCTGAATATGTATCTTTGGATATCACAAACAAAGAAGCTGTAATGAATACAATTAAAACAGTGAATCCAGATGTAGTTGTACACTGTGCAGCATGGACGGCGGTAGACTTGGCTGAAGATGAAGATAAACAGGCTAAGGTAAAAGCTATCAATGTGGATGGAACACAAAATATTGCGGATGCATGTAAAGAAGTGGATGCGAAGATGGTCTATATTTCTACAGACTATGTATTTGATGGACAAGGAACTAAGCCTTGGCAACCAGATTGTAAGGATTATAAACCATTAAATGTATATGGTCAGACTAAGCTAGGTGGAGAACTAGCTGTTTCAAATACTTTATCTAAATATTTCATTGTTCGTATTGCGTGGGTATTTGGAAAGAATGGAAATAACTTCATTAAAACAATGTTAAATGTAGGAAAGAAATTTGATACATTACGAGTTGTCAATGATCAAATTGGTACTCCAACCTATACATTTGACTTAGCACGATTATTAGTAGATATGATTGAAACCGATAAATATGGCTATTATCATGCGACGAATGAAGGTGGATATATCAGCTGGTATGATTTTGCGTGTGAAATCTTTAAACAAGCTGGATATACTACTAAAGTGAATCCTGTAACGACAGAAGAGTATGGTTTATCAAAGGCTGCAAGACCATTTAATTCTCGTTTAGATAAATCTAAACTCGTAGAAAATGGTTTTAAACCATTACCTACTTGGCAGGATGCACTTGCTAGATATTTAAAGGAAATTGAATTCTAAGCATTGGTTTAAAAAAACTTCATAAAATGATATAATTTTAGACAGATTGTTTATTAGTTTAAGGTGGATACAATATGTCTAAAGTACACAATATTTTATTAAATAAAAAGGTTAGTTTAAAAGAAAATACATTATGGTATACATTAGGAACACTATGTAGTTCTTGCTCAAATGTTTTGTTGATGATTTATGTTACTAGAATTTTAGGGGTAGATCAAGCAGGTGTATTTTCAATCGCATATAGCATAGCTCAATTAATGTTGACTATTGGATGGTTTTCAACAAGACAATTTCAAGTTTCGGATATAGATGAAGAATATAGTTTTTCAGATTATTTGGCATTTAAGTTGTTCTTATCTATTGTCGTAATTATTGGTGCATTTGTATATTCAGGATATTTAAACTTATCACCTATAAAGAAAATTGTGACTTTAGCATATTGTATTTTTATTTTATGTGATGTATTTGCAGATTTATTTTCATCAAGATTTCAACAAATGGATAAGTTGTTTATTTCAGGAATTTCTTATTTAATTCGAATCATTGGATATAATGTGATTTTCTTATTGTCTCTAATCCTATTTAAAAATTTATTAATATCCATTTTATTATCTTTGATTTACTCATGCGTTGAATTACTATTCTTTGATGTACCAATGATAAAATCACTATCTGTTATTAAATTGGAGTTTCCAATCAAAAAAATCGGTTCTTTATTCATTAAATGTTTCCCATTATTTATCGGATCTTTTATTACAACGTTCATTATTAATATTCCTAAGAATGCGATTGAATTGAATTTTAATTCGAGTTTGCAAACATACTATAATATCATTTTCATGCCTTCATCGATTGTGAATATGTTTTGTATGTTTGTATTTGTTCCTTTATATACAAATATTGCCACAGTATGGCATAAGGGTACAAAGAAAGTCTTTTTATCTTTAGTTTTAAAACTTATGTTAGTATGTCTTGGCTTGTCTGTATTGATTTTAGCTGGTTCATATTTATTGGGCATTCCATTTTTACAAATAGTATACGGTGTAGATTTATCGGAATATAAAACTGCTTTTATGATTTTAATGTGTGCAGGATGTATGACAAGCTTTAACTCCATTATGATTTATATATTTACGGTCATTCGTAAACAAAAATTAATTCTATTTGTATATATTATAGCTATGGCAATGTGCCAAATTTTGATAAATCCATTGATTCAAAATTTAAATCTCATTGGTGCAAGTTTAGATTATTTGATTGGGATGACTATGGTTGGAGTTTTATTCTTAATTCTATTTGTGGTTGTTATGTTTAAACAAAAAGGAGAAGTGGAATATGAGTAGAGTATATTGTTTTTTTTCTGCACAGTATTTACCTCATTTGGGGGGCGTAGAAAGATACACGTATAATTTGGCAAGAAAGTTAATTGAAAATGGAAATAAGGTTATTGTGGTTACATCAAATTTAGAGAGTCTTGCCACACATGAAATTGTAGAAGGTATAGAAATCTATCGTTTTGATTGTTTAAATTTATTAAATGGACGATATCCCATTCTAAAAAAGAATGGTATTTATAAAGAAATAATGCATCATTTAAGCAGAACAAAAATTGATGCGGTAATTGTGAATACTCGATTTTATTTCCATTCACTCGTTGGTATGAAATTTGCCTATAAAAATAATATTCCTTGTATTACTATTGAACACGGAACGAGTCACTTAAGTGTAAATAATAGTGTATTGGATTTTTGTGGAGGTCTCTTTGAACATTTTCTGACAAAGATAGACTATAGATACTGCAAGAATTATTATGGCGTATCACTGGCTTGTGATGATTGGTTAAAGCATTTTGGTATTGCTGCAAAAGGTGTTGTATATAATTCAATTGACGTGGATGAGGTAAATGATTATCTTAAGCAACCGTTTGATTCTTATAGAGAAAAGTACAATATTCCTACAAATGCTAAGGTTATAACGTTTACAGGTCGTTTGATTCCTGAAAAGGGATTGCCTAGTTTATTAAATGTAATGAAAAGAATCAATACAGAAATAGATGATGTATATTTATTTATTGCTGGTGATGGACCTATGTGGGATGAAATTCAAAAAGAAAAGAATAATCGTATTATTCCACTAGGTAGAATTGATTTTGAACATATTGTGCATTTGTTAGACGAGTCAGACATATTCTGCTTGCCTTCTTTTTCTGAAGGCTTCTCAACATCGATTTTAGAGGCCATTGCTTGTAAGTGTTATATACTCACAACAGCTCGTGGTGGAGCCAAAGAAATATTGATTGATGATACGTATGGTACGATTATTGAAAATAATGCAGAAGAATTATTATATCCAGCATTAAAAGAAGTAATCTTGAATACAGAGATGAGAAGTGTTGGTATTGAGAAGGCATATAATAAATTGTGTAATGGTTTTACTTGGGATGTGGCTTCAAAAAAATTAGAAAAGATTTTTGATGAAGAGGTGTAGGATGAAAAGATTAAAAATAGTACATGTATTAGCTAGTAATAAGTATTCTGGTGCAGAAAATGTTGTATTAACAATTATGAAAAAAATTAAAGATGTGGATTGTATTTATCTTTCACCAAAAGGAGAAATTGAAGACCGTCTGAATCAAGAAGGTGTTGCATACTATGGTATAGATAAATTAAATTATACTAATTTAAAGAAGGCAATTAAAGAAATAAAGCCAGATATTATTCATGCACATGATTTTTTGGCAAGTGCCTATTCTTCGTTGGTGTCTAAGGGTAAAATCCCAGTAATTAGTCATATCCATAATAATCCACCATTTATTACAAGTTATGGAATTTTTTCAATCCTTTATTATATAACGTGTAAAAACTATAATAAGATTTTAACGGTTTCGGATTCTGTGATGAATGAATATGTGTTTGGTGATAAATTAAAATATAAGTCATTGGTGGTCGGAAATCCATTTGATTCACAATATATTCAATATAAAGCGGATCATGCTGAATTGATGAATCAAAGTGATATTATTTATTTGGGAAGATTAACAGAAGCTAAAAATCCGTTTGTGTTTTTAGATATCATACAGGATTTAAAACAAAAAATTCCTAATTTGAAAGTAAGTATGGTTGGTGCTGGAGAACTTGAATCTGAGGTTCGACAAAAGATTAAAGATCATGCATTGGGCTCTACAATTACAATGTATGGTTTTCAAGAAAATCCATATGGTTTATTAAAAAATTCAAAAGTATTATGTATTCCTTCAAAGTGGGAAGGCTTTGGTTTAGTTGCGATTGAGGCGTTGTCATTAGGAAAACCTGTTGTTGCATCCAATGTTGGTGGATTAAAAAATATTATCAATGATGAATGTGGGTTTGTTGGTGATACTCAAGAAGGGTTAGAAAAAGCTTTATATGAGCTATTAACTGATGAAAATGTTTATACACAAAAATCAAACGGTGCTTTGAAACGTGTTAAGCTTTATGATAATGTAAATGCGTATTGTAAGCAACTGCTTGATATTTATTATGGATGTGTAAAGTAAGTATTAAAGGAATCTGATAAAATTAGACAAGTATTTATTTTAACAGTCATATTGTTTTTTCTAGGTTTATTATTAGTAAAGGCAGCAGAATGTTCTACTTATTTTTTGTAATATTCTATTTGAATGAACATGGATTATATTACTAAAGCTTTGCATGAAACACCTTACTTGTATCTGTATTATGTGAAGAGGAATATGGATGGCTAGGGGTTTGATATTATTTTGTTTAAACATACTTCTAACTTATTGAAACTATATAACAATCCATGGGCTCTACATTCTGAATTAAATATGAAGTATGTAGAAAGATATAGAGTTAAAACGATTACGATTGAATTCATTGAAAGATTAGCTTTGACACTTGACATTGAAGAAGGAGATTGATTTCTCTTTCTTTTTATTTTTGTAACAAAAGATAATTGTAACGCTTCCAATATCGGTATAAAATATATCCTATGGGAGGGTTATACATAATGAATAATAGAGATATTGTTAAGGTTGGTTTTGCCGTTCTTGCAGCGGTTATGAGTTATAATTTTGCAGATACTATCGTTCATGCTGAAGAAACAAGTGTTGAGCCTGTAAAAGAGACTGCACCTGTAGAAAATCAGGATGATTTAACAGATGTTATTGATGCAGTTGTTGAAGATACAAATGTTCCTGAAAACACGGAAGAAACAGATGTTCCAAAAGAAGATGAAGAGACTACAACAGTTGTTGGTGGTAGTGATACCAGCGCTAAATTAACTGAGGGTTGGTCAAGTGATTCTTTACAGTATGTTAAAGATGGGGCTTATGTTACGAATAGTTTTGCAGAGATTGATGGTCAAAAATATTATTTTGATGAGAATGGTAATAAGGTAACTGGTTTTAAAACAATTGGCACGGATTCTTATTACTTTAATGAATCTGGTATGATGCAGACGGGTTTACAAGTTCTTCATGATCAAGAAACGGGTATTGCCGTATATTCTTTAAGAAAAGAAGATGGTAAACTACACTACTACTTAGAGAATGGGGCTGCCTATAGTGGAATGATAAATTTAGAGGGGAAAGTTTATTATTTCGATAATGGTCTTCAGAGTGTTGGTGAAAAGCAGGCAAATGGATATTGGTACAACTTCAAGGAAGATGGTAGTTTATCTGTTGGTTTTGTGAATATGGGGAATAGTGCTAAGTACTATGATAATCTTGGAAGAAGACAAACAGGTACTTTTAAGGCTGATAAGGTAACTTATAACACAGATGGCAATGGTTTTATTACTAAAGCAAGTTGGGAAGGTGTTTCTTACTATTGTCAAAATGATGGCAGATGGGCTTGGAATGTCGTTGGTAATTATTATTTTAGTGGTTCAGGATGTGTTCCTACTACGGTTACTATGATTGTAAATACAATCAATGGTACAAACTATACGCCTAATCAAGTGGGTCAAATTTTGCATAATGCTGGATATTTCAATACAAGTTCCATTGGTACTGGTGGAGAGTCTTGGCAGTTTGTTGCAAATAAATTTGGCTTGAGTTATAAGAGTAATTTAAATGTAGAATCAGCTAAACAAGAATTATTAAAGGGGAATATGATTGCCGCGGCTGTTGGTGGCGGAAAATTCTGTCCATGGAATGGTGTAACGCATGAAATATTATTGTTTGGTTTAGATGCACAGGGCTATACAACAGTATATGATCCATATACAAGTTCACGTAATGGTCGTGTACATATTAGTGAGGTCTTCAATCATCCATCATGGGATAGTGGTGATAAAAAGAATGGTGGTCCATTCTTCTCATTAGGTAAACTTAGAGATCAAAATTTATATCTAGATGTATCTAAGGGAACGGCTCATGTAGGAAAAGTATATTATACAGGTAAGAACGTTGAACCGGAAGTGAATCTTTCAATGAAAAACACAGCTTTGGTTCAAGGAAGAGATTATAAAGTTGTTTATTCAAATAATGTGAAACTTGGTAAAGGTACAGCTACTATTATTGGTATTAATACCTTTACTGGTAAATTGAATGTTTCTTTTGACATTATTAAGGATGAAATGTCAAATGGAACTTATGAAATTGTTACTTCAAAAGACAACAATAAAGTATTAGATATTGTGAATGGTTCTAAATCTAAAGGGGCTAATGTTCAACTTTACCAATGGAATGGTACAGTAGCTCAGCAATATGAGATTGTTAAAAATCAAAAGGGATATTATACAATTAAGAATTGTGGCTCTAATTTATATTTGGGTATTAGTACAAATTGGAACACAATGGCAAATTATAATCGCTTAGTACAAGGTGTTGATTCTTCAAGTAAGGCTGCACAATTTGTGTTTACGAAAAATAGTAAAGGTCAGTGGGTTATTTCTTCTGCTTGGGATAACAAGTATGTGATTGATTTAAGTAACGGTTCTACAAATAATGGCGCTGCTATTCAAATTTATACAAATAACAATAGCCAAGCTCAGGCTTGGAAATTAATGAAAGTCAAGAATGCTCGTGAAGAAATGGATGCATTGGCGCAACAGTATAAAAACACATTAAGTGATGGTACGTATTACGTTTCTTCATCAAAAAATACTGGCTTTGTGTTAGATGTAAGTAATGGTTCAAAGAATAACTTAGCGAATATTCAGCTATATCAATATAATGGTACAGTAGCTCAAGCTTGGACTGTTAAACATGATTCAAAAGGGTATGTGACATTTATGAACTTGGGTTCAAATAAAGCAATTGATGTATATGGGAATAAAGCTAAAAATTATGGAAATGTAGATCAATATACATCGAATGATTCATTAGGCCAAAAATGGGTTGTTATGCAAGATAGTATGGGTTACAAGATTATATCTGCTCTTAATCAGCATTTTGTATTAGATTTAAGTAACGGAACAGTAAAAAATGGTGGAAACATTCAAATCTATCAATCGAATGATACTATAGCACAACGTTGGAAGTTTAATAAATATTCAAATCAAACATCTAATAACGTTGATAATGATAATCGTAAAAATATGGATAAAATGGCAAAAGAGTATAATTCAAGTATTAGTGAATCAACTTATGTGATTTCAAACTTTACTCAGTCTAAATATGTAGTAGATGTTAGTAATGGTTCAAAAAATAGTGGTGCTAATGTTTGGATATACCAGTCAAACAATACAAATGCTCAAAAATGGAAAGTAAAAAAAGATTCTGTTGGTTATATTACATTTATTAATATTGGATCGAATAAAGCTTTAGATGTAAATAACAGTAGTGCTAGTAATGGTACAAACATTCGACAGTATGATTACAATAATTCATATGCTCAAAAATGGATTGCGAAAAAGAATACAGACGGTAGTCTTACGTTTGTTTCAGCATTAAATTCAAAGTATGTGCTTGATATTAGTACAGGTGCTGTAAGAAACCAACAAAATATACAACTATATCAAAATAACGGCACAAATGCTCAGAAATTTAAACTGACAAAAATCTAATTTTATAACCAGGCACAAAAGTGTCTGGTTATTTTTTGGTTAGATTGAAATATTTTAAATATTCATTTAAAATAGATTTATTAGAAGAGGGATAGAAAATGGCAAAAAAAATAAAACCACTTTTGGCTTTTGTATTAAGTGTATTTATGTTTGTATCAACAATGACTAATATGTATATAGTTCGTGCAGATGATGAAATTACACAAGAAGAGCCTATTGTAGAAGAAACACAAACAGAAGAAGAGACTACAGAAGAGCAAGTTCCTACTGTAGAAGAACAAACACCTACAGAAGAGGAGGAAGTACCAGTTGAAAAGGAAGAGCCAGTTGTGGAAGAGGAGCAATTGGGTGATTCTAATATGATGGAATATTTCTTAGTCGATAATCCCGTATTATCAAATGGAGAAACAGAAAACTTTGTTCTTTCATTAAATAATGCGGAAGGGTATTCAGATTTTAGATTGACCATTCAAAAAGAGAATGGGTCTACTTTTGATTTGGAGAGTACGGAGCAAGTTGATAATTTAGTGAAATTCTCTAGAGTGTTTAGTGAAGAAGAAAAAGGACAATATAGTGTGACTACACTTCATTATGTATATAATGGACAATCTTATTATTTAAACTTTAGTGATTTAGAAATGGATGTTAAGTTTGGTGTGGATCAAGAATATGATGGGTATGATGCTACATTACCGGATTTAACAGAGGATTCAATAAGTTCAGAAGGTGTTATTGAAGTAACGGATGTAAATAAAGCTGAAGAAGAAATTGTGAACGGGGTTGCGAGTCAACCAGCTACAATGTCAGTAGATGAGTTTTCAAGACATGCGACTGGTGGAATGACAATTTGTTTAGATCCAGGACATGGTGGTAATGATTCGGGTGCTACTGCATTTGGTGCAAAAGAATCGGATTTAACTTTAAAGATTGCGCAATATTGTAAGGAAGAATTATCGAAATATGATGTAAATGTAGTTATGACAAGAACTACAGATACCAGATTAAGTGAAGAAGCAGCTATGGATTTAAAGAATCGTGTAGAAGTAGCTAAAAAAGCTGGTGCTTCTTACTTTATTAGTATTCATATTAATTCAGCAGCAAATAGTGCGGCAAAAGGAGCAGAAGTTTATTATCCAAATACAAGTGGAAATAAGAACCTTTCTAGTAATGGTCAAAATTTAGCTAAGGCGATTCAAAAACAATTAACAGCCTTAGGTTTATATGATCGTGGTATTAAGATTCGTAACTATACAGATGGTACAACTTCTTATGATCCAACAAGTAGTGATAAGGATTATTATGGAGTCATTCGTTATGCCAAAGAAGCGAATATTATGGGATTGATTGTTGAACATTGTTTTATTAGCAATAAAGAAGAGTTTGATAAGTATTTAGGATCAAATGCTAAATTACAACAACTTGGTGTTGCGGATGCAAGAGGTATTGTGAGTGCTCTTGGATTACAATTAAAAAATCAATCCTTGGATACACTAGCTAAAGATAATTGTAATACTTTATCGGATGGAACATATACAATTCAATCATCCGTAAATTCAAGATATGTTCTTGATATTGCGAATGGTTCAACAGCTAGCGGAGCCAATGCTCAATTGTATCAAAGTAATGATACGCCGGCTCAGCAGTTTAAAGTAACACATGACTCTCAAGGCTATGTCACATTTACGAATGTTAAGTCAGGTAAAGTATTAGATGTTTATAATGGTACAGCTCAAAATGGAATTAATGTGCGTCAATACACTTCAAATAATTCACGAGCACAAAAATGGATTGTTAGAAAAGATGGGAATGGATATTCTATTGTCTCTGCATTAAATTCAAACTATGTGTTAAATGGAGCAAGTGGTAAAGCTTATAATGGAAACAATGTTGAATTATATTCATATAGTGGAACAAGCTCAAATCGATGGGTATTTAATAAGAGTCTATCCAACGAAGAAAAAAACATTAGTCTTGCGAACGCAAATAGATCTGCTTTGGCGGATGGAATTTATGAGATTCGTAGTGCTAAAAATAGCAAGTATACGCTAGATGTAAGTAATGGTTCAACCTTATCTGGAGCTAATATTCAATTATGGATAAGTAACGGAACACCTGCACAGGCATTTAAAGTTACTCATGATTCAAATGGGTTTGTCATATTTACAAATGTTAAATCTGGAAAAGTTTTAGATGTGTTTAACGGTAAGGCAAAGTCGTATCAAAATGTATGGCAATATAATTCTAATGATTCATATGGACAAAAGTGGATTGTACAGAAATCAAATTCAGGATATAAAATTATGTCTGCTTTAGATAAGAATTATGTATTGGATTTATCTAATGGTACAGTTCGTATGGGTGGAAATATTCAACTTTACATCAGCAACGATACAGTGGCACAAAGATGGAATTTTGTGAAACAAACATCAGATAGAGATACATGTAATGCATTGGCTTCCACAAATAAATGTTTGATGCCAGATGGTGTTTATTACATTAAAAACCAAAACAAGAATTTTAGTCTAGACGTTCAAAACAACAGTTTATATGCAGGTGGAAATATTTGGCTTTATAGTCTAAATAAATCAAATTTCCAAAAATGGAAAATTTCGCATGATTCTCAAGGATATGTGATGTTTGAGAATATTGGTTCAGGAATGTATTTAGCTGTATCAGGATCAAATGTTGTTCAACAAAAGAAATCGAATGATTACAATCAAAAATGGATCATTAAATATGATGTAAATCATAATCTACGTATTGTCCCAGCAACTAACTCAAATTATGCAATTGATATTTGCAATGGATCAGTAAAAAATGGCTCTAATATTCAAGTCTATACAGCTAATAATACGGCTGCACAGAAATGGGTATTTGAATATATTAACACGAACGCAACTGGTGGTTTAATGCAGATCATGGGTACAAGTCAAACGACAGTTGCTCAAATGGTTTGTTATTATAATGCGAATGCGAATGGTTATGACAAATTTAATGCAAAATATAAGAATAAATATGATGGTTGTTTAGCTAAAGGTGGAGCTAGTACAATCAATCAATTTGCACAAATCTTCTATGAAGAAGCAATGGCTGAGGGTGTAAGAGCTGAAGTTGCCTTTACACAATGTATGAAGGAAACCGGTTTCTTGAAATATGGTGGAGATGTACTTCCAAACCAATATAACTTTGCCGGTATTGGTGCAACTGGAGCAGTTCATGGAGCAAGTTTTAGTAATGTTAGAATGGGTATTCGTGCTCAAATTCAACATTTAAAAGCCTATGGTTCTGTATCTCCATTAACAAATCAATGTGTGGACCCAAGATTCAATTTAGTTAAACGTGGTAGTGCTCAATATGTAGAATGGTTAGGAATAAAAGAAAATCCTAATGGATATGGTTGGGCTACTTCTAAGAGTTATGGTCATGATATTGTGAGTATGGTAAATGTATTATTGAAAAAATAGTAATGTAGAGTTCAGTTCAATGCTGAACTCTGTTTTTGGTTATAAAAATAATTGAACAAGAAATATTAAACACTATATAAAAAGCAGACCATGATCATACAATTATAAATTTGTTTGTACAAATTAATTATTTGTTTGCATTTATTAACAATTTAAACCTATTACCAAATGTTCCATGATATAGTAAGTATAAAGTATTACCTATGGAAAGGAATAAAAGGGTATGAAAAAATTATTAGGTGTATTATTGGCGTTTTTTATGTGTTGTGTACCAATTGGTATACAAGCAGAAGAGGAGGTGTTATCTTTTGAATATACGGGTCAAGAGATACAGATTGATGATGCAATTGGTTATCATCTAATTGAAGATGATAAATTTGTACTTGAAGCTCCAAAGGATTGTGGAAGATATCGTGCTTATTATTCAGATGGTAGTTATATTGAGTATGAAATTACTCCAAAAATAGTTCACGTGAATGTGCGATATAACAAGGATTGGAGACAAGGTGATCCAGAAGTAAATCGATATTTATGTGAGTATGATGGGAATTATGAATTTAAATTGGATTCTTATGTCAACGGTGATTTTAAAGCAATCGATTGCAATGATAACTACAAATTTGAATTTGAGCCAAAGAATAAGAAGGATGTAGAAATAGCTAAAACGACTATAACTCATCCAGATGTAGAATATGTTTATACAGGTTCTGATATTGTAATTGATAGTAAAGTGGATTCAATTACACCAATTCGGTTAAAGAATGCAGGAGAATACATTGTTAGTTTTAGTGTTGATTCTAATTATTATGAATCTATTCCGTTTAAAGTTACGATTCTTCCTAAAACAGTACAACTAAGATTAAATAAGTATCAAAAATATGTTGGAGAAAAAGATCCAGCATTTGAAACAGATGATTACATATTAACGAGAGAAGTTGGCGAAGATGTTGGCAATTATAAACTAAACGTAAAAAGTAAATCAAGAAATTATAAGTATGAAATCATTGAGAATGATATGTTTACAATCTTAGACAACAAGTCTCAACAAATAAAGCCAGAAGCAACTTATCATCCAAGCAATGATGAAAAGAAAGAACCTTTACAATCAGTTAATGCTTCGAATAAAGATAAAATAAAATATGCAGATGCTTCGGATAAGAATACAAATATAAATACTGAAACCAAAGTAGATAAAGAATCTGCGAAAACAGAAGCAAAAGTTGTAACGGGTGTACCAAGTTTTACTTCAATGTATTATTTGATGATGGTATCATGTATTGCGGTGATAATATATATCTTAATAAAGAAAAGAAATGTTAAAAGTTAAATATGAATAAACAAAGCCTTCGCTTAGAGATTAAGTGGAGGCTTTGCTCTATCTTGAAGTCAGCTCAATGTGTGTATGCGTTTACATTTAGTTGGTTATAAAAACAGTGGTCTGTATTATCTAAAATATTCTATATGCAAAGCAAATTTTATAAAATTTATTTTGTTTCTCTATATTTTTAATATTTCTTTTAAATAAAGTATATCTTTAACTTTTGTGCTTTTTATGTGAATTTTCAGGTATTAAATGGTAATTGACATATTATATATATAGGATAAAATTATTAGACAATAGTTTTATTGTGGAATAAGTATGACTATTGTAAGGTAATAGGAATAAAAATGATACATTTAGATGATATTAGAAATAGCTGGCTTACCGCATTTTTAATTGATTCATTCATCTTCTACTAAGGCTATGGGTAGGGAGGAGTGTATCTAAAATTTCATATTTCATTGCTTATTAAGACTTGCAAAATTCTAATAAGCTTTTTTTTATGTTTATAGGAATGGGAGAGTATTATGTATAGGAAGAATGCAAATGGGTGGTTGAAGCATATCGATTTTATCATTCTTGATATGATATGTTTGCAAATTGCATTTGTGATGGCGTATTTTATTAAGAATGGAAATATACATCTATATAATGATTACTTATATAGAAATATGGCTATCACAATAGAATTAGCTGATTTAATGGTTTTACTGATTTTTGGTACATTAAAGGGTGTATTAAAAAGAGGGCATTATCAAGAGCTTGTAAAAACATTAAAACATGGTTTTATTGTTGGATTTTTAGCTGTTCTATATTTGTTTACAGTTCAAAAAGGAATTTTCTTTTCTAGATTTATTTTGTTCTTAACTATTGGCATTTATTTTATATTGACATATACAGTAAGAGAACTATGGAAGGGGCGTATAAAAAAGGGTGTTCATAGTGGTAAGAGAAGAAAATTATTAATTGTCACTTCTAGTAATATTGCAGATAAAGTTATTGATAATGTTGAAAAGAATAACTATTCTCGTTATGACATTGTTGGTGTTGCTTTATTGGATAAGGATTTAATAGGAAATCTAATTAATAATGTTTCTGTAGTAGCAAATAAAGAAACGGTAGGAATGTATGCATGTAAAGAATGGGTAGATGAAGTATTAATTGTACTACCTAAGGAAATTGCTTATCCAAATACGTTAATTGAACAATTAACATTAGCCGGTATTACAGTCCATATGAATTTAGCTAAAGTAGTAAATTCACCTGGTAAGAAACAGTTTGTTGAAAAGATTGGTGATTACACGGTTCTTACTACGAGTATCAATTATGCTTCATTTAATGAATTGTTCTTAAAAAGAGTGTTTGATATTATTTGTGGACTATTAGGATGCATTTTAACACTAGTTATCTGTATCTTTATTGGACCTGCAATCTATATTGCAAGTCCAGGACCCATCTTCTTTTCACAAGAAAGAGTTGGTAAGAATGGTAAGAAATTTAAGATGTACAAATTTCGCAGTATGTACTTAGATGCGGAAGAAAGAAAAGCAGAATTAATGAAGGACAATAAGCTTGGGGATGGTAAAATGTTTAAACTTGATTTTGACCCTCGAGTTATTGGAAATAAAGTAATGCCTGATGGATCGCATAAAACAGGTATTGGTGAATTCATTCGTAAAACTAGTTTGGATGAATTTCCACAATTTTTTAATGTATTAAAAGGAGATATGTCTATTGTAGGAACTAGACCTCCTTTAATATCAGAAACAAATCTGTATGAATATCAACATTTTGCACGACTAGCTATAAAACCAGGAATCACTGGAATGTGGCAAGTGAGTGGAAGAAGTGAAATTATAGATTTTGATGAAGTAGTTAAACTAGATAAATATTATATAGAGAATTGGAATCTTGGTTTAGATATTAAGATTCTTTTAAAAACAGTACTGGTAGTAGTATGTAAAAAAGGTGCTGTTTAATAAATAAAATATGTACTTTATATACATTGAATTTTAAAAAGAAATGAGGTTTATAATGCAACATATATTTTTAGTAGGCGCTAAATCTTTAGGTGCATATGGTGGATATGAAACATTTATTAATAAACTAACTGAGTATCATGCAAGTAATAAGAATTTAAAGTATCATGTAGCAGTTAAAGCAAATGGACAAGGAGCATCTGTTCCTGATGGTGTTGTAGTTAAAGAAGGTAGATATACATACCATAATGCTGATTGTTTTCAGATTGAGATTCCAGAAAAACTTGGACCTGCTCAAGCTATTTATTATGACTGTGCAGCATTAAAAAAGAGTATTGAAATTATTAAACAAGAAAATATTCAAAATCCTATTATATATATAATGACATGTAGAATTGGTCCTTTCTTTAATCATTATGTGAAGCAAATAAAGGCATTAGGGGGAAAGATTTATTTAAATCCAGATGGTCATGAATGGATGCGAGCAAAATGGTCTGCACCTGTACGTAAATATTGGAAATATAGTGAAAAAAAGATGGTACTTGGATCAGATTTAATTGTTTGTGATAGCAAAAATATTGAAAAATATATCCAAGAAACATATGGAGTAAAGAATACAACTTTTATAGCTTATGGAGCAGATTTAACGCTAAGCAAATTATCAGATGATGATGAGAAATTAGTGAATTGGTATAAACAAAAGGGTTTGACTAAAAAAGAGTATTATCTTGTGGTTGGTCGATTTGTACCTGAAAATTCTTTTGAAGTAATGATTCGTGAATTTATGAAAAGTAATACTAAGAAAGATTTTGCACTTATTACAAATGTAAATGATAAATTTTTAAATGAGTTAGAAGAAAAACTTCATTTTAAAAATGATAAAAGAATAAAATTTGTAGGTACTGTTTATGATCAAGAATTACTAAAGAAGATTCGAGAAAATGCTTATGCATATTTCCATGGTCATACAGTTGGTGGTACTAATCCATCACTAATTGAAGCTTTAGGGAGTACAAATTTAAATTTGTTAGTTGATGTTGGATTTAATAGAGAAGTAGCAGAGGATTGTGCTTTTTATTGGACAAAAGAAGACGGAGATCTTTCTACGCTGATAGATAAAGTTGAGCAATTCTCTAAGCATGATATTAAGGCTTTAGGAACAAAAGCAAAACAGAGAGTTAAGGATGCTTACAGCTGGAATTATATCTGTAATAAGTACGTAAAAATTTGGGAGATTAAATGATGAAAATTTTAATGGTGAATAAATTTCATTATATAAAGGGTGGTAGTGAAACATATTATTTTGCACTTAAAAGAGAATTAGAAGAACAGGGATTTACAGTTATAGATTTTTCTATGACAGATGATAAGAATTTTGATTCGCCATATTCAAAATATTTTGTAGATAATGTAGATTATAATAGTTCTACAACTTTATTAAAAAAATTAAAGATGGCTACAAATATAATTTATTCAAAAGAGGCAAAAGATAAGTTTGAATCATTAGTATTAAGTGAGAAGCCTGATGTTGTTCACTTACATATTTTTCAACATCAAATATCACCATCAATTTTAGATGTTTGTAAAAAATATAATTTACCAACTGTATATACTGCACATGATCTTAAGATGATATGTCTAAACTATAAAATGATGCATCATGGGAAAATATGTGAGGATTGTAAAGGAGGTCATTTCTATCATTGTGTTACCAACAAATGCATAAAAAATTCTTATTCTAAAAGTATTATTAATATGGTAGAAGGATATGTACATAAATGTAGAAAATCATACGATGCAATAGACTATATAATTACACCAAGTGATTTTTATAGAAGAAAGTTTATAGAATTCGGAATTGATTCTAATAGGGTTATATATCTTCCGAATTTTCTTGATCGAGATAAACCACATGTAAATTTAATACAAAACAGTAAAGAGTATTATCTTTATTTTGGCAGACTTTCAGAAGAAAAGGGAATATTAACTCTTATTGAAGCAATGGTTGGTATAGGTTCGAATTTATATATTGTAGGTACTGGCCCACTTAAAGAAGAAATTACTAATTATATTAAAGACCATAAAATAGAGAATATTAAAATACTTGGATATAAGAGCGGTCAAGATTTAGTTGACCTTGTTGGAAATGCAAAAGCAGTAATTCTCCCATCTGAATGGTATGAGAATGGTCCTTATTCTGCGATTGAAGCATTGCAATTAGGGAGACCTATTATTGGAGCAAATATTGGAGGTATTCCTGAATTAATTGATAATAATGGATATTTATTTGAAAGTGGGAATGCGGAAGCTTTACATAAAATCATTAAAGAATTAGAAAGTGAACCCGATAGTAGATATAGTGAATTGGAAATTAATTCTGAAAAAATATTCAAAATGAATTATACAGCAAAAAATCATATGAAGAAGTTAATAGATATTTATAGTAAGGTGGTAAAAAAACATAATGAAAATTGATGTAATAACAAGACATGCAGTAGCAAATTACGGCTCAATTCTACAATCCATGGCAACACAACAATTAATAGAAAATTTAGACTATGACTGTGAGATTATAGATTACATAAGAACGGATGAAAATTATTATAATCGAGAAAAAACATTATTAACTAGAAAAGAAAATTGGAAAAATAATTGGTTTAAGAAAACGATATATTTAATTCTACGAATACCTGAAAGTGTAGTAGCTGGGAAGTATTTTGAAAATGCAAGAAATAAATATTTAAATTTGACAAAGAAATATACTTCTTTAGATGAACTATCAAAAGAATGCCCTCAAGCAGATATTTATTTGACTGGAAGCGATCAGGTTTGGGGAAAAACAGAAAATGGTGAATATGATCCAGCATATTGTTTATCATTTACAAATGGTATAAAGAAAAGTTATGCAGCAAGTTTTGGGAATGTGATTAATGAACCAAAAGTTAATGAATTCTTTTCAAAATATTTATCTTCATATAGTAGTATTCTGGTACGTGAAGATTCTGCGCAAAATTATTTAAATATGCTTGGATTAAATGCATCACAAGTTCTGGATCCAACGTTAGTATTAGAAAAGGAGTATTGGGATAATTATGTTTCACCTATAAAAGAGAATAATTATATATTAATATATCAACTTCATAATGATAGTAAATTGGGGGAAATAGCAAAAAAAATTGCAATTAAAGAAAATAAAAAGTTAATTAGAATATCTGCTACCTTCCATCAAATATTAAGATCTGGACATTTTAAATATTTACCAACAATAGGTGAATTTCTTGGGTATATAAAAAATGCATCATTGTTGGTTACAGATTCTTTTCATGGAACGGCTTTTGCTATTAATTTTGAAACACAATTTATTGAAATTCTTCCTAATAGTAACACTGAGCAACGTAATAAAAGTATATTACGTAGTTTTGGATTAAGCGATAGAATTGTGTCTAATTATGAAGATTATACAAAATTAAAGAATCCAATTGATTATCAAATGGTTGGTGGAAAATTAAATGAACAAAGACAATACTCAATATCTTTGTTAGAAGAAACTTTAAAAAGTAGGTAATGATATGACATGTTTTAAAAAAATTAAGCATTTGTTACAAGTATTAATTGCTATAACTAAAGAAGAACAAAAAATTCCTATTGTAACTAAGGTCGATAATACTGATATGTTAAAAGGTAAAGTAGCACTTGTTACCGGAGGTTCTGGAGGAATTGGTGAAGCAATATCTAAAAAACTAGTTGATTCTGGTTGTAAAGTGATAATTGCAGGAACAAATGAAGAAAAGCTGAAAACATGTGCGTTACGATGTGGTGCGCATGAAAGTATTGTCATCAATATGAATGACATTAGTGATATTGACTCTAAGATTGCTAAAGCAGCTTCTTATTTTGGCAAAATAGATATTTTAGTACATTCTGCTGGAGTGCACACAAAAAGGGATGGTTTGGATTTTTTAAATATCACTGAAGAAGAATATGATCATGTTATGGATATTAATCTTAAAGGAGCATATTTTATTTGCCAAAGAATGGGTAAATATATGATAGATAATGGTATTAAGGGCAACATGTTATTAGTTTCTAGTCAAAAGGCTTTGGAACCATCATGGTCACCGTATAGATTGTCAAAATTAGGGATAAGTGGAATAACAAAGGGGATAGCTCAAAAATTAGCACCTTATGGAATTATAGTTAATGCAATTGGTCCAGGACCTACTGCAACTGCTATGGTTGATTTAGGGGTAAATGGTAGTATTTATACAGAAGAAAATGAATTAAAGCGATATATAATGCCAGAAGAAGTTGCAGAATATGCTTTAATATTAGTAAGTCAACTTGGCAAACTTATAATTGGTGATACTGTATATGTTACAGCTGGAGAAGGGATAATAAATGACATTTAAAAATTTGAATTACAATAAAAAAGTTTCATTAATTATAGCTATTTATAATTCTGAATTATTTTTACCGAAACTATTGAACTCAATTAAAAATCAAACATATAGAAATATAGAAGTTATTTTAGTTGATGATGGTTCTCCAGATGATAGTGGTATAATATGCGATGAATTTGCTAAAAATGATGATCGTTTTATCGTTATACATAAAGAAAATGGTGGCACATGCGATGCCCGTAATGCTGGATTAAAAGCAGTTACAGGCGATTATTTAATGATAATTGATGGTGATGATTGGCTTGAAGAGGATTATGTGGAATATTTAATTAATATAGCAGAATCAACACAATCAGATATGGCATTGTCGACAAATGTTTTTACAACTCGTGATAGGAAACAAGTAGAAAATGACAAAATCGAGGTATGGACGAACGAAAAAGCTACTGCAGCAATTATTTATCCTTATTTTAAACTAGGACCATGGAATAAAATTTATAGTACTAAATTGATAAAAGAAAATAATATAGATTTTTCTGTTCCTTGGTTCGGCGAAGGTTTGTATTTTGCTTCAAAGGCATCACAATTTGCCAATCAAGTCGGAGTTGGACATAAAAAAGTATACAACTATAGATTGAATAATGCGGGTAGTGGTCTAACTGTTTATAAGGTGCAAAATGGGATCAATGCATTAATTAATATCAAAAATATTAAGTCAAATCTATATATAAAGACAAAAACTGTTGAGGATGCAGTTGAATGGCATTTATGGAAAAACTATTCTTTTTTATTATTACAAATTATTGGGACAAAAAGCGAAAAATCATATCGTAATGAATATAAAAACTGTATTTGTGAAATAAGACAAACTTGGATTAGAGTTTTTTTGAATAGTAAAGTTAACAAAAAAGAAAAAATTAAAATTCTGTTATGTGGGTTATTCCCAGTATCATATTCAAAGTTAACTATAATCAAGAAAAAAATCACTTTAAAAAAAGACCTTAACAGTATAGGAGAGAGTTTATGAAAGTTTTACACTTATTAACAAGTGGGCAATCTGGCGGTATAGAAAGTTTATGTCGTGATATAGGAAAGTATAGTGATTTTGAAAATACTTTTTGTTTTATTTCAGGTGGTGGAATAATCTATGAACAAATGAGAGGTTTAGGATTAAATGTAGTTAACTTAGCTGATAAAGGATCTAAATTTTCATTCAAAAAATTCAGAATTATCAATAATTTAGCTAACGAACATGATATTGTTGTTGTTCACCATGGAGATCCATATTTGAAATTGTATTTTTGCATGCTTAAAGGAAGAACAAGTGCAAAACTAGTATCAATTATACATTCGTGTTTTACACCAGCTACAAGTGAATATTTTCAAAAGTTGAAAAGAATTATTTATGAAAAAATAATTGATTCAAGTTTAGAAAAATCTGATGCAATCATATATGTCGCAAAAGCAGGAAAGAAAAGTTTTGAAGATAAATTTGGTGAAAAAAAAGTCCGAACATTCGTGGTATATAATGGAATTGCTCCTGAAAAAATTAAGAATGGGAAAGACAATAGGTATAAGCAAAATCAACCTTATAATATAACATATATAGGAAGACTTAATATTATAAAAGGTGTAGATAATCTACTAAAAGCGGTTTCCTTGTTAAGTAGTAAATATGATATTGAAGTTTCTATAATAGGAGATGGCCCTGATCGAGCTAAATTTGAGAAACTTTCTCATGAATTAAAAATAAATCACATTGTGACGTTTTATGGTCAAAAGACAAACGTTGAGGATTATTTAAAAAAGGCATCTGTGTTTGTTTATCCGTCGACATGTCCAGAAGTTTTCGGTATTTCTATTGTTGAAGCAATGGCTTATGGTATTCCTTGTGTTTCAAACAATGTTGGTGGTATACCAGAAGTTATTGATGATAAAATTTCTGGATTACTATGCTACTCATTTGAACCGGAAGAATTAGCTAATAATATTGAAACAATTCTTAATAGTGATAATACGCAAATGGTGGAAGAAGGCAGAAAAGTTGCTGAAAAGTTTTCAATTATTAATACAGTAAAAAATTTACAAACTGTCTTTAATGAAATATGGAAAGAAGGAATATAGTGAAAGAAAAGCGAGCAATGATCATTGCACCTCATCCAGATGATGAAATAAATCTTGCTGGTCAAATTTTGCCGTATTTACAAGAAGGCGGTTATGAGATATATGTTGTTTATACTACCAATGGAGATTCTGATAGAAAAATTGGTAATAAGCGTCTGAAGGAGGCTTTAAATGCTTGTGAAGTACTAGGAATTCCAACAAATCATGTAATCTTTTTGGGATATGCAAATGAGTGGGAAATAGGTAAACACTTATATAATGAAGATTACGACATACAATTAACTTCAAAGATAGGTAAGACAGAAACTAATTCCTTAACTAATAACCTGAATTTTGTTATATGAATAATGGTCATCATAATCTGTTTACTAAAACAAATTTTATAAATGATCTAAGCTCTGTAATATCGTGTTTTAAGCCTGAGGTAATAATATGCGTAGATTTTGATACACATCCTGATCACAGAGCTGCTACATTAGCTTTCGATGAAGTAATTTGTAAAATATTAAAAGAAGACTATAAATATAAACCGTTAGTTTTAAAAAGATTTGCATATAATGGAACTTGGAAGGGAATAAAAGATTATTATTCTTATAGCAAAACCAAGCTTTTATATGGATTTAACTATTTAGGAGGTTTACATGAATTAGAGGCGCCTTCATACAGTAAAGATGATGAAATTAGGATAATTTCATCTAAAAAGACAATTACGTCGTTGCTTAGTAAAAATCCGATTTATAAAGCAGCTAAAATGCATAAATGTACAGTGGCATGGTACCAGATGCTAAGAGTTCTAAATAGTGATGTTGTATATTTTTTAAGAAATACAAATAATTTTGTGCTTCATGCAAGCATAACTAGTACATCAGGTGAAGTTAATTATCTAAACGATTTTAAATTATATGACACAAAGGATGTACTTAACATATCTGAGCCTTTTAGTAATATTGAATATTGTTGGCGTCCAACAGACATAGAAAAAACTTTTTCAGTGAAATGGAATGAGAAAGTATCTGTAAAAAAAATTATAGTTTATGAAGATCCTAATATTTTTAATCATATAAAGTTGTTAGAGATTTCATTAGGAAGTGAAGTTGTGACTGTTGAACCACATAATAATGGTAGTGGAACTACAATTGATTTAAACAAAGAAGTAATAACAGATTGTATTAGAGTAAGAGTGGTCGACTATATTGGAAATCCTGGACTTTCTGAATTTGAAGTTTTGGATAGCAATCAAAAAAAAGTCATAGAAAAACTTTTCCCTTTGAAAGAATATAGTAGTATTATACATAACAATAAAATTTCTATATTATTAGAAAAAATTATTCTAGATTTAAAATTTTTGTTAAAATTTAAAATTAAATATGAAATTGAAAAAAGAATGAGCTATAAAGTAAAATGCAAATAGAAAAATATGAGTATAAAGATTTACATAAATTAAAAAAAGAATGGGAAAAACTTGAAAAAGGTCATGATATGACAGTTTTTTAAATCGTTTAATTGGAATAAATTACTCAGTGAAGAGTTCTATAGTAATGACTATAACAGAAGATTTGCAAAAGTAATCTATTATGTTTTAAGACATGAAGGTACAGTTATTTCCATAGCACCATTAGTGATTCAAAAAAAGCATTAAAGTTATCATGGCTTGGAAGTAAAAAAGGTATTTATATACTTGGGATAGAATGTTATTCAGATTATTTGAATTTTATTTATTCTAGATTAACAGAAAATGAATTTAGATATTTGGTTAATTTTATTAAAAATGAATATTCTTTACCATTTTTCATAAATAATCTTCGCTCTAATACTATTGTAGCAGATTATTTATTACAGGAACAATATACACCATATCATTGTTCTACATCCGTTTATGTCAAGATTGAGCAGTCTGTAGAAGACAAATATATGAAGTTGTCAAAAAGCGTTAGACAAAATTTAAGAACTGCATTGAATAGAATAAGAAGAGATGAACTTGATTATAAATTGGAGTCTAGATGGAAATTTTCTGAAAATGATATTGTAATTGTTGAGAAATTATTAGATTTACACAAGAAATGCGCAGATGTGAAAAGCAGAAAAAATGATACAGATATTTTTCATAAATTTTCTAGAATATTAATGTATAAATATTTCGAAAGAAATGATATTAAATACAATATTGTAAAAAATTCCATAATGAGAATGGAAAATTCATTTGTTTATATAGCAAAAATAAATAACGAGGTTGTTGGTTATTTATATGGTCTTAAAGAAAATAAAACTATTAGAATTATGCAAAATTGTTTAGATATGATTTTTTGTTTTCCAATGTTTAGAGGCTGTTATGATTTAATTTGTTCTGGATGCTCTAAAGATAATGATAATAAAAGAATTGAAACAATAGATTTTACAAGAGGAACAGAAAAATATAAATACGATTTAGCAGGAAAAGAACTAGAGTTGCATAATTATAAACGATGAATAATTGTTATTATATTAAAGTACGAAATTTAATTTCATGCTTTATTTCTATTTTTAGGAACAAATCTAGAGTTATTGGAAATTAAGATAAGGAGAATGAATGTGGAAAAACTTGTTTCAGTAGTTGTACCAGTTTATAATGTAAAAGATTATTTATATGAGTGTATTGATTCAATAAAAAATCAAACCTATAAAAATATAGAGATTATTCTTGTTGATGATGGATCAACAGACGGGTCATCCCAAATATGTGATGAACTAGCTAAAGAGGATGAAAGAATAAAGTTGATTCATAAAGAAAACGGTGGACTTTCAGATGCTCGAAATGTGGGATTGAATTATAGTAATGGTGAATATATCATATTTATTGACTCTGATGATTTAATATCTAAAATAATGATTGAACAAATGATTAATTCTATGCTTATTAATGATGCGGATATATCAGCTTGTACATTTAAGACTTTTAAAAATAATAATGATATAAATTATGTAGAAAAATTAAAAGATGAAATCGTTATGTCGGGTAAAGAATTAGTAAAAAAAATTTATGCAGGTGAGTATACAGATATTGCTTTTACTGCATGGAATAAACTATATAAAAAGAGATTATTCCAAGACTTTAAAATTGAGTATCCGGTTGGTAGATTTTATGAGGATTCTTTTACCACATTTAAATTGCTTTATAATGCAAACAAGTTGGTAATAATTGACAATTCACTATATTTTTACCGAGTACGTCAAGGCAGTATAATGAATTCAGTTATGACAGAGAAGAAAATTATAGACAGGATAGACGGAGATAAAGAAGCAATCAATTATTTTACGGAAATGGAGGAATCTGAATTATTGGACTTAGCCATAAATGCTTTTTTCAAATCAGAGATTTCACTATTTAAACATATAAAGAAAGATGATAAAAATTTAAAAAAATATCTTTTTGAAGAATATAAAAAAATGTATAGAGATTTAGGAAGTTTAAATAAAATTCCTATTTATAAAAGATTCATTTATTGGTTATTTATGTACATGCCAGATGTTGTTGTGACACTATATAGATAATAAAATATGGAGTAATGAAATGAGATTAAAGATAACTAAATCAAGTTTAATTATATGGATAGCGCTTTTGGTTTATTTAAAACCAGCTAATGCAGTTTTGTGGACTAATGTCAATATGTGTTATCAAATTTTGAAAATAATAATTACTGTTATTATACTATTTAAATTCATGAGGAATAATAAATTAGATAAAGTAACATTACTTTGCCTATTGTTTCTAATAGTTTGGAGTGTAAGTATATATTTAAACAACGGTACCCTTGGATCGAGAATGCAGGAAATTTTATCCATATTTGGGCTAATTTGTTTGTTTAAGTGGGCCTCAAACACTGAGACACAAATCCTAAAAACAATATCTGTTATTGCTAAAATAGCAAAAATATATTTAATTTTGGAATTAGTAACAATTATAATTAACAAACCACTTTTTGCTGAAGCAATAGTTGCGTATGACAAATATTTTTTAGGTAGCGATAACTATTCTGGATTTATAATCATACCATTAGTAGCAATTTTATGTTCGTATTCCCAAATTAAATATAAAAAAATAACATTCGTAACATGGCTTTTTGCGTTTGTTGGTTTTTTGGATTTAGCAATACCTTTTTCTGTTACAGCAATGTTTACCTATTTATTAATGCTTATTATTTTTATATTTATTAATAATCCTGAATTTAGAAATTTTTTTACTGTAAAGAAAATACTTATTCTTAGTATCGTCTTTTTGAGCTTAGTAATTGGTTTTAACATTCAATCTCACTTATCTGGATTGCTTTCACTGATTGGGAAAATAGGTTTAAATTCCAGAGAGATTATATGGCCTATGGTAGTAAATTATATATTAGAAAAACCGTTGATTGGATGGGGTAAACTTACTGAAAATCAAATAAATAGTTATATGCTATATGGTGCAGATCATACACACAATTTTTTGTTAGAGATTATATTTGATACAGGAATAATAGGTGGTTTTGTTATGTTTTTGTTGATGAGAGAAATTTTGAAAAAAATAAAGTTTTATAAAGTTAAATATATATATATATTATATGCAAGTCTTGTTTGCTATATTGTTTGTGGAATGTTTGATTTTTATTTATCATTAATTTATTTTTGGCTATTATTATTTTCAATTGATCTTCTTAAAACATATGCTATTATGAATGAAAAACAAGTTTAGGAGCTAATATATATGAGTAATAATTTAGTATCAATCATAATTCCTGTTTATAATGTTGCTTCTTATTTAGATGAATGTTTAAATAGTGTCATAAATCAAACTTATAATAACTTAGAAATAATATTGATTGATGATGGATCAACGGACGATAGTTTGGAAATATGTAATTTATTTGCAAAAAAAGATAAAAGAATAAAAGTACTTCATCAAGATAATGCTGGAGTGAGTTCTGCGAGAAATAGAGGTTTGAACATCATTACAGGGAAGTATGTTTTATTTATTGATTCAGATGATAAAATTGAATCAAATATGGTCGAAATTTTAGAAAGAGTAATCGACAGGAATGATAAAATTGATGCGGTCTTTTGTGGATATAAGGAGTTTGATGATATATCTGGAAAAATTATAAAGGTGGTGTCCCCTGTTAAGTCTAAAAAGGTAAATCGAGATAATGGTGTTTCAGAAATATTTGGGGAGTATTCAACCATGTTATGGAATAAAATGTTCCGCTCCTCGTTAATAGACAATACAGATTTATTTGATGTAACTTTAAGAATAGGGGAAGATGAGTTGTGGATGATAGATGTTTTAAAAAAAGCAGATAGTATTATTCTTATTGGAACACCTCTCTATTATTATAGAAACAGAATAACAGGAGTTACAAAAGAAAAAAAGTATTCAAATGCTAAGATGACAGATTTTGAATCACAAAAAAAAGTTTTAGATAGTATAAAAGAATATGATTCTGAAAAATTAGTATTATATGCACAGGAACGGTTATATTACATTGGTCAAGACATAATGAAATTGGCTTACTATGATGGTTATTTTGATATATATCAGAAGATTGATAATGAAATTGAAGAAGCAAGAAAAATATGGTATGAAAATCACGCAAATAAATTGGGAGTTCTGAGACGTAAATTAGTTGAAAAGATGATGAGAATGAAGTTTCCAAAAATTGTAATAAAAATGTTTGATAAATAATTGTTTGAATTTTAAATATTAGAAGTAATTTGTAATTTTATTGTAACTGCTTTCACCAAGTAGATTATTTTATATCTTATTTAAAAGTCTTAAATTATTATTTCTTAGTTATATAACAAAGATTGATATTTGCACAAAATTCAAAAAATAAAATTAATATGATACAATTTTAAGGTATTAATATTAAAAAGAAAATAGAGATATTCTTATTGAATAGATATTATCAATGTATAAAATTATACTCTGAAGTTATTTAATCATATATATTAGATGATTTTTTTAATACACAAAACAAGGCATTACATTAGAAATGTCACATATATTTATGTAATTTGTAATTTTATAGCAGTTAAAAATTTTGGCCATAAATGAATATAGTGTAATAACTAAGTCAAAACACAGAATAACTTAAGCTGCTATGAGTCCTAAGATGGAAAGAATTTTGTAACATTTAAGCTATATGAGGACTTCTTCAGCAGTTAATGCTTTCTTTAAAGATATGTCTATAGTTAAAATTATTTACTGTTAGATATAATTTATATAAAAAATTAAAATGTGTAAAGTACATAGGAATACATAAGAATATGTAATATTATAAGTTAATATTTCAAAAAGATTCTAATCGTATGCTATGTTAAAACTGATGTACTGAATAAAATGTTAAATTTCAAAATATATAGCGAATTACTAATTTTAATATGATAACATATTTAGGGTATCATAAATTAACAATAATTTTTTGAAAGTATTATTGTTAGAATTATATATTTGAAAAACAATATAAAATAATTTTAAGAGGAGTTTATCTCTATTGGTTTTACTATAGATGAGGGGGTAGATTTATGAGTAAAATAGCATTAATAACCTTGGTAGATTTTGATAATTATGGGAATCGACTTCAAAACTATGCACTTGAAAAAGTACTTACGGATATGGGAAATTTTGTAACATCAATTGTTCCATACAAACCAAATCTTGTAAAATGGTCGATAAAAAAAATAATTAAAAGAGACAATGAGAGTTTAAAGATAAAATTTCTTAAAATAAGAAGATTGAAGGAATTTTTAGAGTTTGACAATCATTATGTGAATACTTATTCTATAAACAGTAATGATTACATAAATATTCAAGATAGTGATTTTGATTACTTTATATCAGGAAGTGATCAGGTATGGAATCCTGACTGGGCAGATTATACTTATGAGAAGACATTTTTGAGATTTTGTAAGAAAGAAAAGAGAATTGCTTACGCAGCTAGTTTTGGCGTGGATTCAATACCAAAACAATGGATTGATAAATATAAAATCGGTCTTTCTGAGTTTCAATTTTTATCTGTTCGTGAAGATAGAGCAGTGGAAATAGTGAAATCAGTTATTGGAAAAAAATGTGTTAAAGTTTTAGATCCTACTATGCTTTTAGATAGAAACGATTGGGATAAGATTGCAGTAGTACCTCAAAGAAAGAAAGAAACAAAATACATTCTTACATATTTTCTTGGGGGAATTTCAGATGTTATTAAGAAAGATATATCGATATATGCTGAAAAATTTAATTATAATGTGATTAATTTATTAGACTTAAATGATTCGAATTTTTATGATGGTCCAGATAAGTTTGTGGGTTTAATTAGTAAAGCAAATTTAGTATTGACTGATTCTTTCCACGCTACTGTTTTTTCAATTTTATATGAAAAACCTTTTGTAGTATATGGAAGACAGGGAATAGGAAGTAATATGGGTTCAAGACTTTCATCATTATTAGAAATGTGTGGTCTTTCAGAAAGAAAATGTGAGTCTATAGATAAAGAAACAGTATTAGAATGCAATTTTGAAGTTGCAAGAAATGCAATAGAATTAGAAAGAAAACACAGTTTGGATTTTTTGGAGAAATCAGTTAATGGATGTGTTGATAGTGTAAGATAGTATGAAAATAGAGAGAACAAAAAACGCAACACGAAATATAATATTTGGTTTGATTTTAAAGGCATACCAGATTATAGTTCCTTTTTTGATGCGTACAGCAATGATTTATTTCATGGGTGTAGATTATTTAGGGTTAAATTCACTTTTTACATCAATTCTTCAAGTACTTAATTTAGCGGAACTTGGTGTTGGATCAGCTATGATATATAGTATGTATAAACCAATTGCTGCTGATGATAATAAGACTATTTGTGCATTAATGAATTTGTACAAAAATTATTATCGAATGATTGGCATGGTAATTGCAATTATAGGTTGTTTATTAACTCCGTTTATCCCTAAGCTAATCTCTGGTAATGTTCCAAAAGAGCTTAATATATATATTCTTTATCTTTTGAATTTAGGAGCAACGGTTATATCTTATTGGTTGTATGCTTATAAAAATAGTATTTTTCAAGCTCATCAAAGAACGGATGTTGTTAGTAAAGTGACACTGGTAACAAACACAATTCAATATGCATTACAGTTAATAGTTTTGTGGGTATTCAAAAACTATTACTTGTACGTTATTGTAATGTTAGCTACTCAAGCAATTACTAACGTAATAACAGCAATAGTTGCAGATAAGTTATATCCTCAGTTTAAGCCTAAGGGTGAATTACCTAAGGAGAAAGTATGTAGAATCAATTGTAGAATTAGAGATTTATTCACTTCAAAAATAGGGGGTATTATTGTAAACTCTGCTGATACAATTGTTATATCTGCTTTTTTAGGTTTAACTGCATTAGCAATATATCAAAATTATTTCTTTATTTTAACTTCAATTACAGGTTTTATTACTATTGTTTTTTCATCTGTAACAGCTGGCATTGGAAATAGCTTGATTGTTGAGACAAAAGAAAAAAATTTCAGTGATTTAAATGTGTTCACATTTATAATTTGCTGGATTTCTGGATTTTGTTCGTGTTGTTTTTTGAATCTTTATCAACCTTTTATGGAATTGTGGGTAGGAAAAGGTTTAATGCTAGAATATTCTATTGTAGTTTGCTTTGTTATTTATTTTTATGTATGTGAAGTAAACCAATTATTAAATACTTACAAGGATGCTGGGGGGATATGGCATGAAGACCGCTTAAGACCACTTGTTACAGCAATTACTAATTTAGGTATGAATCTAGTTATGGTGCAGTTTTGGGGGCTTTATGGTATTATCTTGTCTACAGTGTTGTCGATGATTTTAGTTGGTATGCCATGGCTTTTTCATAATTTATTTACTACGATGTTTGAAAAGAAAAAATTAAAGAAATATCTCATTTCATTATTTTTTTATATTATTGTTTCAATCGTCGCATGCATAATTTCTGTCGTTGTTTGTAGTTTCATCGATTTTGGACTTTGGACAACACTAGTTATTAGATTTATTGCTTGTGTTATTATTCCTAATACAATATTTTTACTAGTCTATAGTCAAAAAAGAGAATTCAAACAGAGTCTCTCTATTGTAAATAAAATGTTACATGGAAAACTTGAATTTATTTTAAAGAAGGTAGGGATGTAAATGAACCATTTTTATACTGATGAAGTTAATACATTAATTTTGATTTCTCTTTTGAAGGCACATGGGATAAAGAGAGTAATAGCTTCTCCAGGAACTACAAATATTTCTTTTGTGGGTTCAATTCAGTTTGACTCGTATTTTGAAGTTTATTCAGCTATTGATGAACGTGCAGCAGCTTTCATGGCATGTGGTTTAGCTGAAGAAACTAATGAACCTGTTGTTTTAACTTGTACGGGAGCTACAGCTTCAAGAAATTATATTCCAGGCTTGACAGAAGCTTATTACAGACATCTTCCAGTTCTTGCTGTTACATCAACACAACATGGAGGAAAAATTGGAAATTATGTAGCACAGGTTATTGATCGATTAAATCAGTTTCCTGATATGGTGAAGAAGAGTTATCAAGTACCAACAGTATACTGTGAAGATGATAAGGAGTATACTATAACAGCAATTAATGATGCATTGCTTGAGTTGCACCATGGTGTACCAGGTCCAATTCATATTAATCTTTCTACAACATATTCTAACAACTTTATAACTAAAGAACTACCTACTTATAGAGTCATACAGAGAGTTATTAATAAAAATTTTCCTGTAATTCCAAAAGGAAATGTTGGAATATTTATAGGTGCACATGAAAAATTTACCGATGAAGAAACAACAGCAATTGATGAGTTTTGTAGAACAAATAATGCAATTGTAATTTGCGATCAAATTAGTAACTATCGTGGCCAGTATAGATTTTTAGCGAATTTTGTAAATAGCCAAGAAAAAGATTATGGTACGAGACAATTTGATTTAATTATCTATATTGGCTATGTTCATGGAGCATATTTAAATTTTTACGGAAGCGAGATGTGGCGTGTTAACAAGGATGGAATTATAAGAGATCCTTACCGTAATACAACATATGTATTTGAAATGGAAGAAAAAGAATTTTTTAATCATTATATAGGTGAAAATGAGAATAATACACTTATGAGAAAATGTGATTTAGCCAATCAGATGCTTAGAAAACAAATTCCAGAACTTCCATTTTCTAATATGTGGATTGCAAAGGAAATAGAAAAAGATATTCCAGATAATTCAATTCTTCATCTAAGCATTTTAAATACATTACGCATATGGAATTATTTTGAAACATCCAATGGAGTACTATGCTATTCTAATTCAGGTGGATATGGGATTGATGGATGTGTTTCTTCTTTCATTGGATCAGCAATTATTAATAAAAATGTTGAACATTATATGATTGTGGGAGATTTATCATTCTTTTATGATTTAGATACATTATTTAATGAAATTCCTTCTAATGTACATATTATGTTGATAAACAATGGCGTAGGAACTGAATTTAAAAATTATAATCATCGTGCAGCATATTTCGGAGAAGATGCTGATAAATTTATGGCTGCAAAGGGACATAATGGTTTTAAGAATCCGGATGTTGTCAAGACTGTATGTGATAATTTGAAAATCCGGTATTTAGCTTCTACTAATAAAAATGAGTTTTGTGTAAACAAAGAGAGCTGGTTGGGTAAAAGTAATTCTCCAGTTTTAATGGAAGTTTTTACAACAGACCAGGATGAGAGTGATGCGTTGAAAATGATGAATAGTATTGGAAGAGAAAATTCAATGAAAGCGAGATTTAAAAAAAGTGTTATTGGAAGAATGGTTAAAAGAATAGTGAGAGGTTCATAATATGGATAATATGATTACTCTAATTTATACAGACGATTTAAAAAACATATCTTTTATAAGCAATTGCAAAAAGAAAGGTATGAATTGTGTTTCAGTTGTCGATGCTAGATCAGCAGTCTATGTTGCTACCGGAATTAGTGCACAGAATCATAGCAAGGTTGCAGTTTGTCTTGATGCAGGAAACGCTTCAAGAAGTGCATTTTCTGGCATGACTGAGGCCTTTTATAGGCACCTTCCAATAGCTTTAATCACCGTTGGAAAGAAACTGGATTATTCAAGAGAACTAAATGATGTTGTCGTAGGTCACTATACTGCATTAAACTATGAAGATATTTTATATTTATTTGAAAAGGAATTCCCTATGCATATAGAATTGCTTGTGGAAAATCCAAAACATGATAAGGTTGAATGCGATTCTGTACAAGTACTTTTAAGTTCTATTTTAGAGCATAATGCATATTTGTATATTTCTCCAAGTATAAAAAATATTGAAGTACAGTACATGGGAAAAGTGGTGCTGGGAGGAATGGATGGTTGCTATGAAGGTGCCATGTCAAATGTTCTTGGAGCATCTTTGGCAAAGAAACGAAAAAAATATATAGGTTTAGTTTCTGAAAAAGAGTTTATTCATGATATTAATACGCTAGGTAATATTAATATGAATGAGTTGATTTGTTATATTGTTATTTGTCAAAATAAATATGATGTAATTTTTAAATATGCACGAGCTATGAAATTTGAAGTGCATCAAGTTAAAAAAGAGGATTTAACTCTTGATGATGTTAAAAGAGTTGTATTTAGTAAGAATAAGTGCATTCTTGTACTGTATTAGGAGGGAAATGCATGGAAATATTGGTTTTAGGTGGAACAGGTGCGATGGGTGTACCTTTGGTGAAATTATTATCTCAAAGAGGAGATAGAGTGTATGTGACATCAAGGTCAAAAAAACAAAATGAAGAAAATATAAAATACATTCGTGGAAATGCGAAAGATAACGCTTTTTTTGATGAATTGATGAACAAGAAGTATGATGCAATTATTGATTTTATGGTTTATGGAACAGAAGAATTTCAACAGAGGCTAGATAGTTTGTTAGATCACACAGATCAGTATTTCTTTTTTAGCTCATCAAGATGCTATGCTGAATCTAAATGGGCAATTAGAGAGGACTCACCTAGATTAGTGGATGTTTGTAAAGATTTGGAATATTTAGATACAGATGAATATGGACTCGCAAAGGGGAAGCAAGAGAATTTGCTTTTTAATTCAAAAAAGAAAAATTGGACAATAGTACGTCCTTATATTACATATAACGCATATCGTATTCAACTAGGTGTGTATGAAAAAGAAAACTGGCTTCGCAGAGCATTAGAGGGAAGAACTATTGTTTTTCCAGAAGATATCGCAAGTAAGAGAACATCATTGACTTTTGGCCCAGACGTTGCAGGTGCAGTTGTTGATTTGATTGGAAATAAACAAGCGTTTGGACAGGCTTTTCATATAACAACAGATGAATCGCATACATGGAGTGAAATTCTAGATTTCTATTGTGAAATAATAGAAAGAAAAACAGGTAAAAAGCCTAAAATAAAGATGGTAAAAGACTCAACTGAACTACAAAAAATATGGAATCCTTGGCAAATACGGTATGATAGATTATATAATAGGGTTTTTGACAATTCTAAAATTGAATCTGTGAGAGGAGAATATAATTATAAATTATGTTTTGAGGGGCTAAGTGAATGCCTAGATAAATTTTTAGAAAATCCAGAGTGGTTGTCAATCAACATTGAATATGAAGCTTGGTGTGATCAACAGACAGGTGAGTTTCTTCCACTTTGGAAAATTCCAGGAAGAAGGAATAAAATAAAATATCTTAAGTGGAGATTTATGAAAAAAATATGAGCACCATCCTTTGTATAAGGATATACTACCTGCTATATTGACAATAATGATATCTATTTATTGTATAGGGTTATTAGATGAATACTCACATATTTGTTAACAATCGAGTACATAATTATATTGTTATAGATAACATAACTACATTAAAAAAGCTAAAATTTTAATTTTTAGCTTTTTTTAACAATTGTTTTAGTGAATGTAAGACTCGTTTATGCTATATTTATAGAGTGTGTTTTATTGTGAGAAAGGGAGGATTTTATGATAAACAGTAGAATGGATCGTACGCAGAGTGATGTACGTGAAATGGAAGAGATTGATTTATTAGAATTATTTAAGGCTATATTAAAACATATTAAGTTAATTATTGTTTTATGTATTTTATTTGGTGTGGGTGGTTTCTTTGGAACAAAGCTATTAATTGCTCCAACTTATACGGCTAGTACATCAATTTATTTAACACCTCAGATTAGTGAGAGTGGGTCTTTGGATTATAATTCGCAGATGGCCAATAGTAAATTGGTTATGAATGCGTTAAACTTGTTAACACAGAATAACATTATGTCCGAGGTAGCCAAAGATGTTGGATTAGAAAGTGCTGATAGTGTTAAAAAGCTTGTTAGTGTTAGTAATGAGTCTAATACAGAAATCATTACAATTTCAGCTACAACTACAGATCCTAAATTGTCTAAGGATATCGCAAATGATACAGTAAATACGTTTATTCGTACAATGCAGAAGAATTTGAATGTTCGTAATATTGAAGTAGTAGACAAGGCTAAATTGTCTTATGTACCTAGTGGACCGAATGTTAAGAAGAATACAATGATGGCTGGGGTTGTTGGTTTAGTTATTGGTGTTGGTTATGCTGTATTGAAATTTTTATTGGATAATCGTTTACGTACAAAGGAAGAGGCAGAAAAATATTTGGGTATTCCAGTATTCTGCGAGATTCCCGAACTATAATGGCTAAGTATATTGATTTGCATTCTCATATTGCTTGGGGTATTGATGATGGTATGCCTTGTGTTGAGGATGCTATTCGTTCATTAGAGTCTGCTAAGAAGGATGGTATTGTAGGTATTTGTAGTACACCTCATTTTATACCTGGTCAATTAGATGTTCATATCTATAATGAAATGGTGACTCGTCAATTGGAATTAAGAAAGATGAGTCCTATCCCTATCTATTTTGGTGGGGAGGTTATGATGAATAGTGAATTCATTGAAGGATTAGAATTAGATTTGTATCCTACTTTAAATAGTAGTAAGTACATGTTAGTTGAATATAATGTTCTTCGTGATATTCATTCGATTGATTATAGAGATGAATGTTTATATGAATTGAAGATGAAAGGCTTTGTTCCTGTACTGGCTCATATTGAAAGATATTTCCATGATGGATTAGATTATGACATTATTGATCATTGGGGAGATATGGGTTGTATACTACAATTGAATCGTACTTCCATTCTTGGTGTAAATGGAAAGAAAATACAAGCGAATGCATTAGAATTATTAGACAATGGATATTGTGATGTTATATGTACAGATACACATAGAGCGAGTGGAAATCGTATTGAACGATTGAGTGATGTATATTCTGTAGTTTCAAAACGTATTGGGCATGGCAATGCGGATATCTTATTTTATGAGAATCCTAAGTTATTATTGAGTAATAAAGAGATATTAAATATTGAGGTTGAAAAGAAAAAGAAACTATTTAGTTTCTTTGGGAGATAGAAATGGCAAGAAAGAAAAGAAATCAATTTGATGTGGATGAAATCTATCGTGGATTACGTACAAATATTGAATTTAGTCAAATGGATGATGCGATTCAAGTAATCAACGTAGTAAGTACAATTCCGAATGAAGGTAAGAGTACTGTAGCTTGTAATTTAGCTCGTATTATGGCAGCTAAATATAAAAATGTGTTATTAATTGACTGTGATTTAAGAAATGCTTCAGTTCATAAAACATTAGGTATTTCAAATCGTTCTGGATTAACGAACATTATTTCAGAATTTAGAGAAGGCGTAAGTATTCATTCATTTGAAGGGGTACAAGACGTACAATATGATGGAGGTTATCCTTTATCTGTCATTACTGCAGGTCATAGAGTACCAAATCCAAGTGAAGTATTAGGATCAAAAAGATTAGCTAAATTTTTAAACCAAGCACGTCAAGAATTTGGATATATTATTATTGACTGTCCACCAGTTGCGGTAGCATCAGATGCCATTCCATTATGTAACGTGAGTGATGGAGTATTATATGTAGTTGACTCTAAAACATCGGATAAACGTAAAGTTAAAGCAGCCATTAATGATGTTGAAAGAAATGGTGGTCATGTTATGGGTGTTGTATTAAACAAAGTAGAATCAGCAAGTGACAGTAATTATGGTTATGGCTACGGATATGGTTATGGAGGAGAAGACAATGGTAAAAAGAAGAAATAGTTTCCTTGTTTTAGCTTCAACTCTATTATTAACTGGATGTGGAAATAGTGAATTAGAAATTACGCAAAATGATATTCTAGAAGTGGCAAGAGATGATGCGAATGCCACAAAAAAAGAATGTTCGAATGTATCGATTCAAGAAGAAAAGAAAAATTATACTGTAAGCTTTGATACAAATACTGGTTCTTATGAATATAAGATTGGTAAAGATGGTATTATACAAGAAAGAAATTATAAAAGAAGTAATAGTGAAGAAGTTTCTACGACTGAACCCGTAGAAGAGAAGAAGGAAAAAACTAAAAAAGAAGAATCAACTTCTTTTGATGAAAACCAACAGCAAGCTATTAATGCTGCTCTTGCCAATGCAGGGCTAGGACAAGAAGATGTAACAGATATTGGTTGTACTTTAGATGAAACTACACAACAATATACCGTTACATTTAACTTTCAAGGTACGAATAATACTTCAACAGTTGATGCGCAAAGTTTTGCCGTATTATCAACTATTATGGGTTAATTTATTTTATAAGAAAAGGATACTTTATGATTAACGCTTACATAAAGATTTGTCCTTTTCTTTTTTTTTTAGTATAATGAATAGGTCATATGGAGTTGATGATTTAATGTCAAAAATAGGAAGTTTAAAAATAACAATTGAATTTGTTTTTTTTATGTTTATTATTCAATTTTCTGGATATAGTTTAGAAACTTGTTGTAAATTATGTATATTATATTTTTTAATGCAAATACTGATTGGAAGATATCAAGGAAAAGTTTTATTAATGTATGATGAAATTCGTTTGATTATATTAAGTCATATAGGTTTCTTTATTGGAAGTTTTCTTGTTTTCCCAATTAGTACTTGGACTATAAAGAAATTCTTTGGGTTTGCTTTATTAACTTGTGTTTTATTTGTGTTTGCAGGATGTAACTCTAGATATTCTCATAAAGTATTTAGAAAATGGTTTAAACACAATACATTAATTGTTGGTGTTGGTCATACTGCAGAAAAATTAGGAATGGTGTGTTTTGGAAATGGATACTCACTTTTAGATGTAATAGGTTATGTAAATTGTAATAATTCGAAAATAGTTAAATATGTTCAGCAGGAACAAGTCGTAGATGTTAATAAAACGTATGATTTAGATAACATTTGTACTGTTATTAAGGGCGAAAAAATAGATACCGTTTTAATAGCAATTCCTGAAATGGATAGTGAAGATTTAAATGCAGTATTTGAAGTGTTTAAGAATAAAGTGGATGTTATTAAATATTTACCACAAGTAAATGGATTGGTTACATTTGATACAAAGGTTGAAGATTTTGATGGAATCTTAATGATTTCTAATTCTCGAGGCTTAGAACATTTCTTATCTTATGCATTAAAACGCATTATGGACATTTGTGCTGGACTATGTGGTTTATTATTAATACCATTGACAATCTTTGTCTTCATTAAAAATCGCAAAGAAGGAGATAAAGGTCCTATTTTCTTTACACAGAATCGTATTGGTAAGAATGGTAAAGAATTTAAAATGTTTAAATATCGTACCATGGTAATTGGTGCGGATAAGATTCTTGAAGAATTAATGGAAAAAGATCCAGCCATTCGAGAAGAATATACAAAGAACAAAAAATTAGTGAATGATCCACGTATTACAAGTGCAGGTAAATTTTTGCGTGAAAAGAGTTTAGATGAATTTCCGCAATTCATTAATGTGTTATTAGGTCAAATGTCTTTAATTGGTCCACGACCATATTTACCTAGAGAAAAAGAGGATATGGGCGATTATTATTATGACGTTATCGCATGTAAGCCTGGTATAACGGGGATGTGGCAAAGTCATGGAAGAAGTGAGGTAGATTTCGAACATCGATTATTATTGGATGAATATTATTATAGAAACTGGTCATTCTGGTTCGATGTGACATTGTTATTTAAAACTATTAAACAAGTGCTATATGGTAGAGGAGCAGTATAGAAAGGAAATAATTTATGAATAACGATTATATGAATGATGAAATGGAAATTGATTTAATAGAGCTATTGAAAGATATAATTAAAAACATTAAGTTTATTATAACTATAACTCTTGTGTGTGGAGTGGTTGTGTTTGGTGTTTCACAATTCATTTTACCTAAAAGTTATACATCAAGTACAGATATTGCAATTGTACCTGCAGGAACTTCTTTGGATTATACTTCTTATTTAACTGGAAGTAAGGAGCTAGATAAAGTGAGCAATGCGGTTGGCGTTGAAAGCTCAGAGCTTGTAGAGAGTATTGAAGTAACAAGAGATTCAAATAATACGTATAATTACAATATTAAGGCTACTACAAACAATCCTAAATTATCGTATCGTATTGTCAAAAATGTTGTAAATGAATTTAAGAATTCAATGATGTCTGAACTAAATTTAAGTAGTGTAACTACAATGAATGAGCCACAAATAAATATTACACCAGTGAGTCCGAATGTTAAAAAGAACACATTGATTGGTACTTTTATTGGTTTGGTTATTAGTGTGGTTATTGTAGTTTTACGTTTCTTATTTGATAAACACTTAAGAAATGCAGAGAAAGCTGAAATGTTTTTAGGGGTAGATGTTTTGGCTGAAATACCATTGAAGAAATAGGAGAAAATAATGGAACATAATATATCGAGTAGTTCGGCTTATCGAAAACTACGTACTAATATTGAATATAATGAAAAACATCCACATATTCATAGTGTATGTTTAACTGGTGCAGACCATGGTGCAGGGGCTACGACGGTTTCAGTTAATTTGGCATATTGTTTTGTGGCAAACACACCAAAAGTATTATTGTTGGATTGTAATATAAAGGATCCACACATTCATGAATGCTTTAATATAAAGAATGATTTTGGATTAACAGATATTTTAGAGGATAATGATTATACAAATTATTTGAAATACACAAAAGTAATTAAAGATAGCTATTCAGGCAATGAATTACATATTATTACAGCGGGTAATGAAAGAAAACATCCGATTGACTTATTGAGTGGTCAAAGTTTTAAGGAATTTATGCAATTAATGAAATCTGAATATGATTTTATTATCGTGGATTGTCCTAGTTTAGAAAGTTGTAGTGATGTAATTCCAGTAGGTCATTTGGTGGATGGAACAATACTTGTTGTGTCATTACCTGAAACAGATAAAAATATGGCAAAAAAGTCTATAGAACGTTTAAAAAGAAATGGTGCTGAAGTATTAGGTACTGTATTAAACAAAGTGGAATAGGCATATATCCTATTCCTTTTTTGTAAATATAATTATTTTGTAGTAAAATAAATGGGCATGAGGAGATTTTTGTTATGAAAAAGAATAAGAAACAAAATAAAGTCGGTAAGGTATTTGGAATTATTTTCTCTATCTTACTGGTTGCTGCAACAATGTATTTGTTGTTTAACATTATTAAATTGAATGTATTACCTACAAAACTATTGTTTTTAATGACAATTGTATTTGTATTATTAGATTTGATTTTTATCTTGTTGTTGTGCTTTTCAACAAAAGGCGCTGTATCTAAAATTATTTGTATTATTTTTGCTTTGGCAATTTCATTGGGATCATGTTTAGGTGGATATTATATGTCAAAGACTGGTGGATTACTTTCTAATATTACCAATGTTGCTAAACATTCTAAAAATACAGTAAGTGTAATTGTTAAACAATCAAGCGATATGAAAAAGAAAACAGATCTTGCAGGACATAGTGTGGGTACTTTAGCTAATATCAACACACAAGGTTCTAAAAAGATTTTAAAAGAACTAAATAAATCGGGTATCCAGATGGAAAAGAGAGAATATGGCAGTTTAACTGAAATGCTAGAATCTTTCTACAATGGAGAAGTGGATTCAATTGTGATTAATGAATCAAGTCGTAGTCAGATTACAGATATTGATGCATATAAAGATTTTGACAACAATACTCGTGTTGTATATCAAACTTCTTATAAAGTAGAAAACACAGATAAGGCCAATGCAGTAAGTAATATTACTACAACACCATTTAATGTGTTGATTTCAGGATCAGATACACGTGGTGGATTTGATGAAAATGGTCGTAGTGATGTTATTATGGTAGCTACTGTAAATCCTAAAACAGGAACAATTTTATTAACATCAGTTCCACGTGACTTTTACGTAACGACGGCTTGTGATGCAGGTGATGGTTGTATGGAAGGTCAATTGGATAAAATTACGCATACAGGTATTCATGGTACAAATACTACAAAGCGTACTGTAGAAAAACTTTTAGGTATTGAAATCAACTATACATTTAAAGTTGGATTTGATACAGTAACAGATATTGTTGACGCTGTTGGTGGTATTGATGTAAATGTTGAACCAGGTTATGAATGTAGTAACTTCTTACATGCTCCAGGATTAAGTGTACATGCAGGTGTTAACCACTTAAATGGCGAACAAGCGTTAGGATATGCTCGTGAGCGTTATGCATATAGTGAAGGGGATCGTCAGCGTACTAAGAACCAACAACAAGTTCTAATGGGTATCGTTGATAAGATTACAAGTCCTGCAATTGTGACTAACTATGCTTCTATTATGGATAGCATGTCAGATACATTCTCGACAACAATGTCAAGTCAAGAAATTTCTGATTTGATTAAATATCAATTAAATAAGAATCCAAAATGGAAAATGGAACAATATATGGTAAATGGTACTGGAGATACGTTAATGTGTGCTGAGCTTGGTGACGCTGCTTATGTAATGGTTCCAGATCAAAGTACAGTAACAACGGCTAAGAATAAAATCAATACAGTTCTTGCGGGTAAATCAGCGGATGATGTAGAGTAAGGGTATATTCCTTACTCTTTTTTTGTTTTATAGGTGTATACTTGGTGTAGTGAGGTGTTGTTTATTATGGAAACTACAGATTATATACAAAATAGGATTCATACGAATGTTCGTAAGTTTGAAGAACTGAGCAAGAAGTATCATAGATGTCATATAGGATTGCTTGTTTCTTCTTTTAGTTGCTTTACTGGTGTTCTTATCTTGAATGTTATTTATTTAATTGTTCCAGTTATTTGGTTAATTCTTTCTGCTTGTGTGTTAGTGTTGGCAGGACTATTTTTGTTATTCTTTGATGTTTTGAATGATTATTCATCGAAGTCATTGGAATATAAGTATAAGGCTAATTTATTAAGCTATGAGAAAAACTTATATGAAGCAAAACAGGGTGGATTTAAAGGCTTTGCGTTTCGATGTGAAAGGTTTATGTAATCTCGCACTCTTTGTGTGAATTTGCCAACTCATGGTCATTTATTATATAATACCTGACTTTAGAGGTTGAATAGTAAAAAATGGTGCAACACTCGATATT
>ERZ1673744.270-NODE-270-length-75271-cov-10.677874_pt1 | contig 75271 bp, 66 predicted proteins | sample MGYA00580207_ERZ1673744 | MGnify/ENA primary metagenome ERZ1673744 (study PRJEB41218, sample SAMN15661751) | gut metagenome | host: Homo sapiens | place: Canada: London | collected 2015-08-20/2019-03-30 | study: EMG produced TPA metagenomics assembly of... | reverse complement strand
AAGTAGCAAAAACTGCTACGGCCAAAATCGATTTCTTCATTGAAATTACTCCAAAAATTTCACGCTTAAGGAACAACTTTTTTGAGCAAAAAACACCGATTTACATCCTTCTTTTTCGGTGATACATGATGCGTCAGACAAGTCTTTTGAAGGTCTGAAGTCTTGCCGGACTGGTTCCCTTAACCCCAACAAAAACATCGTTGCTTTATCTCGGAACCCACAATAAGATATTTTAAGGGTAGTTTCTTTTCGGTGAGAGGTTTTTCCCGACTTGGTTCTTCACGGTTTTACGGGAAAAATGCAGTTTTCGAGTTCCTTGCCTCTGAGACGAACTCCTCTTCCCATACAAATCATCATAGGCGCCGAGAGGCGGAAAACAAGAACTCCCTTCTTTTCCCTTAACGTAAAGCCGAGCGTCTTGCTTTCGTAAAGCACTAAATATCTATCAATATCATTGCATCAAGGCATGCTGCCCGCATGAACGAGAAATCACGCCGCCATTTTCATGCGATATACGTACAATTGAACATAAAACTCAGAAAGCGTGGTCGTTCCTCTCGCGCCTGAGCATCTCGAATCACACCAGAGGAGTCGTAAATGTCGAAATACCCAACACAAAACTTGCGTACTGTCGCATTCGTCGGTCACGGCGGAAGCGGCAAAACATCCCTTATCGAAGCCATGTTGATGCGTGCCGGAGCCATTTCCCAATGCGGAAGTGTCGATAAAGGCACGACAGTTTGCGACAGCGATCCTCAAGAAAAACAAGTCGGGCACTCCCTGCGTCTTGCCGTAGCCCATATGGATACGGACAAACTCGGTCTTGACCCGGTCCGTATTCACGTCCTTGACACACCGGGATACCCTGATTACATCGGACAATCCCTTCCGGCACTCGATGCCGTCAAATCCGCCGTTATTGTCGTCGACGCCACCAAAGGCGTCGAATTAATGACAGAACGCATGATGAACTGGGCCGAAAAACGCGGCCTTTGCCGCATGATTGTCATCAATAAGATTGATGTGCCGGGCGTCGATTTGATGGGCGTTTTAGACCAGTTGAAACTGACGTTCGGCGATGCGGTCATTCCTCTTAATCTTCCGACCAAGGGCATGACGCACGTCATTGACTGCTACAACACCGAAGAAGGCGAAAGCGACATCATGAGCGTCTCGGACGTGCACCGCGCCTTTATCGAGCGCGTGGTCGAAGTCGACGATGCCACGATGGAGCGGTACTTGGAAGAAGGCGACGCCGATCCGGCGAGCTTACACGCTCCGATTACCAAAGCGCTTCGCGAAGGTCACATCATTCCGGTGTGCTTTACAAGCGCCAAGAACCTCATTGGTATCCGCGACTTCATGAAGGTCATCATTCGTCACCTTCCCTCGCCTGCCGAAGCCAATGTGTCGCTCTTTGAAAAGCGTGACGGCACACCGATTCCCACGGAGCCGAGTGCGCAAATGCCCGTTCTTGCTCACGTCTTCAAGATCATCAGTGACCCGTTTGTCGGCAAGATCGGTATTTTCCGCGTCCATCAGGGACAGATTCGTCCGGGCTCGACCCTTTACATCGACGATTCCCGTAAGCCCATTAAGGTCAACAAACCCTTAATTTTGCAGGGCAAAGACACCTCCGAAACCGATGAACTGAATCCGGGCGATATCGGTGCCTTAAATAAGGTTGACGATATGCACTACGGGGCCATCCTGCACTCGAGTATTCTGGACTTTGACGTGCGCATGAAGCCCTTGGAATTCCCGCAACCGATGTTCGGTCTGGATTTAACACCGCTTCGCCGCGGTGACGAAAGCCGCATGAGCGATGTCCTCAATAGGATGCTCGCCGAAGATCCGACGTTAAAGACATCGACCGACCCCGTTTTAAATAAGACCATGTTGCAGGGTCTTTCGGAGTTGCACTTAAGAACGGTTTTGGACCATATGAAGGCCCAATTTAACTTTGAAGTGCAAACCTGCACTCCGTCCGTTCCGTACCGTGAAACGATTAGCGGCAAGGCCGAAGGTCATGCGCGTCACAAGAAACAGTCGGGCGGTGCCGGTCAGTTCGGTGAAGTGTATTTGCGTGTCGAACCCTTGGCCCGCGGCGAAGGATTCCAGTTTGTCGATGAAGTCAAGGGCGGAGCCATTCCGTTTAACTTCATTCCGGCCGTCGAAAAAGGTGTGCGCGAGGTATTGACCCAGGGCTTTATCGCCGGCTACCCGATGCAAGACATCAAAGTAACGGTCTACGACGGAAAATCGCACCCGGTCGACAGTAAGGAAGTGGCCTTCGTTGCCGCCGGTCGCAAGGCGATGCTTGATGCCCTTGCCAAGGCCTCGCCGACGCTCTTAGAGCCCATTGCAAAACTCACGATTACGGCGCCGACGGTCACGTTAGGTGACATCGCCGGGGACCTGGCGAGCCGTCGCGGTCAGGTGTTAAACACAGTTGCCACCAGCAGCACGTCGATGGAAATTCTTGCCACGGTGCCCTTGGCGGAAATGGACGGCTATGCTGCACGACTTAATGCGATGACGCAAGGCGCGGCTGTCTTTACCTTTGAGTTTTACGCGTACCAGCCCGCTCCCATGCAAAAGCAGCAAGAGCTTGCCGCTAAGTACCAGCGTAAAGACGAAGACGATTAATTTGATGGATTAACCGGAAAGCCCATCCGTTAAGGATGGGCTCGTTATTTTATGAGTATTGCCTATTGTGTCGTGAGCGCCGTCGGCGTGGACGAACCCGGCGTTGTCGCCGCATTGTGTCAGGCACTGACCAAAGCCCATTGCAACATCTCGGACATGACTCAATCGAATCTGCGCGGTCAGTTCGCGAGTCTTTTCATCGTCGAAAAGCCGGCCGACCTTCAAAACGCCGACTTGCAAGACCTCTTGTGTCAGGCCTTACGCGATGCCTCTCTGCCCGTGACAGCCCAGGTTCTCGATTACGCCCAGGCCCCGACAGGCGTGAAACCGAAAAAAACCGAACCCTTTGTCATCAGCATTTACGGCGGCGACAGAAACGACATCGTCGGCACCTTTGCCACCCTTTTCGGCCAAGAAAAAATCAACATCGAAGACTTGCGCGCCCTGCAACCGAAAACCGGCGACTTCATGATTGTCTACGAAGTCCTGATTCCGACAACAACCGACATCGGGGCACTGCATAAGAAACTGATTTCCCGCGCCAAAGCCATGGGGCTGAACCTGACGCTGCAACACCGGGATATTTTCGAAGCCATTCACCGCGTACAGGTTGTCTAGGGAGGAATCATGCTGACAGAACGCGAAGTTATTTCGACCATCAACATGCTCCGAAGCGAGCACCTCGATGTTCGCACCGTAACGCTCGGGATTAATTTATTTGATTGCGCGAGCGAAAACTTTTCAACCTTTGAAAAAAAGGTCCGGTCCAAAATCGAACGCTATGCGGGCAAACTCGTGCAGACCTGCAACGCCGTGGGCGACCGGTACGGGATTCCCGTCGTCAATAAGCGCATTTCCGTGAGCCCCATCGGCACGGTCTGCGCTGCATTTACCCGAGATCAAATGGTCAAAGCCTGTCAGGTCCTCGATTCGGCCGCTAAAGACGTCGGTGTGGACTTTTTAGGCGGGTTCGGTGCCCTCGTGGAAAAAGGCATGACGCCCGGAGAAAGAAACCTCATTGATTCGCTCCCCGAAGCCCTGACGACAACCGATCGCATTTGCTCGTCGATTAACGTCGGGTCGACCCGCTCGGGTATTAACATGGACGCCGTGTCCCTCATGGGGGAGCGTATCGTCGATGTCGCTCAGGCCAGTGCCGACCGAGACGGCATCGGATGCGCCAAACTCGTTGTCTTTTGCAACATTCCGCAAGACGTACCCTTTATGGCAGGCGCCTATTTGGGCGTCGGCGAGCCCGATGTCGTGATCGACGTCGGTGTCTCGGGTCCGGGTGTTGTCAACAAGGCTCTGCAAAGAGCCATTGAAAGCGCCGGCCGCCAGTTAACGCTCTCGGAAATCGCCGAAATCATCAAGCAAACGGCCTACAAAGTCACCAAGGTCGGCGAGCTTATCGGACGCGATGTCGCCGAGAAAATGGAGATTCCCTACGGCGTAGCGGACCTATCGCTTGCTCCGACCCCGGCTGTGGGCGATAGCGTCGGTGAAATATTCCAAACCCTCGGACTTTCCTCCATCGGAGCTCCGGGATCGACGGCTATCCTTGCCATGCTCAACGATGCCGTGAAAAAAGGCGGAGTCTTTGCCTCAAGCCACGTCGGAGGCCTTTCGGGTGCCTTTATTCCCGTCAGCGAGGATAGTTCCATTGAGGCAGCGGCTCGCACCGGAGCCTTGACGCTTGAAAAACTTGAAGCGATGACCTGCGTATGTTCTGTGGGATTGGATATGATTGCCATTCCGGGAGACACACCGGCTACGACCATCGCCGGCATGATTGCCGATGAGGCCGCAATCGGTATGATTAACTCCAAGACAACGGCCGTACGCCTCATTCCGGTTCCCGGCAAAGGCATCGGAGAGAAGGCCGTTTTCGGGGGGCTGCTCGGAGAGGCGAGCATCATCCGGGTTCCCGGCGGTGATTCGGCACGCTTTGTCGCATTCGGCGGACGAATTCCTGCCCCGATTCACAGTCTGCGCAACTAAAAAATGCGCTTGTTTTCGGAGGGAAAGCACACATGAAAATTCTGGTACCGATTGACGGATCTTCCTATAGCGAAAACTCCTTGGCGTTTCTCGCATCTCGCCGTGAACTTTTCGGCGAGAATCCGACCGTCGAACTCTTAGTGGTATTCGATTCGGTTCCCGGAAATCCCACCGAGTGCGCAGCCAAACGCTACTGCGAAGAAAAAGCGGCGGATATTTTTGCCCCGGCCCTCAAAAGCCTGGCCGGCAAACGCGTCACGCTGATGAAAACCGTGCTGATCGGCAATCCGGCCGATCAGATTGCCGGCGAAGCCGACCGACTCGGAGCCGACCTTATCGTGATGGGCTCACGCGGACGCACGGCTTTAGCTGGACTCTTTCTCGGGTCGGTTACAAACGGCGTCCTAAAACAAACCAAGATTCCGGTTCTGATTATTCGCGGACAAAGTGCCCCGCATCGCGAAGCGCTTCGCGTCGGCATTGCCGTCGACGGGTCGCGTTACGGTCTTTCTGCCGTACACCACGCGCTGGAAAACCGAGCGCTTTTCGGCAAAGACGCTGTCTTTTACCTGCTGCATGTGGCAAACGATTATGCATCGGCCGTCTACCCGGACATCTTCGGCATGACACTTCCGACCTTCTCGGCCCAAGAAATCGAAGCGATGCAAAAAAAGGAATTCGACGAGATCATGACGCCCCTGTTGCCGCTTTTTGCCGAAGCAGGCATTACGCCCAAGACCGTCGGCCTTGTGGGTAACGCAGGCGACGAAATCGCCGCCTTCGCACAAAACGAAGGCTTGGATTTGGTTGTCATGGGGAGCCACGGCTACGGGAGAATTAAATCGGCCGTCATGGGATCGACGGCCACCCGCATTGCCTCAAGAGGAACCGTGCCGCTTTTAGTCACGCAAGTGGCCGACGACACGGATTCGCAACAAGGCGCTTGACCTTATTCGTAACGCACGCTGACGATGGCGTAGTGCATCACGCCCTTGGGGGCCGGGCACTGCGTCTCGTCGCCTTCGTATTTGCCGATTAAGGCACGAGCCAGGGGGCTGGAAATCGAGATGCGTCCCTCGCGGATATCGGCCTCGTCGTCACCGACGATTTGATAGGTCTTGGCTTGTCCGGAATCTTCATCTTCCAACTCAACGGTCGCCCCGAAAACAATGCGGTCTCCGGCATTTAACGCCTTCGGATCGATAATCTGCAAAAGAGTCATTTTCCCTTCGAGTTCGGCAATGCGCCCCTCGATTTGCCCCTGCAGGTCCTTGGCGGCGTCGTACTCGGCGTTTTCAGACAAATCGCCCTTATCCCGCGCTTCGGCAATGGCACGAACCACTTCCGGACGACGCACTTTTTTCAATTCATCCAATTCCGCGCGCAACTGCTGTGCACCGCGTGTCGTAATAGGAATCCGTTTTTCCATAACAATTCTTCTCCGAGGTCGTTAAGGGACTCTTAACTACCGCTTGCGTCCCTTGGGAACAGTGCCCGGGACTTCATAAACAAAAATCTTTCTCCTGACTACTCAGAGTAGTTTTCCGGGGCCAGTTCCCGTTCAATCAGCTCAATCAAAATATGAATGACCTTGATGTGAAGCTCCTGAACGCGATCGGCCCAGTACCCGGCCGGCGTGACAATCGCCACATCGGCGGCATCGGTCAGCTCAGTGGCATCCTTGCCCGTTAGGACAATGACCTTCATGCCCTTTTCTTTTGCATTAAGCGCTGCCTTAAGAATATTGGCGCTTTTCCCGGACGTTGAGATGGCAAGGAGCACATCCGTGGGCTTTCCGAAGGCCTCAACCCAACGGGAAAACACGTCTAAATATCCGAAATCGTTCGCGACACAAGCCATGTGCGAAGCATCGGCAATCGCAACGGCCCGGAAAGGTTGACGATTTTTGCGGTATCTGCCTGTCATCTCCTCGGCAAAATGCATGGCATCGCAAAGGCTTCCGCCGTTACCGCACGAGAAAACCGAGCCCCCTGCCATCTGGCTTTGAGCAATCAGATGCCCGGCTGCCGCAATGCGCCCAATCGTCGCTTCGTTGTTGATAAGGGCGTCAAGACCGACCTGCGCCTCTTTTAAAGACGCTTTTATATATTGCTCATTCATCGTTAGCAAGGATTATTTTCTGAAAACAGACCGACCGCCAAAGAGCGCACCGCAACTCGTTCGGACGACGATGCGGATTATACGTCTCATAGGAAAAAACTTTTGCCCGACAATTGCCCTTCTTGCGAGTTCAAAGCCGGATTCAGAACACGTCACAGACCGCAAGTTTCAAGCCCTTGTAAATCACGGCAAGACGTGTGCGCTCGGTTTTCAAGCTCCTTTACGGAAATTCTCTCTGTGCTTCTATCCACGTCGGACTGCGCTTAAGATCTTTTTTTCGGGCTGCTACGAAAGCCCAAGCACCACCGCTCTATTTCTTCGACCTTGTGACACGTTTTCGGGGGACTCTCAAAAGATTCTTCGGCTGTCTCTTTCGGCCTCGGGTCAGTCTTTATTGGCATCGGGCACAATCGCGTTGTATTCTCCCTATTCATTCAAACTGATACGCGGGTAACGCATGACGCAATCCGACCAACGAAAGAAAATCCTTCAGGCAGCTCTCTTACCGATTGCCCAAAACATGCTTGAAGTGGAATCCATCATTGCCAACGAAGTCAAAAGCGCCGTCAGCCAGGTGCACGACATTGCCTCATACATTACTCAGGCCGGGGGTAAGCGTATGCGCCCTGCCCTGCTGATTCTCATGGCACGTGCGCTCGGGGCCGATGAACACAAAGCCGCTTATTTAGGGGCCGTCATTGAAATCCTTCATACGGCAACACTCATGCACGACGATGTCGTCGACGAGGGACTCATGCGCCGGGGTCGCCCGACAGCCAACGCCAAATGGGGTAATCCCCAGGCCGTCCTTGTCGGAGACTTCCTTTACACACGGTCCTTTCAGATGATGGTCAAAACCGGCAATCTTCGCGTCATGCAGGCGCTTTCCGATGCGGCCAACCGATTGAGCGAAGGGGAGGTGCTACAACTGAAAAACGCACACAATCCCGATGTCGACGAGGCCTCTTACTTTGCCGTAATCGAACGGAAAACGGCCTGTCTTTTTGTGGCTGCTGCCGGCATGGCTGCTGCGATTTCTCCGGCCACACAAGCGCAAGAAGCCGCCTGTCGGGAATATGCCCTGAGACTCGGGAACGCCTTTCAGATTGCCGATGACATTCTCGATTACGCCGGCAATGCCCAAGCAACCGGCAAAGCCCTCGGTGCGGACTTGCGCGAAGGGAAAGTAACCTTGCCGCTTTTGTATGCCATGCAAAAAGCGGACGAATCCGATCGACGATTAATTCGTGAGGCTGTTCGAGCAGGTCACGGCGACTTTCAAGCCATCGAGGCCGTCATCGAAAAAACCGGAACTCTTAAGAGATCTTTGGCAACAGCCCATGACCAAGTTCGCCTCGGAAAAGAGGCAATTGAGCAACTACCGGGTGGACTTTTCCGAGATTCTCTGATAAAGTTCCTGACCCTTGCAGTTGACCGAGATTTTTAGGTCAAAGGTGCAAAATTCGGGGTGTAGCTCAGCCTGGTAGAGTACTGCGTTCGGGACGCAGGTGTCGGAGGTTCGAATCCTCTCACCCCGACCAATTTCACGGAAGATGCGTCAAGCGCTTCCCCGAAGATGCCCTCCGATGCGAGGGCATTTTTGTTATAGTCAAACGCGTTTTGTTACGCACACGATCCTATGACCTTCGTTGTCGGACTCACCGGAGGCGCGGCAAGCGGAAAATCCACAGCCGGCGCCCTTTTTCAAGCACTCGGCGCCGCACTGATTGATGCCGATGCCGTCTCGCATGCGCTCACAGGGCGCGGTGGGAAAGCCCTTGGCGCCATTGAAAAGGCCTTCGGACAAGATTTCATTTCGGACGGCGCCTTAAATCGCCCTCGTATGCGAGAGCTTGTTTTTCACGACAAGGCAGCACGCAGCGAACTTGAAGCCATCTTGCATCCCCTGATTGACCGAGAACTCAAGAAAGCCGTTTTATCGAGCCGGGGCCCCTATGTGGTACTCGAGGCGGCCTTGTTGGTGGAAAAGGACTCTTGGCGAACCCTCGTAAACCGTCTTTTGGTTGTCGATGTCCCCGAATGCGTACAAATTGAACGCATGATGCGCCTTCGAAACCTCCCTGCGGCGACAGCCCGCGCCATCGTGGCCTGCCAATGCTCGCGCGAAACTCGTCTTGCCGCGGCCGACGATGTTCTTGTCAATACGGGAACGTTGCAAGAGCTAAAAGACGCCGTTTTGCGCCTACATACCCGGTATTTAGCGCTTGCCGAAAAAGCGTCGCACGGTTCGTAACAACGCAATGCCCCTGACGTTTTACTCACGGAAAGCGCTCTTTGGTTCGGCGACCTCACCCGAGCGTAACCACAAAGGAATAATGGGGTACACCGTTCTCAGGCTTGCAATACAAGGCTTAGCGCAGTTTTCTTTTGCCGCAAAGTCCGAAACTTTCGCTCCGAATCAATCTGTCGCTTTTGAAACGTTTTTTCGGCAGATTCGTTAAGATTGAGCCGAAAACACAAAGAGAGAATCGCCATGCTCGTGAAATGCCCGACCTGCAAACGTCTGCACGAATACGACGTCAAAAGCCCGTGGCGCCCCTTTTGCTCGGAGCGCTGCAAGATTATCGACTTAGGGGCTTGGGCAAGCGGCGCCTACCGCATTGAGGGCGCTCCGGGCTCAGCCGACCCGGAACTGTTAGCTGAGGAAGCCAAGCGGCAACTGGCTCAAAAGGCCGAAGATAAATCCTCCTAGGCGGCGACAATAACGCCGTGCGCGCCTTTTCTTCGCCAGGCGTTAAGTTCCTCACGCTTTCCGAACACGTAAAGCGGTAGTTCGCTTTCTTGCGCGGCCAAAAGGACTCTTTCCGACCCCGGTGTCGCAACCGCATAAAGAAAACCGGCTGAGGATGCCTCGTGCACAGCCTCGGGCGTACTTACAATCACGCCGCGCTCGGGAATCAGCCCTTGCATATTTTCCAATCGCATGGCACTGGTCAGTCGGACCACGTCCGGCAAAGCCACGCGTTCGGCGATAAGCGGGTTCATCGGGAGGTTCTTTCGCCCGGCAAGCTCGGAAGGCGAAGCAATCCACGCAAACTCTTGATGCTCGAGGCTGCGAGGAGCCCCCTCCCAAGCGAAGCACCGACGAAAGTGCAGCCTTACATAGCCGTGCGGGTAGTCGTGCTCCATGACAAACCACGGGAACGATTCGCCGATTGTAAGACCGAGTTCTTCTTGAAGTTCTCGCGCGAGGGCCACCGAAGGCGTTTCGCCGGCTTCGAGTTTGCCGCCCGGAAATTCCCAGTATCCTGCGCACGGTTTTCCTTCCGGGCGAGAACCCAAAAGAAACCGCCCCTTCTTATCGATTAAAACGCCGCAGGCAACTTGCGTGACAGGACGCCTCATCGCGGGTCCTCAAAAAGGCAACGCGCCAGGGAGGCAAGAGTCTGGGCAAAGGACTCAAAGCGCGGATCTTGATCGGTTTGAACCGGTTTCATCTCGGCTTTGCCGTTTGCAAACAAAAAGACCGCACACGAAAGTTCCGTGCAGATGCGTTTTCCGATTTGTCGTAACACGGCGTTCGATAATGCCGCATCCGTGAGTAAAAAGATACACGGCGGTTGCGCCTCTCCGGTTTCGGGGTCCTTGGCTTGCACGAGGCACGCTCCGGTCGAAACCTGCACGAACTCAATAAACGAATGGGTAGCTAGGCGTTTTCGAACGTCTTCCGGGTCAATGGAAAACGTGGCTCGCACATCGACGGCAACACGCCCGGCGTCTTTGACAAACGAGGCGCAAGCCCCGTCGGCAAAAAGCTCTTTTCCGAAAACAATTTTTTCTTCTTTCATGGCATCGAACAAAAACGGCGCAACAAGAAAAGCCCTGCCACGCCGCCTTGATGGTTATCTTGACAAAAACCGAATTTAAGCCAGCCGTCCGTGGCAATCCTTGTACTTCTTACCCGAACCGCACGGGCACGGATCGTTGCGTCCGACATTGGAAAAATCAATGCCCGCGGCTTCGGCTTCGCGTTTTTGCTTGGCAATGGTTTCGGCCGAGTCGTCCTGAAGCTGAATCTGCACACGCATGAGAATGCGCGAAACGGATTCGGCGATATTGTCAAGGAGCGTTTCGAACATCGAGAACGCCTCACGCTTGTATTCCTGCTTAGGCTGCTTGGCCGCGTAGCTTCTCAAGAAAACGCCCATGCGCAAGGCATCCAAAGCCTGCAGGTGCTGTCGCCACATCGAGTCAATCATCTGCAGCAGGACGCTCTTACTGAAATTGGTCCACGATTCGTGTCCGACGATTTCTTCTTTTTCACGCAAGACGCGGTCGCTTTCGCCTAAAAGCTTATTGAGCAAATCCTCATCGGTCGTCTCGTTACTTTCCTCGAGCATCGCCTGCATGGGAATATCCAGACCCCACTGCTCTTTAAGGACCTTGGTCAACCCGGCCAAATCCCACTGCTCTTCGACGGTTTCAGCCGGCACGTACGAGCGGAACAACTTCGTAAAGTACCCGTGGCGCAGTTCCTTCATGCCCTCGGCCACGTCGTTATTTTCCAAAATCTCGTTACGCAAGCGATAGATTTCCTGACGTTGATCGTTTTGGACGTCGTCAAATTCCAAAAGCTGCTTACGGATGTCGTAGTTATGACCTTCGACCTTACGCTGCGCCGATTCAATCATGCGGCTGAGCATCTTCGATTCGATAGCCACGTCCTTTTCAAGTTTGAGCCTGTCGGCAATGGCGCGCATTCTGTCGCCGCCGAAAATCCTAAGGAGTTGATCTTCCATCGAAAGGTAGAAGACGGAACTTCCCGGGTCGCCCTGTCGACCCGAACGGCCGCGGAGCTGATTGTCGATACGACGCGACTCGTGGCGTTCGCTACCGATGATGCGCAGACCCCCGGCCGCCACCACCTCGTCATGTAGCTTGAGCCAGTCGGCCTTGACGGCATCGGAGCGCTTTTTCTTTTCTTCGTCGCTTAGTTCATTGTCAAAGTTAATTTCATCTAAGCGCTTATTGATGCCGCCGCCCAAGACGATATCGGTACCGCGACCTGCCATGTTCGTGGCAATCGTGACAACACCGGGGCGTCCTGCCTCGAGAATGACCTGAGCTTCGCGTTCGTGCTGCTTAGCATTTAACACGTTGTGGTCAATACCGAGTTTGTCGAGCATCTTCGAGAGGCGCTCGGAGTTTTCAATGGAGGTCGTACCGACCAAAACCGGTTGATGACGTGCATGGCAGGCCTGAATGTCGCGAATGATGGCCCGGTACTTTTCTTCTTCAGTCCGAAAGACCTTATCTTGCTCGTCGACACGAATCATCTTACGGTGTGTGGGAATTACGACCGTTTCCAAGCCGTAAATGTCCTGGAATTCGTAGGCTTCCGTATCGGCCGTACCCGTCATACCCGCCAGTTTCTTGTACATGCGGAAGTAGTTCTGGAACGTAATGGAGGCAAGCGTTTGGTTTTCCTGCTTAATCTCCACGCCTTCCTTGGCTTCTATGGCCTGATGCAGACCGTCGGACCAACGACGACCGGGCATAAGGCGCCCCGTAAACTCGTCGACAATGACAATCTCACCGTTTTGAACCACGTAGTGCTGATCGCGATGGAAAAGCGTATGAGCGCGAAGCGAGGCGATTAAGTGGCTCATGATCATGATGTTTTGCGCTGAATAAAGACTCGTGTTGTCTTTAATCATGCCGCGCTCAATCAAAATCTTTTCCACGTGCTCGTGACCGGCATCGGATAGATACACCTGATGTTGTTTTTCGTCGACCCAGTAGTCGCCCGGTCCTTTTTCTTCCTTCTGACGAATCAACAGCGCCGGAATGTCGTTGACCTGACGATATAGTTCCGTGCTGTCCTCGGCCGAGCCCGAGATAATAAGCGGCGTTCTCGCTTCATCGATTAAAATCGAGTCCACCTCATCGACGATGGCATAAAAAAGGCCCCGCTGACGGCGGTGGCTCACTTCGTACTCCATGTTGTCACGTAGGTAGTCGAACCCGAATTCGTTATTGGTGCCGTACGTCACGTCGGCCGCATAGGCCTTACGCTTACTTTCGGTATCCTGCACGGACGACAAAATCGTGCCGACCGAAAGACCCAAGAAGTTATAGACGTGCCCCATCCAGGCCGCATCGCGCGATGCCAGGTAATCGTTCACGGTCACCACGTGTACGCCTTTTCCGGCAATAGCGTTCAAATACACAGCCATGACAGCCGTCAAGGTCTTTCCTTCACCCGTGCGCATTTCGGCAATCTTGTTGTCGTTTAAAACCATCGCGCCGATTAACTGCACATCGTAGGGACGCTGTCCGAGGACGCGAAAACTCGCTTCCCGAGCAACGGCAAAGGCCTCGGGCAAGAGCTTTTCCAACGTCTCGCCCTTGGCATAACGCGCACGGAACTCTTCTGTTTTTTGCGCGAGCTCGGCATCGGTCAATTTCTGAATCGCAGGCTCAAGCTTATTGATGAGCGCGACCTTGCGACGGTACTGCTTAATCAAACGCTCATTACGGCTACCGAAAATCTTCGTCAGGAATGAATCAAACATACGGAAAATGAACCCTAAAAAATCGATTTGCAATCAGCAAGAACGGCACCTGACCATCTTTAAGGCAGGGACCGAATACAGAACGTACATTATCGCACACGGCAATTCGGTTAGAAAGCGCAAAAAACCCGTTAAACTGCGCCTGAGCCAGGCTTCTTGCACGCGTGAGTCCTTATGTCGACACCATCGAACAATTACCCCAAACGCCTCTCCGAGTATGCCCTCGGGGTAGCAGGCGGTGCCGACACCTTAACTCAGACCCTTGCAAACTCCAGGCGCGTTTTATCCATCCTCTCGCCGATTCTTCAAAGCGTTTGTCGCGGACCGGATTGGACGGACATTTCTCATGTGCGCGTGACCGATAAAAAAATTGTTTTATTCGTCCCCAATGCGTTACAAAAGACAAAATTGCGACAGGTTTTGCCGCGTCTTGAGGCCGTCTTGCAGGAAAAAGGGTTCGTTCTGGCGCTCGATATCGTTGTGCGTCCGACCGTCAAGCCCCTTGACGTCGGGGTTGTCCCAAGCACGTCGCCGGCGCGAACCGGGTCTCTAATGGGGGCCGAGTGCCTTGAAAAAGGCGCAAAAACCATACGCGATACAGCCTTGCGAAACGCCCTTATGTCGCTCGCAAAGGCCTTGCGTCAGACTTCCTAAGAAACGATTTCCCAAGCGTCTTTCTCGGCAAGCACCGTGCGGAGCAACCGATTATTCAGCCCGTGCCCGGATTTGTAGGCGCTGTATTTGGCGTAAAGGGGGTGTCCTAGGACGTATAGGTCCCCGAGGGAATCGAGGAGTTTATGCTTAGCGAACTCATCGGGGGCTCTTAGGCCCTCGGGATTAAGAATCGCATCGCCTTCGACGACAACGGCATTTTCAAGCGACCCGCCTAAAGCTAAGCCCACGGCGTGCATTTTCTTGACGTCTTCGGCAAAGCAAAACGTGCGTGCGTACGCAACCGATTGAACGTAGTCATCGCGCCCGGAGAGAAACGAAACGGTCTGGACGGTTTTGTCAATCGCAGGATTATTAAACGCAATCGTAAACTCGGCGGCAAAGCCCTCGAAAGGTTCAAGTTTGGCCCACTTGTCGCCCTCGGTAACACACACGGTCTTTTTGATGCGGCAAAAGCGGCGCGGTGCGTTTTGCTCAACAATGCCGGCGCGCTCAATTAAGTTCGTATACCCTAAAGCCGATCCGTCGAGAATCGGCGTTTCCGGAGCATTGACCTCAATGAGAGCGTTATCGACCGAAAGACCGCTGAGTGCACTCATTAAGTGCTCGATTGTGGAAACGAACACATTTCCTTCAAAGATAGCCGTCGCAAGGCGTGTGTCATTAACACGCGTAGCCAAAGCGGGTATCTCAACTGCAGGCGTCATGTCCGTACGGCAAAAGCGAATTCCAAAATCTTCCGGCGCCGGCAAAATGCGCATTACGATGTCTTTTCCCGAATGGAGTCCAATGCCCTTTACCGTGGCCTCCGATGCCAACGTTGTTTGCTTGACCATCGACAGGGTCCCTTTACTTTTTCTCGCTGTTGTTGCGAATAAAGGTCGGCACATCAAAAGAAGACGACGCATGTCCGGCCGGGTTCTTCCAGAAGGGCTCTGCAACGGTCGGCGCAGCCGGAGTCTGTTCGGTCGGCGCCGTCGGCGCTTGGTCAAACTGAGTCGGGGCACTAGGAGCCTTGACATCGGCTTTAACCTGAGGTTGCACGGCCGGCTCGGGAGTTGTCGTTGCCGCGACCGGTTTTGCCGCCACGGCCGCCGCATTATTGATGATAAAAGGTTTAAAAGCCGTCGCAACGCCGGCTTCCGATTCGGGGGTGTCTAAGCCTGTTGCCACAACCGTCACGCGAAGCTCTTCGCCCATATCGTTATCAAACGCCGTACCGACAATCTGGATGGCGTCCTTGCTGACGAAGTTCTTCATGATGGACATCACTTCGCGCACTTCGCTTTGCTTCATGGTGGCCGCCGAAGCCGTCACATACACCAAAAGACCGCGGGCGCCCTGCAAATTGGCCCCCTCTAGGAGCGGACAGGTAATGGCCCGTTCGGCCGCCTCGTGCGCACGGTGGTCGCCGGCGGCTGTCGCCGTTCCCATCATGGCCGTTCCGCGCGCGCCCATCACGGTCTTTAAGTCCTCAAAGTCCACGTTAATCAAGCCCGGCGTGTGGATGATTTCCGCAATGCCGTTACAGGCCTTGTAGAGCACGTCATCGGCCGCGGCAAAGCAGTCGAGCATCGTGGCGTCTTCCCCGACCTCTTCTTCGAGTTTGTCGTTCAAAATAACAATGAGACTGTCGACCTTGTCTTTTAAGTTTTCGATGCCGGCCTGTGCCTGACGCATGCGACGCATCCCTTCAAAACCGAAGGGTTTGGTCACGACGGCAATCGTCAAAATCCCGAGCTGTTTGGCAATTTCGGCAATTACAGGGGCGGCACCCGTTCCGGTTCCGCCGCCCATGCCGGCCGTGATAAACAATAGGTTCGTGCCCTCTAAGGCCTCGCGAATCTTTTCGCTTGCTTCCTGAGCGGCCATGGCACCGACTTCGGGTCGTGCTCCGGCCCCGAGACCCGTTTTCCCGAGCGGAATGATGATATCGGCTCGCGAGCGATTTAAGGCCTGCTGATCGGTGTTAGCGGCAATGAACGTGATGCCCCGAGCCTCATTGTCAATCATGTGCTCGACGGCATTTCCGCCGCCGCCGCCCACGCCGATGACTTTGATGACTGCGTTAAACATTTCGGGCTGATCATTAATAATCTGCAAAGACATCACATTTCCTTGTTCACGAAACTAACCGGTGCGTTCCGAAGGCGCATTGAACCGTTCGGAATCGACCGAATAAAAACAAACGGCGAACAAACAATCGCGGGTTGCCGTTTCTGTCCCGATCGGGCAGAAGTTTTTGCAATTCTACACAAAAAGACCCGAGACCCTGAGCCTGAAAAGCGCCTCGAAAGTGCACCTTTTGCACCCTTTAAAAAAGAAGGCCCTGGTGCGAATTGACCCACTCAATCGGCTTTTCTCCGTGCTGAACGAAAAAGGCATCGGCCTGCTTGAAATGCCCGCATCCGATAAAGGGAACCGGCAGGCGCCTTGCTGAAAGCGGAGACGGATGATTGGCCTTTAAAATCAACGTCTCGCCGACGGCGTTTTCCCGAATCAGCGCTTCTTTAGCCTGGGCATGAGCCCCCCAGAGCATAAAAACCCGAGGGCGCGGCCTCTTAAGAAGCGCCATTAAAAGAGAATCCGTAAGAGCCTGCCAACCGAAGTTACTGTGGCTTGCCGGTGCTCCGCACTCGACGGTCAGCACCGTATTAAGAAGCAAAACACCCTCGGACACCCAATCTATCAGATCCCCGTTTTCCCGCACAGGATTGGCGTATTCCCCGGCAATTTCTTTAAAGATATTTTTTAGACTCGGGGGCAGCCGCTTTAACGATTGCGGCACGGAAAAGGCCATGCCGACCGCCTGCCCCGGACCGTGGTACGGATCTTGTCCGAGAATGACAACGCGGGTGTCCTCGGGGGTAATCTCCCGCAACACGCGCAAGGGATCGCTCGGGAAAACCGTCGCCCCGGCGAGCATGCGCTCTTTGATTTTTTGCGTAAGAGCGTTGCCTGCCGGTGAGGCAAAAAAAGCCGTAAGGGGCTCAGTCCACCCTGTCGGGTACGGACCCCTGACAAAATCAAGACTCTCTAATGCTTCCGGCTCTTTTTCGTGCGTCACGCCCGATCCTTTGCGCCGGCAAACCCTTGATGCACACGCGTGCAGACTGGTTGCCGAGGTTTTTTATTTTACGAAGAAAGAGCCGTTTCAAACCCGAGCGTGCGACATTTTCATGCGCCTAATACGTTCAAGTTGCCGTTTGCCGTTGCAAGAAGACGGACCTTTGCTATAATCCGCTTCCTCTTACGGGGTGTAGCGCAGCCCGGTAGCGCGCCTGCTTTGGGAGCAGGATGTCGGGAGTTCGAATCTCTTCACCCCGACCATAGAGGTGGCGTACGTCCCGGAACTGCCCGTAGCTCAGTTGGATAGAGCATCGGCCTTCTAAGCCGAGGGTCGCTGGTTCGAATCCTGCCGGGCAGGCCAGAAAAATTTAACGGTGGGTGTAGCTCAGTTGGTAGAGTCCCGGATTGTGATTCCGGTTGTCGTGGGTTCGAGTCCCATCTCCCACCCCAGTTTCAGCCCTCTCAGAGAGACCTCCGGGAGGGTTTTCTTTCCCGTCAGTCGCTAAAGTCCCCGTAGATAAGTCCGCGCAAAAACCCCATGATGCCGCTACGCGACCGTTCTATCTGATGTTCGCCGATTTCGCGTTGCTTTTGAATCTGAGCCAAAACCCCCATCACGGTGGCGTCTTCCGGGTCGGTTAAAGAAAACCGTGTGGAGCGCACCCGCAAGGGCTCGCCGATGCGCACCGGAAGACCGTAGGTTTTCCGAATCATGGCATCGAACCCGGGCATCTTGGCCATACCGCCTGTGATGACAACACCGGCGGCAGCCCGCCCCAACCAGTTATCCCGCAGTAGGTGGATTCTTGCAATCTGCTCGATGATTTCCTGGGCTCTCGGCTTAATGATGCCGACGATTTCGCGAGCCGTAATTACGCGTTCGGTCCCCGTGGCATCGTGTGTGTAACGAATCTGCGTGAACACGTCATCGGGGCGGTCGTCTAAGTGACCGTACGCCAACTTAATTTCCTCGGCTGCATCGAGCGTGCAGCCGATTCCCGAGGCAATATCTCGAGAAAGGTAACGCCCGCCCATAGGGGCGACGGCCGTGTATTGAATTTGATTGCCCCGATAGCAGGCGATATCGGCCGCGCCGTCCCCGAAATCAATCAAAATCACGCCGAGTTCTTTTTCCGTGGGGGTCAGGCAACTTTCGGCACTCGCCCACGGTTGCATCACGACGCCATCTAGGTCAAGTCCGGCTTTGCGAACGCATTTGGCTAAATTGACGGCAATGCTGTCTGACCCGATTGCCAGGTGCACATGTGCCTTAAGAACCGTTCCTGCCATGCCGACCGGATCGCCGATCATCGTGTCGTCATCGTCAATCGTGTAACCCTTAACTGAGTGCATCACCACCGTATCGGATTCATGCTTTAACGCCGGGTCAGTATCGGCGTCATGAATTTTCGGATCGAAAACCATCGCAAGCTTTGTCGCTGCAGCCACATCCTCGCGCGTAATCTCATCGCCCGAGAGCACGAGTTTTCCGATTTTGTTGACGCAGTGAAGGTTTTTTCCCGTAAAAGCTGCCGTGACGTGGGTAATCGGGCAACCGGAAGTTTCGCTCGCTTCCTGGACAGCACGCCGAATTGATTCGACGGCGCTTTCGATATCTTGAATGCATCCGTCGACAACCCCCATGGACGGCACCTTGCCGATGCCGATGACGTCGATTTGCTTGGGCACACTGATGTCGGCAACGGCAATTTCGACCTTGCTTGCGCCGATGTCGATTGCGACAACGACATTGTCCGGTTGTATTCCTTCCATCTAGCGGCCCCCTAAAGAATTCTCGTTACTTTCAAACTGCGAATTCGGCCAGCGCGCTGCAAAGGCATGCTCGTAACGCGCATCGATAAATGACGGGCATCCGCGCAGTGTCTCGCAGACCTGTTTGTAGTAATCCAAAACCAATTGCAAGCGCTCGAAAACCGTATCGGAACTCACGGCTCGCCCGAGCTCGATGCGTAGCGCCGTGCCGCGCAGCATCACCAGAGTGACGGTCCAACTGCCTCGATAAGAAACGGCAACGGACTGAACGCGGGCTCGTGCCTTGGCGGCAATGTCTTCAAAACGCTTTAAAAACCGAATCGCTTCCGGAGCATACTCGACGGTATTGGCCAAAATAAGCGGGAGCATCGCCGTTTTACCAGCCTCCTCAACTAGCGGCATAAACACGATGCCTTCCCGGGAAACCAGTCGCCCGTCTTCCCAACGCGCCACAGGGTCTAACCGCGTGACCGTCACACTGATCGAATCGGGCCAAACACGCGCAACCGTTGCGGACTTGACCCACGTCAGGCGTTCGACGGCCTGCTTAATGACGTCCAAGTCCTGTGAGAAAAACCCTCCTGTTAATTCGGCCTGAACGGCGCGACGCACATCGGCCACAGCCCGTGCATCGGACTCTCCTGTGACAACAAGCTCGCGAATCTCGAGCGTCGTGCGGCTGATGCTGACAATCAAAAAGAGCACCCCCGCCAAAACTGCGAGGCTCCCGAGACCGATTGCAAGAAGGCGTCGATTAATCTTCACACGATTTCGCCGATTTCAAAACTGCGTTTTCTCGGTCCAGTGCGGCCGCATCGAGAACGCGCAGCACCAGATCTTCGTAACTTAACCCGACGGCACGAGCGGCCATCGGAACGAGTGAATGCGGCGTCATGCCCGGGCTTGTATTCAATTCCAGGAGCACAAACGACCCATCCTCGCGCATCATCACGTCAATGCGCCCCCAGCCGCGTGCACCGAGCACGGCAAAGGCTTTTTCCGAAGCTGCGGCAACCCGGCCTGCCACCTCGGGCGCAAGCTCGGCCGGGCACACGTAGCGCACGGCATCACCCCAGTACTTATTTTTGTAATCGTAGTCGCCTTCGGGCGCCTGAATATCGATAATCGGTAGGGCTTTGCCGTCCAAAATCGACACCGTTAGCTCCGAGCCGTAAATCCGCTCTTCCACAAGGACGTCCGTGTCGAATTGAAGTGCTCCTTCAAGCGCCTGACGGATCTCTTCAAGCCCGGCGTTATGTAGGCGCATAACGCCGATCGAAGACCCTTCGCGCGAGGGCTTGACAACAATGTCGCCCCCGAGGGTCTTTAAAACGTCAGCGGCTTTTGATGCGCTTGTGACAACCATGCCGCGCGCCACCGGAAGACCGGCAGTAGCCCAAAGCGCCCGTGTCAAGGCTTTGTCGATGGCTACGGCACTAGCTTGGACACCGGCTCCCGTATACGGAATCTGTAAGTATTCCAAAACACCCTGAATCGTTCCGTCTTCACCGAACCGACCGTGAAGCGCAATGTAAGCGCGATCGAACTTTTCCGTGACAAGGCGTCCGAGACCTTCAGCCGGGTCAACGGCCACAGCGTCCACGCCGCGCGAGAGCAACGCTTTTAGAACGCCCGAGCCGCTCATGATGGAAATCTCACGCTCGGAACTGACGCCCCCCATTAAAACGGCAACGCGACCGTATTTTGTTTTGTTATCCGTCATTTGGACTCCTTAACGAGCATCGCCGGAACACGACCGACCGATCCCGCTCCGATGGTTAACACCACATCGCCGTCTCGAACCATCTTATGAACGGCCGCGGGAACATCTTCAATATGCGGGCAGAAAATCAGATTATTTTGTCCGCGAAGCCGCACGGCATGCGCCAAGGCGCGCCCGTCGGCGCCGACAAGAGGCGCCTCGCCTGCCGGATACACATCGGCTAAAACAACAGCATCGGCTTGGCACAACAAATTGACAAAGTCTTCAAAGCAATCGCGCGTGCGGGTGTAGCGATGCGGCTGGAACACAACCAAGAGGCGTTTTTCGGGCCAGGTCGTGTGCACGGCGGCAATCGTCGCTTCGATTTCGTGAGGATGGTGGCCGTAGTCGTCAACGAGGGTAAAAGAGCCCGTCGCTTGACCCTCAGCGTTGCGGATGGGCAATTGCCCGTACTGCGCAAAGCGACGACCGACGCCGGTAAATTCAGATAAGCCCTTGACAATCGCCTTGTCATCCACCCCGACAAGTGTTGCAACGGCAACGGCGGCAAGAGAATTGGTGACATTGTGTAGGCCCGGAAGATTCAACACCACCGGAAGCGGAGCGTGCCCGGGACGCAAAATCGTATAGGCTGTGCGCGTTCCTTCGCTTCGAATATCGATGGCGCGCACTTCGGCCGCTTCCGTAAGGCCGTATCCGATAACGCGCCGCGTCACACGCGGGATAATCGAGCGCACGTTCTCATCGTCCACACACAGCACGGCCACACCGTAAAACGGTAGACGCGAGAGAAACTCGACGAACGCATCCTTAAGTTTATTAAAGTCATGACCGTACGTATCCATGTGATCGTGGTCGATATTGGTCACAACCGACAAAACGGGCGTTAAGTTTAAAAACGACGCATCGGACTCATCGGCTTCGGCCACGAGAAACTCCCCGGCTCCGAGCCGAGCATTAACGCCCGAACTATTTAAGCGCCCGCCGATGACATACGTCGGGTCTAAGCCCCCAGCCGCAAGAAGTGTGGCCGTAAGTGACGTTGTCGTCGTTTTGCCGTGGGCTCCGGCAATCGCAATGCCGCGACGAAGACGCATCAGCTCGGCAAGCATGACGGCGCGCGGCACCACGGGAAGTTTGCACGCCTTGGCGGCAACCACTTCCGGATTATCCGGCTTAATGGCAGAGCTGACGACCACGGCATCGGCTCCTTCGATGTTTTCGGGTTTATGTCCGATATAGACCTTAGCCCCGAGCGCTGTTAAGTGATCGGTAACCGAGCTACGGGCAATATCCGACCCGCTCACCACGTAGCCCAAATTAAGAAGCACCTCGGCAATCCCGCACATTCCCGAGCCGCCGATTCCGACAAAATGCAAATGCTTGACAACAAACTTCATAGAAAACTCAAATCCATCGTTCCGTTAATAAGGACGCTCTTTTAAGTCGCTCACATGTTCGATCATATCGGCGACAGCCTGAGCGGCATGCGGGCGGCAAAGATGCCGAGCGTGGCTGGCCATGTCCAAAATCTTCTCTCGTTTGAGCGTCATGAGCGTTCCGAAGAGGTGTTCGGGTGTGAACTGCGGTTGCTCGACCATGATGGCCGCGCCGTTTTTCTGCATGTAGCGCGCGTTTCCGAGTTGGTGCGAAGTCGTGCCGACCACAAGAGGCACAAGGATACTTGCGGCACCGGCGGCACAAAGCTCGGCGACGCTGGTGGCACCGGCTCGGCAAATCACAAGGTCGCTATCGCGATAGGCAGAGGCCATATCGTCGATAAAGCCCACAACCTGAGCCTTGACTCCGAGTTCCTTGTAGCGCGCCGCAACGGAATCGACCCAGCGCGCACCGCACTGATGGACCACCGTCGGGCGCTTTTCGGGATCGAAAAACGACAAGGCCTTCGGAACCGTTTCGTTTAAAACCTGGGCGCCGAGACTGCCGCCGAAAACAAGGAGTTTGAAAGGACCCTCTTGCCCTTGCAATCGAACTTCGGGCGCTTCAATCGCTTCAATATCAGCTCGCACGGGGTTACCGGTAATCTTTCCGCGGACACCCGCGAGCGACCGGGCACTTCCGGCAAATCCGCAGGCCACGCCCCAGGCGTCTTTTAAAATCATTTTGGTCGACAAGAGGACATCGGCATCGCAATTCATGAGAACGGGCTTAATGTGATTGACCTTAGCCCCTTCGTTGACGGGAACGGCAATGTAGCCGCCCGTTGTAAAAAACACATCGGGCTTTAATGTACGCACGATGGAGCGACAACGATACCCCGAGAACAAAAGCTTGATGCCGCCTGTGATGAGCCCGCCAAGACCGTGCCCGCGCACGCCCTGAAAATTAAGACCGATAAAGTCAATGCCGTCTTTGGCTACAAGAGGGCCTTCCATACCCTTTTGCGTGCCGATCCACGTCACACGCCACCCGCGTTTTTTCATTTCGCGTGCAACGGCCAGACCCGGCATCACGTGCCCGCCTGTGCCCGCTGCTGCAATCAGTAAGTGTTTGCCTGACAATTTAAACTCTCCCGCCGCGCATCAAAATGCGATTCTCTCGGTCCACGCGTAATAAAAGCGCAACGGCGGCTATTGTAGCGATTAGAGAAGAACCACCGTAACTGACAAAGGGGAGCGTCAGCCCTTTGGTCGGGAACATGCCGGTCGCTACCCCGAGATTAATAATGGTCTGAAAGCCGATCCAGATGCCGACCCCTTCGGCCACAAGCCCCGGGAAGACCCGATCTAACTTAATGGACTGACGACCGATGGCAAAGGCCCGACGCACGAAAAAGTAAAACGCAACGACAACGACCACGACGCCGACAAAGCCGAGTTCTTCCCCGATGACGGCCATAATAAAGTCCGTGTGCGATTCGGGTAAATAGTGAAGTTTTTCAATCGACGCGCCGAGTCCGACCCCGAACCATTCGCCTCGTCCGAACGCAATGAGTGAATGGCTTAATTGATAGCCCTTACCGTAGGCATTACCCCAGACGTCCCAGTACGAAATCATGCGCTCTAAGCGCCAGGGCGAAAGGTAAATCATCGAAAACCCGATGGCGATGGCCAAAATGAGAACGGCGGTAAAAATCTTTCCGTCCAAGCCCCCTAAAAAGAGCACGCCCATGGCAATGGCAATAATCACGGCCGTCGCCCCTAGGTCCGGTTGCACACCGATAAGACCTGAAATCACGGCGATGATGATGAACATCGGTGCCAAGCCCTTAGTCACCGAATGCATGTACTCTTGGCGCTTGACGGTAAAGGCCGCCGCTCCGATCAAGACGGCGAATTTAACAAACTCGGTTACCTGAAAATTCATCGGTCCGAGGGCAATCCAACGCCTCGCGCCGTTCACGGAGCGCCCGATTCCCGGAATCAGCACGATGATTAAAAGAAAAATGGCAACACCGGCTAAATACGGGGCAATGCGCATCCAAACCCGCATCGGCGTACGGTAGACGGCAAAGCCGGCGATTAAACCGATGACGATGTTAATGATTTGGCGAATGAGAAAGTGGTACGGAGCGGTGTGATACTTGGGACTATCGGAAAAGGAAATCGTCGCCGAGTACACCATCAGCACACCTAAGCACAAAAGAAAGGCCGTGACGCACAGAATTCCCAAATCCATACCGTCGGGTCGGACGCGGCGTGAGCTTTTTCCGCCCAAAAGGCGCGTCTGAGCCCCGGTCCAAATCGGGGATTTGTTGGCGGTGTCTTTCTTAAGTCCGAACACGGTTAGTCTGCCTGTTCTCGGGCGGCAATCTCCTTAGCACGTGCAACAAAACGCGCGGAGCGTTCCGCGTAATTTTTAAACATATCCCAGCTCGCGCACGCAGGGCTTAAAAGGACCGCGTCCCCCTCGCGCGCAGCGGCATAGGCCATATCAACGGCTTTTTCAAAATCAAAACCGGCACTGGCAACCGGGACTTTCAGGCCCTCTAACACCGGCGCAATCCGGTCGGCATCGCGCCCGATTAACACCACAAAGCGCGCGTGATCGGCCACGGATTTGGCAATATCGGAAAAGTCCTGTCCCTTGGAGTCGCCCCCTAAAATAAGTGAACACTTTTGGCCCGCGGCGCCGAGCCCCTCTAAGGCCGCACAGGTCGCGCCGACGTTCGTGCCCTTGGAGTCATCGATAAATTCCACACCCGAGGCCGTCTTTAAGACAAACTCCACGCGGTGGGGTTCGCCGGCAAACGTCGTGAGGGTCTCAAGGGCCGCCGAAAGCGGAATTCCCACGGCTTCCGTTAACGCGATGGCCGCAAGAGCATTCATCGCGTTGTGCTGGCCGCGAATCTTAAGCGATGAGGTCGGCATTAAAAGGCGCTTTTGCTCGGGATCAGGTGACAAAAGAAGGCTGCGGCGGCGATTTGCCGTCTCTTTGACATAGGGAATTTCCGAAAGCCAGGTTAGCCCTGAGTCCTGTGTAAGGCCGTATTGACCGGGGGCAACCGGGTCGGACACGCCGAACGTGCGAATGTCGGCACCTTCGGTTGCTGCACGCATACTCGCTGCATCATCGCGATTTAAAACGCGCACGGTCTTTTCAGAAAAAATGCGCCGTTTGGCCGCTTCGTATTCGGCCATCGAACCGTGCCAATCCACGTGGTCTTGCGTGAGATTTAAAAACGCTGCCGCATCACAATCAAGACTAGTTGTCGTCGCGAGTTGAAAACTCGATAACTCCAGGACCCAAAAATCCGGCAGTTTGCCCTCTTCAAGCAAACGGTCAAGTTCGCAGACCGCATTCGGTCCGATGTTTCCTGCCGTGCAAACCGTGCGATTGGCTTGGCGAACCATCAAGCCCGTAAGCCTTGTTGTCGTCGTCTTGCCGTTAGTGCCCGTTACGGCCACAACCTTCGGCCGGTATCCCTGCGTTTTATTAAGGTGCGCAAGCTCGCGTGCAAAAAGTTCGATTTCTCCGAGCACGTCCATACCCGAGGCGCGAGCTTTAGCCACAAGGGACGAGACTGCCGAATGCTCGGGCGAAAGGCCCGGACTTAAAACCAGGGCATCGCACCCGTCAAGAAGTTCAAGGGGTAAAGAGCCGCCCGTAAACGGCACATCGGGAAATTCCTGTTTAAATTCTGCCAAAGAAGACGGGATTTCCCGCGTATCGGCCAGCGCCACAGTCCAGCCGCGCCGCTTTAAAAACCGCGCGGAGGCAATCCCCGATGCTCCGCATCCTAAAACCAAAGCCTTGCTCATACTCTTTGCCTTTACCGAATCTTTAATGTCGAAAGCCCGATCAAAACCAAAATAAACGTGATAATCCAAAAGCGCACGACAACTTGCGTTTCCTTCCAGCCCTTAAGTTCAAAGTGATGGTGAATCGGGGCCATGAGGAAGACGCGTTTTCCGTGAGAAAAGCGGAAATACGTCGTTTGAATAATCACCGAAAGCGTCTCGACAACGAAAATGCCGCCCATGACCGCTAAAACGATTTCCTGACGCGTAATGACGGCAACAGTCCCGAGGCACCCGCCTAACGCGAGGGCTCCCACGTCTCCCATAAAGACTTCGGCCGGGTACGTGTTAAACCATAAAAACGCAAGACCCGCACCGGCCAGGGCCGCACAGACCACCACAAGCTCCCCGGCACCCGGGATGTACGGGAAAAAGAGGTACCCCGAAAAGTCCGGACGCCCGACCACATAGGCAAAGATTCCCAACGCCGAGCCGACCATCACACAGGGCAAAATCGCCAGACCGTCCAGCCCGTCCGTCAGATTCACGGCGTTCGACGTTCCGACAATGACAAAATACGTGAGGATGATAAATCCCCAAATTCCGAAGGGAATCGCGACCTCTTTGAAAAAGGGCACCATAAAGTCAAGCTTCGAAAGCTCGTTCATGGAAAAGCCCCCCTGAACCCACTGCGCAAGAGCACTCCAGATATCGGCGTTACTCGGCATCGAGACGGCAAAAGCCAGATACACGGCAGCCGAAAATCCCACCAAGCTTTGCCAAGCGAACTTTTCTTTGGCGCTCATGCCGTTGGGGTCATGGTGGACCACCTTGCGGTAATCATCAAACCACCCGATCAGGCCATAACAAAGCGTCACAAAGAGCACAATCCACACAAAGCGATTCGATAGATCCATCCATAGGAGTGTTGAAATCCCGATACTCACGAGAATCAGCACACCCCCCATCGTCGGCGTTCCGTCTTTGGCTAAATGCGTTTTGGGTCCGCACGAGCGCACGGCCTGCCCGATTCGCATGGCATGCAAGCGCCGAATCACCCAGGGAGCCGCCCCGAATCCGATGGCCATCGCCGTTAAGGCCGCCATCAGGGCGCGCAAACTCAAATAATTAAAAACACCGAAGGCTCTCACAGACTCTGAAAACCATTGAAACACACTTAAAAGCATCCGTTTAATTTCCTTTCTTCGGGTCGGTTGTCACGGCTCGGACAACTGCATCTAATCCCACGTAGTGACTCGCTTTCACAAGAACCGTGCACGGGGTTTTGATAGCCTCTTGCACCGCACGCGTTAAGTCCTCGCGCTTTAAATAAAAGTGCGCTGCGGCGCCGGCCGCCCCGAGGGCGTCTTTCATGGCCTTTCCGGTCAAATAAAGCGCATCGATGCCCTTATCTTTGGCGTAGCGCAACACTTCCTCGTGAAAATCTTGACTTCTTTTTCCGAGTTCACCCATTTCTCCTGCGACCAAAATGCGCGGAGAGGGCATTGTAGCGAGCACATCGATGGCCGAGCGCATACTGTCGGGATTGGCGTTATAGGACTCATCGATTAAAAGGGCACCGCTCTCAAAACGGTAAATCTTTCCGCGCCCGGCAAGGGGTGTAAAAGAAGCAAGACCGCACGCAATGTCCTCAAGCGGAACGCCGGCCGCAAGGGAGGCTGCGGCGGCAGCGGCGGCATCGTGCACGGCGTGTTCGCCTGCCATAGAAAAATGAAAGCGCGTCACGCCTAGGGGCGTTGTGAGCACCAGGTCACCCCCTTTGCGCACGGCTTGAACATCGGCTGCACTCACTCCGGCCGAATACGTCAGTACACGGCATCCGCGCGCCCGGGCAAACTCGGCCCAAATCCGATAACAGGAATCGGTAATCGGTAAAACCGCACACCCGGTTTCCGGAAGCGCCACAAGCGCCATCGCATTTTCCCGAGCTGATCCCTCAACGCCGTCAATATAGGCTTGGTGTTCGCGCTGCGCATTCGTGATGACGACAACCGTCGGAGCAATCCAACTGGCAAGTTGTGCCATCTCGCCTGCGTGATTCATGCCCGCCTCGATGACGGCAATGCGGGTTTTCTCGGTTAATTCCAAGAGCATGCGCGGCACGCCGACGTTGTTATTTAGGTTCCCGCGAGTGCAAAACGCCTCTTCGCCTGCGTAGGAAGAAAGAATCGCCCCCGTCATCTGCGTTGTCGTGGTTTTGCCGTTTGAGCCGACAACGGCAATCAAGGGGAGCGATAGACGTCGCCTCCAGAATCGTGCCAGGCTCCCGTACGCCTCGGCCGTATCGTTCACAATCAGTTCCGGACACGCAGCTCCCACGGAGCGGTTTAAAACCAGAGCGACGGCCCCGGCTTTTTCAGCGGCAAGCGCATAGTCGTGCCCATCGAATTTCTCACCGACGAGTGCGACGAAAACCTCACCTTTCGCAACCGTGCGACTGTCGGTTGTAATCGAAGAAAACGTTTGACGCGTGCTCCCTTTGAGGGCGACAAGGTCGCCCTTAAGAGCCTCACAAAGGTCGCTTAGTGTCCAGTGTTGATTCGTTGGCTCGTGCATGGCTCTTTTATGACGTTAATTTTTCTCGAACGAAACGCTCGTTGGCCGCTTCTCGGACGGTTTCCGCATCGCTAAAGTGGTGTTTGACGCCGGCAATTTCCTGATAGTCCTCGTGCCCTTTACCGGCAACAAGGATAATGTCCTCGGGTCGGGCCTGACAAAAGGTCTTAATAATCGCCTCACGACGATTGAGGATGACGACAGGTGCCGGGTTTTTCATCCCGGAACAGACATCGGCAGCAATTTGCGCCGGATTCTCCGACCGCGGATTGTCACTTGTGACCACCACGCAGTCGGCATTTTGTTCGGCAATTCGTCCCATCTCCGGGCGTTTGCCGTGATCGCGATCGCCGCCGGCGCCGACAAGAATCCACAACCGTCCGCCCCGCTCGCACGCCGTCGGACGAAGAGCCGCCAGGGCCTTTTCAATCGCATCGGGCGTGTGGCAGTAATCGACAACGGCAAGCGGCATCCCCGGGCGCGTAAAGACCTGTAATCGCCCGGCCGGGGGACGTAATTGTGCTAAATTTTCAAAAACCGCTTCCGGGGCAAAACCGGCTGTCAGGGCAACCCCGGCCACCGCAAGTAAGTTATAGACATTAAATAGCCCGAGAACCCTCGCGTGCAAGTCATAGGACTTCCCGTCCCAAAGCACTTCAAAGCACATGCCCGATTCGCTCGAACGAACGCGTCGCGCGACAAGGCGCTTAACGGGAAGCTCGGCTAAGTCTTTTTCCGGTGTGACGCCCTCAATACAGTACCCGACTGTCGTCACGGTCCTTTCGCACGTTTTTTTCGCAAGCGACCGACCGAAAGCATCATCGAGATTGATAACGGCGTTTTTAAGATCCGGCCAATCAAAAAGGATGGCTTTGGCTTTCCCGTACGCCTCAAAGGTCTTGTGGTAGTCCAGGTGATCGCGCGTTAAGTTCGTAAAGACCGCCGTCTTAAAAGACGCGCCCGAAAGGCGCCCCTGCACAAGACCGATGGAACTTGCTTCAATCGCAAAAGCCTTGGCCCCTGCTTCCTTTAAATCATACAAAAGTCCTTGGGTGCTCACGGCATCGGGCGTCGTTAAGGCCGGCGCCTTAAAGGAAGACCCGAGGAAAAACGTTCCGATGGTTCCGATTGCTGCGCACGGCATCGAAAGCCGGGTTAAAAGCGCCGCACACCAATGGCTGATGCTCGTCTTGCCGTTCGTTCCCGTTACGGCTGTCCCGTAAAGAGTATCCGACGGATTGTCGTAAAAGTCCGAGGCAATCGTCCCTAAGTGACGTCGAAGGTCTTTAACTTCAATCACTTCGATTTCGCTCGGAGCAAGAGGCACCTGACGCTCTTCGGTTAAAACCGCGCGAGCCCCGCGTGCTGCGGCCACGGGCACAAACCTCAGGCCATCGGTCTTTTCACCTTTTAATGCAACAAAAACGTCGCCCGAGGCAACATCGCGAGAATCAATCCGCAAATGGGCACCCGCACCGCATCGTGCGTGGAGCCAGTGTTCGACCGCCGATCGTTCTTTAAAGACTTCCTTCATGCCGAATCCCTCGAATTGAGATTCCGGGACCCGCCACGTAGTCCGGCGCATCGGGATTGACACCGATCAGGCGCAACGCCCCGGCCATCACTTCATTAAAGACGGGCGCCGCAACCGTGCCGCCGAAATAGCTTCCGCGTGTCGGCTCATCAATCATCACGGCCACAATAAGGCGCGGGTGACTGGCAGGCGCCATGCCGATAAAGCTTCCGACCGCAAGCTTATCGACATACTTACCGTCACGTAATTTATTAGCCGTACCGGTCTTACCGGCTACCGTGTAGCCCTGAACGTTCACACGCTGGGCCGTGCCGCCTTGTAAAACCGTATTGCTCATCATAGTCCGCATTTGACGCGCAACTTCCGGACGGAAAACCTGCTGCCCGACGGCTTCCCGCGGACTCTTTTTAAAGGTCAAATCAATTACGTCCCCGTTGCGCGCCAGGGCCGTGTAGGCCCGCACCAGCTGCATGAGCGAGACCGAAATCCCGTAGCCGTATGAAATCGTGGCTTTTTCCACAGGGCGCCACAGATTGCCGCGGCGCAATTTTCCGCGAATCGCACCGGGGAAATGCACATTGGGTACCTTACCGAACCCTAAAGCATCGTACGTAGCCCACAGGTCTTCGCTATTAATTTCGAGTGCAATCTTGCAGGTGCCGATATTGGATGACTTGGAAACAATTTGGCTTACGGTCAGCATGCCGTAGTTGTGTGTATCGGAAATACTCCTGTCGCCGATATTGAGAACCCCGGGTCCGGTTTCCACGAGTGTATCGGGGCGAACAATCCCCAAGTCCAGGGCCTTGGCAATCGCAAAGGGCTTCATCGTGCTTCCGGGCTCGAACATATCGGTTAGAACGCGGTTACGCACGTTTTCAATCCGAAGATCTTTGCGCTGGTTGGGGTCATAGGTCGGCCAGTTATTCATCGCGAGGATTTCGCCAGTGTGCACATCGGCCACAACAACGGCCCCGGCCTTAGCACGGGCATCTTCCACAGCCCGGCGCACGGCCTTGTAGGCAATGTATTGCAAGCGCGAGTCAATTGAAAGAACCACGTCGCGTCCGCGTGTGGCTTCCTTAAGCCACGCGCTGTCGATACGCTGACCCAAGCGATCGCGAATCACATAGCGCATGCCTTTTTGGCCGGAAAGCGTCTCGTCACACGCCAGTTCCACGCCCTCTCGCCCGTGGTTATCGGTATCGGTGTAGCCGACAACATGCGCCGAGACTTCGCCGTCCGGGTAGTTGCGCTTGGATTCATCTTCGTCGTAAATCCCCGGAATGCGCAGGTCGGCAATCTTTTGCGCGGTTTCTAAGTCCACCTTTCGCGCTAGGTATACGAAGGTACTTTCCTTTTTGCTTGTGAGCTTACCTAACAGGGTTGAGGTCGGCACCTCAAGGAGCGATGCCAATTCCTTTAACTGCCCCTTGTCGGCTCCGAGTGTCTCGAAGGGAATTGCCCAAATACTTTTGGCCGGAATCGAACTGGCAAGAACAAAGCCGTTTCGGTCGAGAATCCGTCCGCGTTGCGCCGGAACGGAAATCGTGCGTGCGTAGCGCTCCTCGCCTTTCTTTTGTAAAAACTCGGTTTGAATCCCGCACTGCAAGTAGGCCGCCCGACACATCACGATTCCGAAGACCGCCGTCATCAGGCAAAAGAGTTGCCGGCTGCGTTTCGGAGAAATCTGTACGCCGAGCATCGAATCGATACCCGAGCTTTCATTGCGACGCGGCGTGCTGTCGGCGCGCAAGATTGCAAGCGCCTTCGCGTGAACTTTGTGCCATATCCACGTTAGGTCCACGCGTCTCATTTGTGCACCTCAAGACGAATGTGACCGAGTTTGGAGGCGGGAACCTGAATCATGACCGTATTGGTGACGTCGGCATTCACGTATCCGAGATCTCCGGCTCGTTCGATGACGTATTTGGGCAGGGCAGCTTTCGAAAGATCGAGAGCCAATTGACTGGCCTCATCCGTAAGGGCGTGATGCACACGCTCGGCCCGCTCTTTTTCCGCCGTAAGCGTGCGCACTTCGTATTGCATCCGAATAAGCGCAAAGCAGCTAAAAAGAAGAACAAAGCCGCTTGCCACCGTAACGACGGTCAAAACGCGATCGGATATTTGCGTGAGGCTAAAGCGCATGACCTTCTCCCTCGCGCCAAGATTCCTCGGTGCGCGTTGCTACCCGCAAGACGGCACTACGGGAGCGTGCATTTTCTTGAATTTCCTCACGACCGGGAAAAATTCGCTTGCACGCCCTCCATAGAGGAGGCGGAAGATCACACTCCGGAAGCACCAGACGAGGATCGACTTGCGGGTGTAGGCCGGACGCAAAAAAACGCTTGACGATTCGGTCCTCGAGCGAGTGAAACGCAATGACCGCCAAGCGACCACCCGGAGCGAGCAAGCTTCCGGCGGCATTTAAAGCACACCGCAGCTCGCCGAACTCATCGTTTACGGCAATTCGAATAGCCTGAAACGTGCGTGTGGCCGGGTGCTGAGCCCCGTCACGCAGACTTCTCGGGATGGTCTTTTCCACAAGGCGCGCAAGGGAAGCCGTCGTGCGAATCGGTCCGGTTTCTTGTGCTTTGACAATCGCTTTGGCAATGGCTTTGGCATACCGCTCCTCGCCGTACTCACGTAACACGGTTTGGATGCGCGATTCATCTGCGGCCATAAGCCACTCGGAGGCCGTCGGTCCTGTCCCCTGATCCATGCGCATATCCAAAGGTCCGTCGGCGCGAAATGAAAATCCGCGTCTCGGATCGTCGATTTGCGGACTACTGATGCCCAAATCCATCAAAATGCCGTCGACTTTTTCAATTCCGTAAGACGACAACACCTCTTTCATACGGGAAAAGGGGGAAGCGATCATCGTAAAACGGGGGTCGACCACGTTTTTCGCAAACGCTACCGCTTCCTTGTCGCGATCAAAAGCAAAAAGACGCGCCTGCGGACTCAAGGCATTCAGGAGGAGCCGCGTGTGACCGCCCCGGCCGAATGTGGCATCGACATAAAGGCCGTCACGATTGCCGATAAGAGCCGCCGGAACGTCACGAGCCAAAACGGGTACGTGTGTCAGGGGTCCCTGTGAGTCGCTTAAAACGCTCATCATCACCCCCTAAAATCGAAAGCTTTCGGCGGCCTCGCCGAATCCTTTTTCAAGCCCGCTCTTTTCTTGTTCCAAAAGGCGCGTGCTATCCCAAATTTCCAAGTGGTCGCCCAAACCGACAAGCGCGACCTTGCGCGTCAGACCACACAAGGTTCTTAACTCACTTGGAATCAAAATACGACCGACGGCATCGATTTGCAGGTCGACGGCACTACCGAGAACGATTCTTTGGAAGACACGCGAGGCATACGGCAAGGCCGTTAATGCCGCCCTCTTTTCTTCCCAAAGCGCTCTCGGATACAGCAACACACAGCCGTCCGGGTGGCGCGTCAGCGTCACATCGGAAATCTTGAAAGCCTCGCGGTGCCGTGCGGGGATTCCGATACGGCCGCGAGAATCAAGCGTCAGTAACGATGTTCCTTGGAACACGTCCGATTCCTCTGTGCGGATTGAAGACAAACGATGCGAAGGGAAACCACTTTTTCCCACTTTTCTACCGAACTCTACCACATTCTGCTTAGCTCGGCGAATCCGGGAAGAAATAAAATTTATTCTTTTAAATCAGTGTATTCATGTTTGATTCCCCCGTCAGAACTCCAATTCGCCGGCCGGAACCCCGAGTAATTTTTCTCGAGAGCGCACATAGTCGGGAAGAACCTCCTGTACGGCTTGCCAAAACCGAGTCGAGTGGTCCATGTGTTTGATGTGCGTAAGTTCATGCACGACGACGTAATCGATCACATCATCGGTAAAGAAAATGAGGCGCCAGCACAGGCGAATCGAGCGATCGGCTGAACAACTTCCCCACCTTGCGTGGGTATTCGAAAGACGCCAGGAGCGCGGCGTAAGACCCGTTTTTGCCGTCCAATACGTCATGCGCTCGCCGATGACGCTTTGCGCCTGACTGACAAGCCAGGCCAGAGCGGCCTCGCGAATGCGACTGACTTCAGCTGTCGGGGGAAGCGCAAGAGCCAGGGTTTTTCCGTCCGAAAGAAGCCCGGTCTTGGTCACTCCGAGCACGGCAAGGCAAAGGCGCGAGCCCCGATACGGAATCATTCCTCCGTTTTCAAAACGCATTGCACCGATCCCTGCCCTTTCACGCCATGCGGCGCGCTCGGCAAGTTTCTTTTCAATCCAGGTGCGCTTTTGAGCGATGATGCGGTCGATTTCCGTTTGACTGACGTAGCGAGGGGCCGAGACTTCCAGGCCCGCCGGCCCGATGCGTAGCCCGACCGAGCGACGTCGTACACGTTTTAGAACATAAGGAATTTGAGGCGTAAGCGTAAGAGTTGCTTTGCCTTCGCTTCGAAAAGAGAACGTCGTCGGCGCCTTATTTTCGGACGCGTCAAATAGCGAAAGTTGCTCAGGAGAGAGATGCGTCATAAAACCGCGGGTTTCCGATGCGGCGCACTTCTTCTTCAATCCAGGTGCTCGCAAGATAATTGACTTCGTTAAAGTCCCTACCCTGTGTATCGATAGCCGGCCCGATGGAAACAATAATCTTACCCGGTGTCTTTTCCAGGGCGTTTTTAGCCCAAAATTCCCCGGAATTAACAGCAATCGGAAGCACCTTCGCCTTTTGCTGAACGGCAAATCGAGCGCCGCCTGTCTTAAAGGTGCTTGTCGCCCCGGGCGCGACTCGCGTGCCTTCCGGGAAAATGCCGATCCACCAACCGGTATTTAAAAGGTGTGCACCACCGTGCATAATCTGCTCGAACGCCAGGCGCCCGTTTTTGCGATCGATCGGAATCATTTGCATGGACTTGGCTGCCCAGCCGAAAAACGGAATCCAATGCAGCGACTCCTTGTACACGTAGGCAATGTACCCGGGAATGTACGCCGGAAGAAAAAGCGTTTCCCAAGCCGATTGGTGCTTACAAAAAATCACGACGCGCTCGCCGGCTACAGGAACGTTCTCAAGACCCCGCACCTCAAACTCTAGGCCGCAGATCACTCGTGCACACTGCACGGCAAAGCGCATGTAAGGTCGCTCGAACACGTCGTAGCGCCACTTGGCACTTGTTACGGGCCACGTGAAAAGACAACCGATGCCGACGGGAACGACCGCAATCAGTAGAAGCGCGTAATAAAGAAGCGAACGCAAAAGGCGCATACGACAATGCCTCTAGTTAGCCAGATGCGAGAGTTCGGCCACACTGTTCATGAGCACATTCAGGCGCTTTAACAGGGCCTGACGGTTGGCTCGAACAGCCGAATCTTCGGCATTGACCATCACATCGGCAAAGAAGCGATCGACAGGGGCTTTTAGGGGCGTAAGCGATGCGAGCATCCCTTCGTAGCCGCTGTTTTCATACAAAAGACGTGCTACGGGTTCGTGCTCGCAAAGGGCCTTATAAAGCTCCTGCTCGGCAGGCTCCCTAAGCAACGCCTCGCAAACCGCGTCGGGAATGTCGCCTGTGACCTTCTTTAAGATGTTGCCGATACGCTTGTTGGCATCGGACAAACTCTGCGCTTCCGGAAGCATCATGAACTTCTTGACCGCTTCGATGCGACGCACGAAATCGGCGGGCTTGACGATGTGTTTGGCAAGAACAGCATCGACTTCCTGAGCCGAGTACTCTTCATCACGAAGCATGACCCGCAAGCGATCGAAAAAGAACGTCATGAGGGCGTCGGTCGCATCCTTAACGCCGGGCACGGAAAGCTCGACGGCAAAGGCGCTTTTCACGAGGTCTTCCAAACTTAGATCCAAATTGCGCTCGATAATCATGCGCAAAATGCCGAGCGCATGGCGACGCAACGCAAAGGGATCTTTATCACCGGTCGGCAGCAATCCGATACCGAACATACCCGTTAAGGTCTCAAGTTTGTCGGCAATGGCAACGGCCATCGACACGGGCGTACTCGGGAGGGCATCGCCCGCAAAGCGCGGCGCATAATGCTCGCGAACAGCAAGCGCAACCTCCGGGTCTTCCTTGTCGTTTTTCGCGTAGTACTCACCCATGATGCCCTGCAATTCCGGAAACTCTCCTACCATGAGGGTCCGCAGGTCGGCCTTAGCCAGGTACGCCGCTCGCCTGGATTTCTCCGCATCGGCGCCGATTTTTCCGGCAACCGATGCCGCCAGTTCCATCACGCGTTTGACGCGATCGGCCTGAGTGCCGAGTTTGTTATGATAGACAACGTGTTTAAGACCTTCGACGCGACTTGCAAGAGTCTCCTTGCAGTCTTCCTTGTAAAAGAACTCGGCATCGGCAAGGCGAGCGCGTACGACACGCGCGTTACCGGAACGAATCGCCTCGCCGCCGTCCTTAGCCTCAATGTGCGAAACAAGGCAAAAGCGATTCATCAGACGCCCGGCGGCATCGCGCATCGGGAAATACTTCTGATTGGTCTGCATCGTCAGAATCAAGCACTCTTCGGGAACGGCAAGGTACTTTTCTTCAAACGTCGACGTGTAGATAACGGGCCACTCCGTCAGCGAATTGGTTTCGTCAATTAAGGCCTCGGGGGCAATGAGCGTCCCGCCGTCTTTGGCCGCCTCCTTTTTAAGCAGGTCCACGAGAACGGCACGGCGCCGCTCGTAGTTCGCGATGACTTTGCCTTTCCTAAAAAGCGTTTCTTCGTAGTCATCGGCGCTGTCAATCGCAATTAATCCCTGGGTGTGAAAACGGTGTCCGGACGTGACACGATCAGCGGAAAGGCCGAAAAGCGTCACCGGAACAACGGATTGCCCATACAGGGCCGTCAGGTGCTTGACCGGGCGCACGAACTGCACGGTCGTTACGCCGTCGGCCAATTGATAATTCATCACTTTCGGGATGGGAAGCGCCTTGACGGTTTCTTCCAAAATCTTTTGCAACCCTTCGGTCAAAGGAACTCCGGCACGCACACCGTCGTAATACAAATACGTGTTCTTTCCTTCCGTCACGTGCGATAACTCGGAAACGGGACAGGAAATTTCCAGGGCAGCCATCTTCTTCGTGAGAGCGGGGGTCGCCTGACCGTCGAAATTTAACCCGACCTGAACGGGAACAAGTTTCTGACGGAACGGCTCATCGGGAGACTTCGCCGCAACATCGGTCACGAGAACGGCCATGCGACGCGGCGAGCCGAAGGGTGTTACCTCCGAGGCCGATCCCGTAAAGTGCTTTTCGCGTAGCCCGCGGAACACACCCTCGGCAAACGCCGCTGAAAGCTTCTTGAGCGCCTTCGGGGGCAGCTCTTCGGTCTGAAATTCAACAAGCAAACTGGTCATTTCTTTTCACCCTTTTTATTTCGCTTTCAACATCGGGAAACCGAGCCGTTCGCGCGACTCATAGTAACTTTGTGCCACCGCTCGGCTCACGGCACGGATGCGGGCAATGTAGGCCGCACGCTCGGTAACGGAAATCGCTCCCCGGGCATCCAAGAGATTGAATGTGTGGCCGGCCTTTAAAACCATCTCATAGGCAGGAAGAGCAAGTTTTAAATCCATCAGGCGCTTGGCCTCGCTTTCAAAGTAGTCGAATTGTCCGAAAAGCTTGACGGGGTCACTTGCTTCGAAGTTGTAGATACTCTGCTCGACTTCGTTTTGGTGGAACACGTCCCCGTAGGTCAGCGTTCTGGCATTACCCGCTCCGTCCTTCCAGTTCGTATAGACTAAATCGAAAACGTTGTCGCAGTTTTGTAGGTACATCGTCAGGCGTTCGAGGCCGTAGGTAATTTCGCCCGTGATGGGTTTACATTCCAAGCCGCCCACTTGCTGAAAGTACGTAAACTGCGTCACTTCCATGCCGTTCATCCAGATTTCCCACCCAAGACCCCAAGCTCCGAGGGTCGGGTTTTCCCAGTTGTCTTCGACAAAGCGAATGTCATTGACGAGCGTATCGATTCCGAGGGCCCGAAGTGAATCCAAATACAAATCCACGATATTGACGGGAGCCGGCTTTAAAACCACCTGAAACTGATGATGCTGATGCAGGCGATTGGGGTTTTCTCCGTACCGGGCATCCTTCGGACGGCGGCTCGGTTGCACGTAAGCAGCGCGCCAAGGTTCGGGGCCTAAAGCCCGCAAAAACGTTGCCGTATGGCTCGTGCCGGCACCGACTTCGATATCAATCGGCTGCAAAATCCCGCAACCTTGCTGATTCCAATACTCCTGCAGACGCAGGATGACTTCCTGAAAGGTAATCATAATTTCCTTTTCGTGACTTCAAGACCCATTTGAGACAACGGGAAAGAGCCCGTGGGAAAAACCGACGGGCTAAAGAACAATCGGGACAGGATTTTAGCCGTTTAGACTTCGCTTTTCCGAGAAAAGCGGTTTGCGAGCCGGCAAAACCCGAAAATTGTTGCGAAAAGAAGCGCCCAGATGCCCCCGAAAACCGCAAAGCCGTAGCGCATAAACGGAGTCGAGGTTCCTCCGTAAAGGCGAACCGTCACATCTAAGTTTTGAGCTCCGAGACCGGCACGCCTTAATTCAACCCCTGTCGGGTCAAAAAGAGCGGATCCGGCGTTATTTATCACCTGCAACACGGGACGCGCCGCTTCTTTGGCCCGCATACGGCTCATTTGAGAAAACTCACGCACAGCGTCCTCGGAAAACCACCCGAGGTTGGCGCTATAGATAATGAGGTTCGGATTCCCGACGTTAAACCAGTCCGTCAGCTCCGCCGGAAACATATTCTCGTAGCAAATTCCGAGGGCCGTCGGAACACCTGCCACCGAGACAGGCTCGGAGGGCACTGAACCCGAGACTTGGTCTGCCATCGGGATGGCTAAGGCGTTGACCAACCAACGAAAGCCGTACGGAACAAACTCCCCGAAAGGCACAAGGTGGCGCTTGGAGTAAATCGGGCGCGTTTTTGAAGCGTCGGCAAGATACAGGCTATTGGAAATCGCGCGTTTTGCGGGCATCGAAAACGCATTAAAAAGAACCTCGGAACCTTGTTTTTGCGCTACTTTTTGCGGAATTTCTTTCCAAGCTTCCGGAAGAGCAGCCGGCAAGAACGCGTACACACTCTCGGGCCACAAAATCAAATCAATGGGACGCCCGACGGGACGCGAAAGGCTCATCGCCTCAACGCGTTCAAGCGCTTTTTGCTGCATGGCGTAGGTCGCGCGCGTTGTGACCGGCAGGTCCGGTTGCACCAGCCGCACTTCCAGGCGCGAAGTCGGACTCGACCAAGCAATGTCTTTTAATGCATAGGCCCCGAGCACCGCCGTGACACAAATAAGTCCCGAAAGAAGGCGAGCTGCCAGAGCTTCGCTTCGCATCAAAACCCCGGAAGCTCCCCCTAAGGCAAGAAGGATTACAAGCGTCACACCATACACACCGAGAATCGGTGCGCATGAAGAAAGCATATTGTCCGTAAACGCGTATCCGACCGAAAGCCATCCGAAGCCGCCGATCCACTCGCCGCGCAAAAACTCGGCCCCCGTCCACAAAAGCGGAATTAAAAGCGAGGCCTTCAGAGCATTCGGAACCCGAATTTTGACGGCCAAGTACCCGGCGGCTGCCGGGAAAAGCGACAAGACCGCCGAAAGCGCCAAAACAGAGAGCGCGGCAAAAAGCCACGGAGCATTACCGTACACATAAACCGAGTGAAAGACCCAGGTCAAACCCGAGGCAAAATAGCCGATTCCGAACGAAAACGCGTCAAGCGCCCCGCCTTTCGGATGACTTTCATTTATAAGTAAGTAGATGAACCCGACAAACGCCGCGGCCGTCCAAAAATACGCTCCCGGAAAGCGAAACCCGAGCGAGGCAACAATCCCGAGCCCTAAAAAGCTTGTGAGTACCAAGACAGGCTTTAGACGAGCGTCACGGAACATGGCGTGCATCCTTTAGTGTCCCCGAGCCCGATCCGAATACGGATTGGGAAATCCGAGTTTTTTGAGAATGCGAGTCTCAAGAGCTTCCATTTTTTGGGCCTGCTCGTCGGTCACGTGGTCATAGCCCATCGCATGCAACACGCCGTGAATGAGTAGGTGCGCCAAGTGCGCCCGAAAACTCTTTCCTTGTGCAGCGGCTTCTTTAAGAAGAACCGAGGTGCAAACAACGATGTCGGCCTCGGCAATCGGTTTATGCGCGTAGTCAAACGTCAAAACATTAGTCGGATAGTCTTTTTTCCGGTAGCGAGCATTAAGGTCCCGCCCCTCAACTTCTCCCACAAAACGCACGGTGAGAATTGCGGGACGGCAGACGGCCGCTCGAATCCAAGACGTCATTTCTCGGCGTGTCGGAAGGCGCTTGAGGGGTCCTACGCCTCCGTCGGCGCGCTCAAAGGTCAGTGCCAACTTTTTTTCCGTCACGGTGTTACTCCCCTCTCTTTTTAACGGCGTCATACGCGCGAACGATGGCACCTACAAGCGGATGACGCACGATATCGGTCGCATCAAACCGGACAAATGAAATCCCGACGACGTCTTTAAGGATGGCAGCTGCATCAGCAAGACCGCTTTTGGCTCCGTGCGGCAAATCGATCTGTGTCACATCCCCGTTAACAACCGCATGCGTCCCGAATCCGATGCGCGTTAAAAACATCTTCATTTGCTCGCGCGTCGTGTTTTGCGCCTCATCTAAAATGACAAAGGCGTTATTTAAGGTCCGCCCGCGCATGTAGGCTAAGGGAGCAATTTCGATAATTTGCTTTTCAATCAGGCGCTGCGTGCGCTCAAAACCGAGTAAATCGTAAAGCGCGTCATAAAGGGGTCTTAAATACGGATCGACCTTTTGCGCCAAGTCGCCGGGTAAAAACCCCAAACGCTCGCCGGCTTCAACCGCAGGACGCGTAAGAACGATGCGTTCCACAACATTGCGCTCATAGGCATCGACCGCCGCCGCAACGGCCAAATACGTTTTTCCCGTTCCCGCCGGTCCGATTCCGAACGTAATATCGGTCGTAAGCAGTGCCTTAAGATACTCGCGCTGATGAGGCGTTCTCGGTTTAAGCCCCGCTTTCCGCGTCTTAAGGCACACGGCCTCGGAAACGTTTCCGGCTTTCCCGTCGGCGGCCTCACCGATACAAGCTAAATCCACGTCTTCGCCGCGAATCGGATCGCCGGACAAAATCCGCCCGGCACAAAGTTCCAAAACGCGAAGCGCGCCGGCCGCTTTCTCGCCCGTTAACGTAAAGCGTGTTCCGCGACGATGGATCTTGATTTGAAAGGCCGCTTCGATGCGCCTTAAGTTTTCTTCCAAGGGTCCGACAAGTTGCGCCGCTTCGCCGGCCGTGGCATCAAAGGTAAAAAAGAGGGACTCCTCTTTATTTTTCTCCGACACGTTCGCCTCCGAGCGTATGGCTATTGACGGCGGTGATGCGTACGTCAACAACCGTGTTAATAAGAGACACGTCACCCGGGAAATTGACAATGCGATTGTTGTCGGTACGGGCACTTAATAATCCCTGACCGCGACGGGCGGGACTGACAACAAGGCACCGTTCGATTTTCCCGACCATCGACTCGGAAACGACCTTCGCTTGCTCATCGATCAGAGCCTGAAGTTTTTGTAAGCGCGCCAATTTAACCGATTGCGGCGTTGTGTCCTCAAGGCGCGCAGCCGGGGTTCCCGGTCTCTTGGAGTACACAAACGAAAAACTTGCGTCAAAACTCGCTTCTTTCACAAGCGACATCGATTCGAGGAAGTCTTCTTCGGTCTCTCCCGGGAATCCGACGATGATATCGGTGGAAATCGAAATCCCCGGACGCACGGCCCGAAGTTTTTCGACGCGGTCCAAGTATTCTTCTCGCGTATAGCCGCGCTTCATGGCTGCCAGAATCTTGTTCGATCCGCTTTGGGCCGGCAGGTGCACGTGATTGGCAAGTTTCGACAGCCGTGCAAATGCGTCAATCAACCGATCGGAAAATTCCGTCGGGTGGCTTGTCATAAAGCGGATACGCTCAATACCCTCGATTTCCGCCACGTAGTCCAACAGAAGAGCAAAATCGGCTGTCGTGCCGTCAGGAGACCGCCCCCGATAGCCGTTGACGTTTTGCCCGAGGAGCGTAATTTCTTTGACCCCCTGGTCGGCAAGCTGCGCACACTCGACCAAAACATCCATCACGGGGCGACTGATTTCTGCGCCTCGCGTATACGGGACAATGCAGTACGAGCAAAAGTGACTGCACCCTTCCATGATGGAACAAAACGCCGTTGCCCCTTGAACACAGGGCTTAGGTAAGCAATCAAATTTTTCGATTTCGGGAAACGAGGTATCCACTTGGGGCTTACCTGTTTTCAACCGTTCTTCAAGTAAATCCGGCAAGCGGTGCAGTGTCTGCGGTCCGAAAACCACGTCAACCCACGGGGCACGCGTCAGAATTCCGGCACCTTCTAAGCTCGCTACACAGCCGCCGACGGCAATGAGCATCCCGGGATGCAGTTTTTTCATCTCGCGCAGGCGCCCTAAGTCGGAAAAGGTTTTTTCGTGGGCTTTTTCTCGAATCGAGCAGGTAACCATCACAACGATGTCGGCCTCTTGCGGACTTGCTACCCGTTTCAGTCCGTAACGATCGATGAGTAAATCGGCGATACGGCTCGAGTCATAGTCATTCATTTGGCAGCCGAAGCTGCGCACGTACAATGTTTTTGCGATCACGGTTTTCATCCGGTGGCGAAAGTGAAAAGTGGTGAGCAGAATTCGCCCGCTTAAAGCAAAGGCATTTTAACGAAAACGAACACAATGGCACGATGGATTTGCCCTTGAACCCCAACCAGCCTTCACCTGAAGAAAAAGGATTCTGTTAGAGGAAGAACAAAAGATATCGCTTAATCCGTCTGGTGGGTAGTGGTGATTAGCGAATTCTCTTCCACCGATTCATCTCGTAAATACTTCCCTCAATTTTCCACATTGAGAGGTTCGAAAAATGCGTTTTTTCGTGATGAGGTCTTTGCCAATCACCGGCAACATGGTATCTGACGCGATTTGCGTCCTGCCACGGAGCAGGATATTTGTCATCACCGAAAACATTTCTAAGTACAAGGAGGGGCAAATCCCAATTCGCCATGCGATACTCTTGATTGACACGGAGTCCTCCTCGCTGACCAAAATCTTTGACCAGCAACAGACCATGAGGATTAATTGGATAAAACCGACCTTTATTCAGAGCCACAAGTTCCGAACTATCCCCACGACCATGATCACTGATGACAATGACCTGCGTATTGTCGTAAACACGGTTAGTCTTCATCCAGTCAAGCCATCTAATAACAGACAGGATGGCACACGATTCCGTACGCAGATGCTCAGGACTTATTCCTCCCTTGGACAAATCTCTCGACTCATTCCAGCCCCCGTTTTTACAAGGAAGACATTGCTCATCTAATGCCCAAGGAACATGCGTTAACAATGTTGATACAAAAATAAAACGTCCTTGAGAATCGTTAGATACACTTGAATAATCAGCGTGTGTGTCTAGCTCAGCAAGCCATCTCCGTGCATGCTGCATAGAAGCATCTCCCGTGTCAATAGCATTAAGCCAGCTACCGAATTGATAAATTTTTATGCGTCGCGTCAAAGGGGAAACATTGAACAATCCCATCGCAAACCAGAAACGGTTGTAGTTAACTGTCTGGGAATTAAAGGTTTGCTTGTTCCTCCGTTGCCATACATTGACCGATTCGTCCCATAACGGAGATGTGCCGAATATTTGCCTTTCGGGCGACTTGATGTACGTGCTAATCAAATCAGAACGGAGCCAAACGTCTTCCGAAACTCGAATACGGAAATTGTCTTCCACAAGCACATTGAAAAACTTTGCCCATGCTTTGTTTATTTTTTCTTCAAGTGAAACAGATTGATCCTTGTCTAATTCCCAGGGAGTTGCTTGCTCGCCTCCTAAGATGCCGGGCTTGCCAAAAATCGTACTTGTGCCTGCAGTAACAACATCTTTGTACCAGGTAAAGCCCTCCAGTCGTTCTTTTATCTCCGGCCTGGCTTGAAGGATTTCCTTCATATTGCCGCCGGTGAACATGTCAAGGAAGATGACAACAACATTTTTTCCTGTCTTGGAAAAGGTATGGAAGTCCTTGACATATTTCGGAATGGAGTCTCCGGTCAACTCTACTGTCATCGGCGAAGCATTCCTTGCGAGGATTTCTTCTGCGAGATCAATCTTCTGGAAAGAACCAAAAATAAGCGCAATGAGCCCAAGAAGGAAAACCGTGGCAAGGAGCTGAACCTTTCGGCGCAACACAAGAAAAACCAAAAGAAAAAAGGCGCCGACATACACCACAACGTCGATTAGGCGATTTACCGGGCGACTAAGCTCCTGTTCGTGTTGCAAGAAGAAATTATCAAGCGCCCCATAATCCGGCGCAACCAAGAAAGAAAAAGTTACCGATGTCAGAGCGGTGAAAATGACTGCGAAAGAAAACAGATTTCGGAGGGGCTTCAGAATAAGCCACAGTAAAAAGTAGACTAAAAGCGCAGTAAGAAAGTAGGTAAATCGAGAGTATGCAAAACTTGTCGGAATGATTGTTGTAAAAACTCGCGGATCCGATGAATAAGTCGACAACGGAACCCAAACAATAACGAGGAATAAAAGAGCAGCCCCAGAAATAGCGGCCGTCTGATTAACGCTCCTTGAGCTCTGGGCAAGAGAGAGCTTAACTTTTTGGAAAACTTTATCGATAACGGCTCCAAACATGACCGCAATCAAAATTCCAATTGAGAACAATGTCGCTAATTGGAATTTACGCAGTTCCTGTGTCTGCAATTCGACAAGCACCAGGACTCGAGTCGTTACAAACCATCCTAAAGCAATGAAAAGAAGCGCCGCAGCGAATGTGGCCATCGGATTGCGTAGTTCCCCAAAGAAGGATTTAACTCGCGCCGAAATCCGCCAACAAACAAAAACAAACAGAGCAAGCAAAATAATGGCGTAAAGCCACCCATAGTTTTGCGTTTGTGCAAACACGTAGGCTGTTCTGCTAGACCGCAAAAAAGCCCCGAACAAAAATGCACCCGCCAACAATTTCGTGTTCGTTTGGAATAGTTTTTCCGCCTGGACAAGCAAATGGCAAACCGCAAAGTTCGTCAAAGACTGAATATGATTTTTTAGAAATGCTCTGAACAGATGAAGTACATTATTCATCGTCCAATAGACAAGAAGCGCGCTCGGTGCCGTATATAAAAGCACAAGAAAGAGCAACGCCACAACCAGGGCCTGAATCGCATCCCGTTTTTCAAGCCGCGATACGACAATCGTCATAAGGTTGATTGCCGTCATCAGCAAAGGAAGAAGGTTGATTCCGGCAATCAAACCGTCCGGCGCACTTAAATCCGCAATCGGACCGAGCGGCACTCCCTTGATGGCCGAATAATTCGTAAGCATCCAGTAAGCGCCGAGCAGGAATGGCAACTGGATTAAAACCCCAAGCGCAGAGTAAACGGAAAGAATCGGGTTGTAGCGATAGCGAGCATAAAGTCGCTTTAAAGCAGCATGTTGTTCTGCTCCTACAAATCTCTCCTTGATGCATCTTATTTGTGGCTCCAGAATTCCTTCAATGAGTTTTTCCCTTTGGACAAGTGGTCGAACGCATTTCTCCAATGGAACCATCAGTCCAACAGTTACAAATGAGAGCGTCAGAAGAGCAAGACCGAGATTTTTCACGAAAACCTGAATAACCTCAAAAAGTCCGCGAAATAGAAGCTCTAAAGGAGCAACAACTATCAGAGAGAGCAATTCCATGTGTTTACTCCTTATCCTCTATGGCAAGCCACATTTCGCTTTCAAGCCAATCAACAATGGCCTTAGCGCAACAGCCCTGATTAACAACTAGTTCTTGGAAAAGTGTTTGAATCTCCTTTGCCATGCTCTCGTCTCCCAAGAGTTTTCGAACAGCGGCAACGATGGTTTTGCTTTCTCCGGGCTGAAGAACACATCCAATTTTTTGGGCAATCTCCTCGTCATAGCAACGACCAAGCTCATCCGCTTCAAAACTTGTTAAATCGGCCTTTGAAACTGCAAGCGTTAGTACCGGTCGACTTTGAGTGAGAGCGAAATCCATTCGAATGCCGGACGCGTCAGAAATCAGCATTCCTGCACTAAGCATGCTTGATACTGAGTTGGAAGAACAATCAATATGAATACGATTTTTGTAGTGATTTATCACAGAAGTGATGAATACATTTTCGAATTTAAAGGACTGTGGATGAGGTCGAAGGATTACTTCGTACCCTGCATCAAGTAATTCGTCAATAAACCGTGTTCCATGCACATGCAAACACGATTTTGCTCCCCAGCTTGGAGCAATAAGAATTGTTCGCTTTCTCTTTTCTCGGTATTCTTCGCAATCCCTTTCCCTACACTCTCGAATCATTCCATCAAGATAGAGAACGCCCATTGCATAAAACCGTTTGGGAGAAAGCCCTCTTTTCTGTTCAAGCTCTCTCATAGCTTTTTCACACCACGAGCCGGGCTCCATATCGACATCGTAATGGTCTAGAGCTCCTTTTTTGAGATAGGTAGCATCCCCAATTCCGTGTTGTACATAAATTAATTCCTTAACACCTTTTGGTCTTGGAACTGGGTATCCAGGTGTACCAATATTTGGCGTTGTAACAATCAAGAGCTTTGCCTTCGTGCTTGAAAGACGCGGATAGGCGACCGACCCGAAGCCTAAGAAACATGAATTCATCTTCGGGTCATCAATCGTCAATCCAGGGTCCCGTACATCCATCGAAAGGTACTGAAATGGGATTTGGCGTTTAAGTAACTCCTCAACGAGTGGCTTAAACATAGGCCAATACGAAGGTCCCTCACTAAAAAGAGCAAGGCTGGGTAGTTCTTTTTTTTCGTCAATAGTACTTTTTGAAGAAAAGACTCTAACGATTCGATAGTAGGCACTCTTAACAAAGTAAAGTGCAGCCCCAGCAAGAGAGATAATCAAATAAACAAGGGCATTCCCAGAACCTGGATCCAAGTAGGCATAAGACGTCTCTGGCACAAACACCAAAAAAAACAATCCCAGGAAAAGAGAACTCCTTTTAGAACGAAAATGCGACCATTTCATTGCTTGTCCTTCCCATAAATAGCCTCATATTTAGGAAGGCACCATGCACTAAGTCGCTTTGCCTGAGTGTAGAAAAAGAGCATCCAATCACGACTACTCTCGTTGATACTCTCCTTGTAAAGAGCCCATCCAACGTAGTACCAATTATGAATTGCAGCATAAGCAATCCAATGCAAATGCTCCAACTCCGTCGGGGGTCTGTTGAAATATGCCTCAAGAATTATGTCGATTCTCGGATCATCCACCGCATACTCAAGACCAGCAATGACTCGGCCAAAGTCATAGGCTGGATCATTAAAACCTGCGAATTCCCAATCGATGATATCAAGCGTTGTTCCTGTCCACAGAACATTGTCAATATTGATATCGTTATGGCACATTGTTCGTGGGATTCCGTCGCAATCGGCATAATGCTTCAACCGTTGCATCTGACGCCACTGCTCGGAAAAAATGGAGTGTAAATTTCCCTTTGTTTTTGACGCCTCATTAAAGAGACGTTCGCATTCCTTTAGGGGATCGTAGTCATACGCCTCCATGCCTACAGTTCTGTAGCCTTCATCATGGAAAGCCCGTATCTTTCTCGCGATATTGCACATGAAGTCAACATCCTCGTAATATATTCCGTGAATATCCTTACAGTTTTGGCGATATTTTGAAATTTTGACTCCAGTTTCATCTATGTAAACATAGGTGTCATCAGCATGTGCTTTCGCTGCAATTTTTTGGGCCATGCACTCATTTTTTCGATAAATGAAAAAGCGACTACTCTCGCCAGGGAATCGAAAAATAAAACGTTCCCCCCTAACGTCGAAGGTAAAAAGAATATTTGTTAGTCCTTTTTCAAGAATGACGATATTAGAAATATCATTTTCCTTGCAGTTAAGGGCCTCACAAATCCTGTTGTTGATCACAGCATCGACGCCGGTGAGAAAAAGTCCGCCAATGCTCTGTATTTCCTGAATTCGATCAAACTCCTTGACAAAAGACTCGTCGTATTCATGTGCATACATATCAAGGTCTTCGGCATGTCGGCTAACAAACTCTTCCCAAAAAAGCGCTGAAATCCGAAAATCAGCAATTTCGTCTTCCATGTAAGAGAGGAATCGCCGGCTGAACTCTCGATTAAAGTAAGCATGCCCGTAAATGCATTCGCCACAATCTTCACACGAACCCACCTCAAGAATACGACCCGAAGAGTTCTTCCTAATAACAAGTTCATTGTGGGAGTCTGTCTTCTTTACTGTGGCATGGAAAGCATCATATTCGTACAAAGAAAACGGATTTTCCGAAAAATAGTTATCGCAATTGAGGACATACGTGCTTGACAAATGCTTTCGCGCGACATACAGCGAATAGATATTGTTCTTTTTGCAATCTGGATTAATCTCGAGAGTCACTCCCCATTTATCTTGGAGAAAAAAATAAAGTTCCTGTTTGTGTCCAACTACAACAGTGATATCTTTTATTCCGACGTCGCGAAGTTGCCGAATTTGGCGTTCGATTAGTGTCTCTCCGTCTTTAATAAACAGTCCTTTGGGCATCGAATATACTGATTTGACAGAAACATCATCGCCACCGGCAGCCAGAATGATTGCATTATTAACACGCAGAGGCTCAATTTCAGTCAGCGCCTTCTGAGTAACCGAGCCAAAGTGAATGAATCCTCGGCTCTGTAACTGCAAAACAAGAAGAGAGATTTCAGTTTCACTCTTAAAGGCGTGATGCTGGACATGAGTCCAAACAAAATCAGGAATCTTTTCTATTGGCTTGTTTGCCCTGAGAAGTGTACGAATCACTTCAAATTCCTTGTATGAAATCATGGCATCCCCTCATCTAAGCGCTTCGGTTCTCTCATCCTCATTGCAACAAGCGCATTGAAAATTTCAAGATCCTGTCGTGTTGTAATCTTTGCAAGTGGCGTCGTTGACTGTGAAAAGTAAAGTCGTTTCCCTAAGGCAAAATAAAGTGACGTCGTATGTGGCTCTAACGTTTCAAGTAGACCTGTTTTCTGAGCCCTGGCATATGCATCGCAAAGTTCCCCAAACTGAAAAGTCCAAGGGTTAGAAAAGCCCTTGAGTGTCTCTCTCAAAATGTTTTTCGTTGAAGAAAAATCATCGTCCTTAATGCAGGTGCAAAGATCCAAATCTTTGGAGGCGATTGCGTTCCCAAACCTCTTACAAACACGAATTGAATCATCGATATCCGAATCGGGCGTCAACGGAGAAACTCCAAAAGAAACAACAACAATATCCTCTGACTTGAGAGTCCCTTTAAGATTAAATACGCCATTCATGACCGATTCTTGAAAGGTCTTTCCCCCAGTACAAACCCAGCGCGCTTTCGAAATGCCATAAGCTTTGATAATTTTGTAGATTTCCTTAACCCAATCTTTATGAGAAACGATTTCAATGGCATCAATATTTTTATTGCATTCGAAAATATCGAGCGTGTAAGCCAGTATCGGCTTACCAAACACACGGACGAATTGCTTTGGGATTGGGGCGCCAACACGGCTACCGACACCACCTGCGAGGATTAGACCGACATTCATGAGCGGCTCCCCTGTGTTTTCATAGGAAAGCCCCATGGGGCTATCGTGAAGAGAATAAGGCTGTCCGCCAACAACTCAAATGTTCTTTCATCAAATCCTGTTTGGCGAATTGGTGGCGAAATTAAGTCAAAAGAATGCCCATGCTTCCAGGACAAAATCCATGAAGCAAAGATTTTTTGAGGAAAACCATCCCTTCCAACTAATAATCCAAATTGACTTGAATTACCTGCGCGGTGTGCATATATGTGGAGGGGGAGGGGGGGGGGCAACCGCAGATAACTATTAAGCGAAAGCACGCTCAAACTCAAGTTCCCTAAGGAAAAGGTGCTCTGATAAGCACTCCGTGTTTTAATAAGGAATTCAAAAGATAACCAATGCATTTGAGTGGTTGCTTACACTTAGAAGAAATCGGATGGAGAATTATTACTCTAATGAATTGATTGACTTATTGTCTTTTAACAAATATCTGCCGGGAAAAATATCTATCCTTCTTCGCGGCATCTCATTATGCAGCTCACACAAATTACCTCGTGCACTGAAGACTAAGCTTGCGGCGACACAACCAAGACGGACCTGGCGTTGCAGGGCGGATCCGTTTTCACGAGTGCATCGAGAGTCGTCCCGATTTCGATACTCGGCGGAAGTCGCACGAGAGAAGCCGTCAGGTTCATCTCCGGAATACGCACAAGCGATGTCGGCTGATAGCCGAGTTCTCCGACCACAACAAGCGGCATTTCCGTTAAAGTCGCCGGGTCAAACGGAACATTAAAGGCCACAAGATGAAGCCTCTCATAGTCTTTGGCTTCAAAGCGCGCCTGTGTCAGAGCCCTACCGATAAAGATACGGTCCGGATCGGAAAAGTCCAGCGCATCTTCAAGACCTGCCTCCAAGGGGCTTGTCATCTCATCGTACTCAAGACCTGAGGCCGGTTCCCGAGCCATGACGCGTAGCGCCTCGATGGTCTCCACGGGACCCTCTTCAACTCCGGCATCCGTTAGTTGCTTAATTAGGGACTTTAAAGCGTCCTCGGGGCCCACGGCATACGAAATCCATCCGCGATTGATGAGCGTGACGTGCGTCTTTTTTTCAAAATGTCCGCGTGAAGGAGCCTGACCGGCAAAGTCGCCCAAATACGGCATCATCGGCACTTTTTCCGAGACCACTTCCGCATCAAAAGCCTGAGAGACCTGACGAATCCATGCCTCAAGGGCATCGGCATTGTCGTCCGTTAAATACAGCTTGTACGTCTCCTGCCCTACGCGTGTCAGAAGGACGGTCCCTAAAAGACCCCCGGTGGCATTTAAAAGCGCTGTGCGCACGACAGCCCCTTGCACCAGCTTTGTCGCATCGCTCGTAATTAAGCGCGCTAAAAACTTGGGAGCTGCCTCGATTGTCAAGACAGTGACCGACCGAATCGGGAAATACACCATATTTAATGCCATTTTCACTTCTCCAGGACGCAATCGAGGAAATATTCCGTGATGTCGTCCGCATTCTTTTCTTTAACAAGTCCGTGTACATCGGTTTCAAACCCGGGGAACTTAGCTGTAAAGTCACGGGCAAATTTAAGATACTGCACGATGCGATGATTGACTCGCTCGCCCGGGACCAAAAGCGGAATTCCCGGCGGATACGGCGTTAAAAGAACGGCAGAAATACGCCCTTCAAGCTCATCGATTTTCACACGTTCGGTCTTTTTGTGCACGAGGCACGCATAGGCGTCCGTGGGCGTCATTGCCGGGAGCATCTCCGAGATATACATTTCGGTCGTAAGGCGTGCCACATCGGCGGCGTGATATGCCTCGTGTACGGCTTGGCACAAGTCTTTGAGGCCCTTATTTTCATACATCGGGAAGGCAGCAATGAAGTTCGGCATCACACGCCACAAGGGGGCATTGACGTCGTACGCATCTTTAAATTGCTGCAATTCGGTAACCATCGTATTCCAGCGGCTCTTAGTAATGCCGATGGTGAACATGATGAAAAACGAATAGAGCCCTGTTTTTTCCACAATGATGCCGTGCTCGGAAAGGTACTTGGTGACCACGGCGGCCGGAATACCGGTCTTGGCAAAGTGCCCGTTAAGGTCCAAGCCCGGTGTGATGACCGTCGCCTTAATCGGATCGAGCATGTTAAAGCCCGGGGCCACATCCCCGAACCCGTGCCACGTGTCGCCCGCATCGAGCATCCAATCCTTTTGTGTGCCGATTCCCGTACGAGGAAGTTTTTTCGGACCCCAAACATCAAACCACCAGTCTTTGTAGTCGCGTGCCACCTCGCGCATAGCACGCCGAAAATCCAACGCCTCCTGAAGCGATTCATCGACCAGGGCATGCCCGGCACGCCCTTCCATCATCGAGGCGGCCACGTCGCAGCTTGCGATAATCGCGTACTGGGGCGAGGTGGACGTGTGCATGAGAAAGGATTCATTAAAGCTCGCCAGGTCCAGTTTTCTTGTCTCGGAGTTTTCCGCACAAATCTGGCTTGCCTGAGAAATTCCGGCCAAGAGCTTATGCGTCGAGTGCGTCGCAAACACGAGACTTTCTTTCGTGCGGGGTTTAGCCGGATCAATGGCGTGCATGTTCCGATAAAAAGGATGAAATGCAGCATGCGGTAACCACGCCTCGTCAAAATGAAGAATATCGACCTTGCCGTCCAGGCTCTTTTTAATTTCTTCGTCGTTGTAGACAATGCCGTCGTACGTCGATTGCGTCAACGTCAGGATTCTCGGACGAACGCTCTTATCTTTGATGAGGGGGTTCGCACGAATTTTCTTCTCAATCTCTTTAATGGAAAACTCTTTTTTCGGAATCGGTCCGATGATGCCGTACTGATTGCGTGTGGGCGTTAAAAAGACGGGAATGGCTCCCGTGAGCGTAATGGCGTGCAAAATCGATTTATGGCAGTTGCGATCGACGACGACCACGTCGCCCGGCGCCACGGCATAATTCCAGACAATCTTATTGGAGGTCGACGTGCCGTTCGTGACAAAAAAGAGGTGGTCGCACCCGAAGATGCGCGCTGCATTTTTCTCGGACTTGGCCACCGGGCCCGTGTGTTCCAAAAGTTGCCCGAGTTCTTCAACGGCATTACAGACATCCGCGCGCAGCATGTTTTCGCCGAAAAACTGATGAAACATCTGCCCGACCGGGCTTTTTAAAAATGCCACGCCCCCCGAGTGGCCCGGACAGTGCCACGAATACGAGGAACCTGCTGCATATTGGGTAAGTGCCTTGAAAAAAGGTGGCGGAAGGCTCTCTAAATATTCCCTGGCTTCCCGGGCGATGTAGCGTGCCACAAATTCGGGCGTATCCTCGAACATGTGGATAAACCCGTGTAATTCACGTGTAACATCGTTGGGAACGGCGGCGGCGCTTTTGGTTTCTCCGTATAGGAAAATCGGCACATCAGGGCTACAGACGCGAACCTTACGTACGAAATCGCGCAACTCGTGCACCGTATCGTTTTCTTTGCCGGCCTTCGGAAAGTCCGCATCCACAAGACCTACGATAAACGCCGAAGCGCGGCTCGCGTGTGCTGCGATATTGGCCATGTCCGAATAGGCCGTCGCGGCCGTCACCTCCATGCCAAGCGCTTCGAGTGCCTGCGCCAGACCGCGAATCCCGAGTCCGCTTGCGTTTTGCGCGTTGTAGTGTTCGTCAATGATGACAACCGGGAAGTGGTACTGCATCGTGCGTCTCCAACCTATGGGCCTCGGACAAGAAACATCTTGCACCGGCACACAGAAAAATCAGTGTTCTTCGAGCCTCTTTCGGCTTACGGCAGAGTACGGCTCTGCTAAACTGCCCGCTTCAAGAGGACTCAGATATTAGCGCAAAGCACACCCCACTTTTTAAGATGCGCCTTGCCGTCCGGTCCGGAAAACCTGACGTCGGTTTCCCTGATAACGAATTTTTGCGTTCTATTGAAAATTATGCCTGCTCCTGAAATCGAAGGTCCCCGCGGACACCTTTTTATCGTTTCGGCCCCCTCAGGCGCCGGAAAAAGTTCCCTTAATAAGGCCTTAATTGCCCGAGACGGGCGCTTAAAAATGTCCGTGTCCTACACCACCCGTGCACCGCGCACAGGCGAAACAAACGGCATCGATTACAACTTCGTGACGCTTGAGGAATTTAACCGAAAAAAGGCAGCCGGAGATTTTCTGGAGACGGCCTACGTGCACGGTAACTACTACGGAACGTGCCGCATCTGGATTGAAAAGGAACTGTTGCTCGGGGCCGACATCATTTTGGAAATCGACTGGCAGGGAGCGCGCCAAATTAAAACGCTTTTCCCGAAAGCGACGGCCGTATTCATTCTTCCGCCCTCGATGTCTGTTTTGGAAAAGCGCCTCAGGGGACGAGCAACCGATGCCCCCGATGTGATTGCCAGGCGCCTGGCCGGAGCGGCTTTAGAAATCAGTCAAGCCCCGCACTTTGATTACATTGTCATCAATGACGATTTTGAAAAGGCCTGCGAGGAGCTCCATACGATTGTCAAAGCCTCGCGACTGGCGTTTGAAGCTCAAAAAAACGCCAAGAAGGCCCTTTTTGCTTCATTCGGCTTGTGAAACACTTCTGAAATCGCCAGGCACCTTGAGTCGCTCACAGCCCTTTAGGCTCCACTCGGACTCGGCAGCAGATCGAGATATTCATCAAAGAGAGACTTATCGAAGCCGTCGGCGCCGGCAAGGCTCAGGAATACAGTCTCACTGGAGCGGTCTACAAGGCGCAGAATCAAACGATTAAGTACAGGCGCCGGTCCGATATCAGAACCTTGAGGCATGAAGAACTGGTTCTACGGGGTGCTACGGAAAGTGCGGACATGTCTCGGTCGGATGTCATCGGCTTGCTGCAAATCAACGTTCAGGCATCCTATCGTTTGATGCAACGTCTCACGGAACAAGGAAACTTCGCAAGAAGGCGCGCGGCGACACACGAAGTTTTTTTTCCCATGCATCCGGACGTCGTCCCGACCTCGTTACTTGGTCTTGCTACGACTTCTTTTTGCCCGGATGCTGTGATTTTTTTGTGATTTTTGTTATAAAATTTCTATTTTCCGAATTCAAACCGATTGAACTCACATGGCACGTATTACTGTTGAAGATTGCCTGAAAAAGGTGACAAACCGCTTCGAACTGGTTCTTTGCGCGACTTACCGAGCTCGCATGCTCGCTCAGGGGCATGCTCCGAAGGTCGATACCAAAGACAAGTATACCGTCATTGCGCTGCGCGAAATCGAGCAGGGCTTTATCGGTAAGGAAATGCTCGAGCGCGTCTCCTGAAAACCGGCATTCTTCGGCGTTGCGAGAGCTCTCGCACCCATTGTTGAAAGCCCTCGGGGCACAAGACCCGACCGGGGACAAGCATGGATACAGCAACGAGGAAAATTTCTTCGCCGAATCAATCCTCCGAACGTGACGAGGACTATGACGTTGCGTACTTAGACCGTGCTGAAAATGCGCTCGATGACTCAGCTGATTTGCCGCTCTTTTTCTCTGTGGCTAAACCGGCCAAGATTGTCACGAGCGCAGAACTTTTAGATCGCTGCGCGATTTATCTAGCCCAATCGGATATCGACAAAGTCAAAGACGCCTTTAGGTGCGCTGACGAAGCGCATTTAGGGCAGTTTCGTAAATCCGGAGAGCCGTACATCACCCACCCCTTGGCAGTTGCCTCCATCCTAGCCCAATGGCACATGGATGCCGATACGATTTGCGCCGGTCTTTTGCACGATGTTTTAGAAGACACCGGCATGGGCAAGTTCGAGATGGTCCAGCGCTTCGGCGTACAGATTGCTGACCTTGTTGACGGAGTGAGTAAGCTCACGAAGATAAGCTTTTCTTCCAACGAAATTGCTCAGGCCGAAAGTTTTCGCAAGATGCTTTTGGCGATGAGTCGCGACGTACGCGTTATCCTCGTAAAACTCGCCGACCGATTGCATAACATGCGTACGCTCGGCGTGATGCGCCCAGAAAAACGCCGGCGCATTGCCACGGAAACTCTGGAAATCTATGTGCCGATTGCCCACCGCTTGGGACTTAACGGCCTATTTCGGGAATTGCAGGAACTGGCGTTTATCAATCAATATCCGAGACGCTACGAAATTCTTCGCATCAATGTTCTTCGCACCCGTGACAAACGCCGTGCCGTCTTAGAGCGCATCCTCAAAGAAACGCGGGAGGCTCTTCCCAAATCCAACATTCGAGCACGCATTCAGGGGCGCGACAAAACCATTTACGGAATTTACAACCGCATGCGCGATTCGCATGCCTCATTTTCCGACGTGTTGGACGTCTACGGGTTTCGTATCATCGTACGCACGGTCGAAGAGTGCTACTTAACGCTCGGGGCCTTACATAAACTCTACAAACCCGTCAATCGACGCTTTAAAGACTTTATCGCCATCCCGAAAGCTAACGGCTACCAGAGTCTGCACACGACGGTTATCGGTCCTTCAGGCACCCCAGTTGAATACCAGATTCGTACCGAAAAGATGCACCGCATTGCCGAGAAAGGCATTCTGGCACATTGGCTTTACGGCGACGGCATGGACACAAGTGAAATTCAAAACCTTGTTTCCAACTGGCTCCAAAGCCTAATGGAAATTCAGCGGACGACATCGGACCCCTCGGAATTTATCGAAAACATCAAGATTGACCTATTCCCGGACCGCATCTACGTTTTTACACCCAAGAGCCGAATTCTGTCACTGCCGCAAGGCGCCACCCCGATTGATTTTGCTTACCAAATTCACACCGGCATCGGAAACGGAGCTGTGGCTTGTCGCGTCAACGGCGAAGAGGCTCCGCTTTCTAAGAAACTGAGAAACGGCGACATGGTCGAAATCCTCACCGATCCGACCTCACATCCGGCTCCCGAATGGCTGCGCTTCGTGCGTACGGGCAAAGCCCGGGCCAAGATTCGTGAATTCTTGCGCGAGCGCAACCCCGAAGAATCCGTGAATCTCGGGCAGGAAGCGTTAAAAAAGGCGGCTTTAGAGGCCAAACTCGACATCAATACGGTTCCGGAACCGATTTGGTACAAGATTTTGAAAGAAACCAACGAACCGAATCGACAGGCTCTCCTACAAGACGTAGGGCTCGGCAAGCTCTTTGCTGCCGTTTTGATTTCGCGTATCACAAGTCTGGCGCAGGAAAAAGCACCGGCGACAAGTCGCGTGCCCGTAACGATTCACGGCACTGAAGGCGTGGCCGTCCAGCTTGCCGGCTGCTGCCACCCGATTCCGGGCGACGAGATTTGGGGCTTTATGCGAACCGGTTTGGGATTAAGTGTCCACAGAGCCGATTGCGATCACGTCTCACGCGGTCGCAAACTTGATTCTTCGCGTTGGATGCCGGCCCAGTGGAAAGAGGAATCCCAAACAGAGGCCCTTTTTGCCGTTCCGGTTCTGATTGTGACAACCGATGAGCGAGCCACACTCGCGAGAACAGCTACAGAACTTGCCAAACTGCGCTCTTCGATTACGGGCGTCGGAATTACCGATCAGGAATCGGGAAAAACCCACACCGTCCGTCTGATGATTCAGGTTCGAGATACGACCCACTTAGAGCGCATCTTGCAGGAAATCAAAGGAATCGAAACCGTTGTGAGCGTATGTCGTATGTTCGACAGCAACCGCCCGATTCCCGTTAAAGCATCCAACTAGATAAACCCGGTCTGTCTCTCTTTCTTAAAGTAGGCAGATGCTTGGGTTGCGACACTCCGTCAGGCAAGGATGTATGCGACTGTATATTGCCGTATAAAACCGTAGAGTTTCGTATACCCCCATGCATTCTGCTCCCTCTCCCGTTTATAGACCACTGCTCCGGACATGAGACCGAAGGCTATACGGTACAGGCGGTCAAGAGGAGACTTCCGAAGAGCACCCAAACACGCTTTCAACTTGGATGAGTTCGCTAAAATGGGATAATAAGCCCGTCTTGTTTCGGAGGTGTTGTTATGGCATCGTGTGTTCGCTTAACGGCCTTGACGCTCGAGAACTTTAAGAACGTCATCCATGGGAAACTCACATTCCCGGAACTGGAAAACGGTGGGAGCGTCTTGGGACTTTACGGTCAAAACGGATCGGGAAAGTCGGCCCTTATCCGCGCCTTAGCCGGGCTTAAAACTCTTCTTGTCGGACGCGCCCTGGAAAAGTCTCTTGCCGAATGCATTCGGATTGATGCCGAAAAAGCCCACATCACCTATGACTTTTGTCTTGCAAACGAGGATGAGAAAACCCTTCTTTCTTACGAAGTTTTCTTACAAAACCCGCCTTCGGGGCTAGTCAACGCCACGGCAAGTGTCCTTGCCGGAGAAAAGCTTTCGGTGGCTTTAAAAGGCAAAGACGGAAAAGCCCGCAAGACACTCTTAATTGATACGACAACGGACGATTTACCTTTCGGACCGCAATCGCGTTTTAAAGAGTTTGTCAGGCCTGATAAAAGCCGCCGTATGGCGCTGAGTGTTGCTCGGGAACTGACGCGAGAAAAGGGAACGTCGTTTCTCTTTTCCCCGACTCTGAAGGAAGCCCTCACTGATTGCCTAGGAAGTAATCCGAAAAAAAACAGAGCCCTTTGCAAGGTCCTCGGCGTACTTGAGCGGCTTGTTACTTACGGGAAAACTGAATTTTTCATCTCGGATGCGACCGGTACGGGACTGACACTACACACCGACGGCATCGGTGAAAACACACCGTCGACACTAAGCGGAGGGCTCCTTCTTTTGCCGCTGACAGGTCCTGTGAAGGTGGCTGTCGAAAAGCTCCCTGCCCTAGAAAAGCTCGTCGCGCAAATGAACCTTGTCCTTAAGGAAATGATTCCGGGGTTGGCGATTGTTGCCAAGCGCGTCTCAACCGCACTCGGTCCGAAGGGTGAAGCTGTTGCCGTTTTGGAACTTTCCTCGCTTAAAAGCCGTGAGCCCATACCGCTTCATTACGAATCCGAGGGCATCAAAAAAATAATCTCCGTTTTAAACCTCTTGATTTGTGTCTACAACGAGGCATCGGTTACGGTGGCTATCGATGAACTGGATTCCGGCGTTTTCGAGTACCTACTCGGGGAACTGCTACGCATCATCTCGCAGCGCGGCATGGGACAACTGATTTTTACCTCCCACAATCTGCGCGCTCTCGAGACCATGGACCGCGCCTGCGTTGCCTTTACGACAGCCGACCCGAAAGACGCCTATGTGCATATCAAGGCCTCGCAGGCCGCAATGAACCTTCGGGATCTTTATTACCGCATGCTCATTCTCGGCTCTTCGGGAACAACGCCGCTTTATAACCCGACAAGCAGCGCCCGCATTGCCCTAGCCTTACGCGAAGCGGGAGGCCGTCGTGACTAGGTCGTACGAAAAGAAAATTCTCCTGGTGATTGTCGAAGGAAGAACCGATTCGGATGCCTTGGAACTATGCCTATCCTCGATTTTTTCCCGAGATGATTTAATCGTTGAAATCACGCACGGCGATATTACCTCGCGCGCGGGCGTCACGCCCGCTTCCGTCCGTCGTAAGGTCGGCAAAGTCGTTCATGCATTTTTAGACCGCAATCACTTCCTGACGCGAAGCGACATACGGGAAGTCATTCAATTAACCGACACGGACGGTGTGTTTATTCCCGACGAGGCGGTCTATCAAAACTCCACGTTCGGCAAAATCCGCTACAGCACGTCGGCCATCACAACACCCTGCCGTCGCTCGATTCTTGAGAGAAATAAACGAAAAAGCAGTTGCCTAAAAGAGCTCATCAAGATGCGAACCGTTCTCGGAAGCATCCCGTACCGCATTTTCTTTATGTCGTGCAATATGGAGCATGTGCTACACAACAAACTGAATTGCGGGGAGCGCGAAAAAGTTAAGTTTGCTTTGGAATTTGCCCTGCGCTTTAAAGACAATCCTTCCGGCTTCAAACGCTTTATGGAGTCTTCGGACTTTGCCGTTCTCGGCGGCTATGAGGACAGTTGGAACTGTATTCGACAGGGAACCGAATCGTTAAAACGCCACAGCAATCTGGCGCTTGCCTGGCATGCGCACAAGGCGCATCAGAGTTCCTAAAGCGTCTTAATCGGGGAAAAGGATTTCCTATCGGGTCGCACACCCTTCGCGAGCCATAGCTTCGGGAAGCATTTCAGATTGAAAATCCTCTGATTTTTCTTGCTTTTGCCGCCTGTCTTGTCCATAATGGCAACCTTCCCGGTTGGGCACGTGGGCGCATGCCCGCCATAAGACCGTCTTTCAGGACGGCGGGTGCGCAAGGACGCCAGGGCGACCGACAAATCAACTACTAGGAAAACTGAAAAATGAAACCCAATATTCATCCGGAATACCGCGAAGTCGCGTTCCTTGACGTTTCCGTCAACAAGACCTTCATCATCTCGAGCGCCGTTCAGACCAAAGAGACCATCGAGATTGACGGTAAGACCTACCCGCTCTTTAAACTCGATACGTCTTCGGCCAGCCACCCCTTCTACACGGGTGCCCAGACGCGTATCGTCGAAGCGGGTCGCGTAGAGAAGTTCCGTGCCAAGTTTGCTGCCAAGAACAAGGAATTAAACGAGGCTGCGGCTGCCAAGAAGACGAAGAAGTAATTCCGATCGCCTACTTCAAAAGGGAGCGTTGCAAGGGACCGAATGTCGGATTTCTTGCAACGCTCCTTTTTTCTTTGCCAAGAAAACAAGAATCTCTCGATGACGTGTCCTTTCCGGCAGAGAAAGCACTCTGAGGCCTTGCGTCCATTAGTCTACTAAATATTTTTGCAAAAAGTTGCAGAAATATTTAATAGGCGTAACTTGATGATAGAAAAGGGTTTTCTACATGCTTCCTCAATATAATTCACATCAATCAAAAAAAAACACACGACTCTACTAAATTTTTTGCGAGACCTTCACGCTCTGGGGGTTGCCATGGAAATCCGTCGCGATTTGTATTTGAATCGACTCATTCGCAGAAAGCACAACGGTCTGATCAAGGTGATTCCCGGGATGCGTCGTTGAGGGAAGTCGTTCCTGCTTTTTCGACTTTTTAAGCGCCACCTCCTTGAGTGCGGTGTCCCCGAAACGCACATCATCGACATCGCCTTCGATGCATACGAAAACGCACCATTACGCAATCCGACCGCGCTCCTAGAGGCCCTCAATTCCCGATTAACCGATTCAGACCCGTACTATGTATTTCTTGACGAAGTGCAACTACTTGACAGTTTTGCCAGTTTCCTCAATAGTTTGATTCGGCGACCGAACATAGATGTCTACGTGACGGGAAGCAACGCTCGGTTTCTTTCCAAGGATGTCATTACCAAGTTCCGCGGACGAGGCGATCCGCTCCACATGCACCCGCTCTCTTTCGCAGAATTCATGTCCGTGTATGACGGAGAACGGCAAAGCGGCTGGAACGAGTATCTTTTGTACGGCGGGTTGCCGTTGATTCTAAGTTTCACGGAACCGGAAGACAAACGCAATTATCTGAAATTTTTGTTCCGAGAGACTTATCTTTCCGACATCGCCAACCGACACTCTATTCGCCATCGAGAAGAGTTTGAAAATCTGATTCGCATATTAGCTTCGGGAATCGGGGCTCTGACGAATCCGGCCAAACTGTCTGCCACGTTCAAAAGCGTTAAAAAAAGACCCTGAGTCCTGTCACGATAAAAAACTATATCGACTACCTTGAGGATGCTTTGTCCTAACCGGAGCAAGGCGCTTTGATATCAAGGGGAAGAAGTACATCAACACCCCGTTAAAGTACAATTTTTCCGACTCGGGTCTACGAAATGCCCTGCTTAACTTTCGACAAATCGAGGAGACGCATTCCTTAGAAAACATTGTTTTCAATGAACTGATAATGCACGGCGACAATGTCGATGTCGGGCTTATCGAGCAAGCCGAGCGCAACAAGAAAGGCGAGTACTCCCGTAACCGGCTTGAGATTGATTTTGTGTGCAATCAAGAATCGGAGCGTTACTACATTCAGGTCGCATACAACTTGCCGACTCCCGAAAAAAACATCAGGAGGAGCGCCCCTTGCTTTTGCTTCGTGACGGCTTCAAGAGAATCATGATTACGAAAGGCTTCCCTGCTCCGCACTACAACGATCAGGGAGTGCTCTTCATGGACCTGTTTGATTTTTTACTCGACAGCGACAGTCTTCGACGATAACCGCGCTTCGAAATTGTCTCGGGCACAATTGCGGCGGGACGCCGTACGTGCTAAATCGTTTCGATTCCGTCGGTGTCCGAAAAAAAACGGATGACGATTGCTCGCCACCCGTTTTGATTACGTTACACGAAAGTCCGACGGACTTTCTTAGACCGATTAGAAGGAGTGCGCCAGGCCGATGGCCGCATCAAAGGACTTGGTCTTCTCGCTTATTCCGGTGAGCTTGTCCTTGATCTGCAGATAGCCGATACCGGCATAAACGGATGTGCGCTTGCTAAACGGATAGGTGTAGGTCGCAGCCACGTTGTAGGTCTTAACCGTGTTATCGGAAATGTTCTCGGATTTGGCCGTTGTGTAGTACCCGGCAAAATTGACGGTGCCGACGCCAACCGGAACGGCTACACCGAGACCGAAGTTGTGTCCCTTCACCTGGGTGTGCTTTTTGTTGGTATCAACACCACCGGCAAAGTTCTGGCTCTTACCATACTGATAAGCGGCATAAAGCTTGGCCGCGCCGAAATCATAGTTACCGCCGAAACTAAAGGCACGACCGTCCTTCTTGGCAACAGGGTCAGCCGTCGGGTTCAAGACAGAGTCGTAAACGGCAACCAGAGAGAGCGGACCGTTTTCATAAGTCAGACCGACACCGGCATAACGCTTGGAGGAATTCTTTCCTTCCGTTCCCTTGGCATCGTTATCCACTTTAAAGGAGTACTGAACGTAGCCCTTCACACCGGCCATTGTCGGCGTGGCGTAAGTCACCATGTTGTCCGCACGAGTCACATCGTAGAAGAAGTTCGATCCGGCGATAGCACTTGTCCAGCCGCCGTCAAACAAATCAGCCGTACCCTGGAAGATATCGTAGGTACCGGCAGACGATGTCATCGTACCCATACGGCCGAAACTTACCTCACCGAAGGGACCGGCAACCGTCAGACGAACTTCACGACCAAACAAGCGGTCATATTTCATCTTGCCTGTATCGGAATCAAAGCCACTCTGCAAATCAAAGCTTACAGAGTACCCGTTACCGAGGTCCTCTCCGCCTTTGACACCCCAGCGAGAAGCTCCGCTGATGCCGCTTTCCATTGTGAAGCTATTGGTCGATGCATCGTCACCGACCTTCGTGTAGTTATAAACAAAGCCTGTGTTGACATCTCCGTAGATTGTCACTTCAGCCGCAACTGCACCTGTCGCAAAAGCGGCAGCCACAGCGCAAGCGAGAATTTGCTTTTTCATCGTGTTCTCCTATTTGCAAATTCAATAAATTCAAGACCCGTTCCGAGGTCTCTCCCGTCCTTTTCGGCGGGAACTACCCGCGGGACACAAGAAAGATAATCTTGCGCATTTAGGCGCTACAACAAAGAAATATCACCTTTTCGAAGGACTGTTGCGAAAAGCATAATCTCTAATGGGAACACCTTATTTTTTCTAGAGCAAAGTACCTAGAGCCAGGCGCGCATTACAATCCGCCTACCTTTTTCGAGAGAAGACCTATGCAACCCATGCTTGATACATCGAATCTGCCGCGAATTCCTACCTGGAAACCGGCCGGAGCCTTCACGGATATTCGCTATGAAAAGGCCGAAGGCATTGCCAAGATCACTATCAATCGTCCTGAGGTTCGCAATGCCTTTAGGCCACTTACAGTCAAAGAAATGCGTCAGGCTCTTGACGATGCAAGAAACGATGCCGCCGTCGGCGTTGTGATTTTGACGGGTGCCGGGGATTTAGCATTTTGCTCAGGCGGCGATCAGCGTGTGCGCGGAACAGGTGGATATGTGGGAAGCGACGGCACACCGCGTCTTAATGTTTTGGATTTTCAGCGAGAGATTCGCAACTGCCCGAAGCCTGTGGTTGCCATGGTTGCAGGCTGGTGCGTCGGAGGCGGTCACGTTTTGCACATGCTCTGTGATCTTACGATTGCGGCTGACAACGCCAAATTCGGACAAACCGGGCCCCGCGTCGGCAGTTTTGACGGCGGTTGGGGTGCAAGTTACATGGCTCGCATCGTCGGCCAGAAGAAAGCCCGCGAGATTTGGTTCCTGTGCCGCTTTTACAGTGCCCAGGAAGCCCTTGACATGGGGCTCGTGAATAAAGTCGTTCCATTAAAAGACTTGGAAGCGGAGACCGTGCAGTGGTGCCGTGAAATTCTCGCGAACTCCCCGCTTGCCATCCGATGTCTGAAAGCGTCGCTCAATGCCGACTGCGACGGACAGGCAGGTCTGCAGGAGCTTGCCGGCAATGCAACGCTTCTTTACTACATGACAGAAGAAGGGCGCGAAGGTAAGAACGCTTTCTTAGAAAAACGACGTCCGAATTACTCCAAATTTACGCGCCTGCCGTAGAGCCATGCCCTATCCTTTTGAGCGATACGTCGATACGGCCTTTTCTATTGAAGACGCCGCCCGAGAATGTCCGGACGGCGTTGCTCTTACGGACTTCGGGAAGAACTACACCTACGGAAAGCTCAATGCCCTCGTGCATGAGCGCCGGGCAGGCCTTTACCGCCCCGCCAAAGGGCGTCCATACATTCTTGTCGGAGACAATCGGCTTGATGTCTTTGTCACGCTCTATGCGCTTTTAGAAGAACGGATTCCCTTTCTTCTGTTACATCCGACCTTAACCGAGCATGAAAAAGAAGCGCTTCTAAAACATATTCATGCCATTGATGCCCCGATTCCGGACGGTGTAGCTGCCGTTCTCATGACGTCGGGAACAACCGGGACTCCCAAGCCCGCGATGCTCACGCGCAGTGCCCTTGCGGCCAGTGCTTGGTCAAGCGCTCAAAATATTGCCTTAACGAAACACGATGCCTGGCTCATGAGCCTATCGGTCTCGCGCATCGGAGGACTTTCCATCCTCACGCGCTCTCTTGCTGCCCGAAGTCGAGTCGTCCTTTTCCCGCACTTTTGTGCGCGTGAATTTATTTGTGCCCTGAAAGAAAACGCCGTCACACTGGCTTCGATTGTTCCGACGATGCTCACCAAGCTTTTAAAGGAGTGCCCCGACTTTAAACCTGAAAAATCGTTACGCGTGATTTTGCTCGGGGGATCGTTTGCCTCACGAACGCTTTTAGATGACGCCCGAGGGCGAGGGATTCCGATTGTGACGACATACGGCATGACGGAAACGGCAAGCAATGTTGCAACGAGTGCCTACACAGAGCGTCTGACTCTCGGTGCCAAAGCTCGTGCCAACCCCTTAGCGGAACTTTCCGTTCAAAACGGAACACTCCACGTGCGAGGGCCGATGCGCATGGCCGGCTACTGGGGACACCAACTTTTACGCGAGGATGCGTGGTTTGATACGGGCGATATCGCCTCACTCGATAAAGACGGGAGTCTTACGGTTTACGCCCGACGAACGGATCTGATCGTCACGGGCGGAGAAAACGTCTACCCGGCCGAAGTGGAAAACATATTAACGCGCATTACCGGAATCCGAGAAGCGCTCGTCCTAGGACTTCCGGACAAAACGTGGGGCGCCATTGTCACGGCGCTTCTCGTGGCTCAAACTGAGCCCCTTCCCGAAAAAACTCTCAAAGAAGCACTTGTCGGGAAACTCGCGCCGTACAAGAGACCGAGACGGATTGCCTGGGTAAAACACCTTCCGGTCAATAGCGCAGGGAAACTTAACAGAAATCCTGACGCATTAACGGGACTTGTTCTCTCGACACTGCATTACACACGATAATCGTCCCCGTGGCGCACTCTTAAGGCCAGTTTCTTTTGGCGCCACTGACGTCACCTTGCCCGAATCAAGTACCAAGCCAAGACGTCGAATCCCCGAGTTTTCGTTCACAAATGGCTACAAAATGACACCGCAGGCACATTTTCAGTCACGAAGACAAACAGTACAATAAAGTCTTTGTAATCAAGTCCCTTTAGAATCAACTTTGAATCGCCGCAACACTCTGAGTTGAACAATTCTTTTTGTGCCGGAAAACTCCTCGTGTTCATTGCTCGACCGATTCTTTTCTTTTCCTGCCTTGGGTTAACTTTTGTCTTAATCTGTGGGACCGAATCCTCTGCCATGGCCAAGGCCGGCAAGTTCTATGACAAAGACGGTCCGCCCGAAACATCTCGGCCCTTCACTGCGCAAGAACACACCGTCCTTAAAGTCGAAAAATCCTGCAAAGCCGCTTCTCGTCCGTACACTGTCATGGGGAAACGCTACTACCCGATGTCCGGTGACCATACCTATTCTCAAACAGGGGTTGCCAGCTGGTACGGAAAACAATTCCACGGACGTAAAACAGCCATCGGTGAGCGCTATGACATGTTTGCCATGACGGCAGCGCATCCGACCATGGAACTCCCGAGTTACGCCCGAGTGACCAACCTAAGTAACGGAAAAAGCGTCATTGTTCGCGTCAATGACCGCGGACCGTTTCTCGGAGACCGCATCATCGACATGAGTTATGCGGCAGCCGTGAAACTCGGCTATCACAAAGCAGGAACAGCGCGTGTGAAAGTCGAGCGCATCACACGACGCGACATTGCCGCAGGAAACTACAGCACAATGGCCCCGAAGACGTCTTTAGCTCTTGCCAAACCAACCGAAAAGCCGTTCCACAGCAAACAAACGCAAGCGCGCGGGAAACGTATATCCGAAGTCATCGGAACGCGTGAAACCCCTTCTTCCGAGACAATGTCGGCCGGCACGGCGACGACCGTTTCGGATTAACTATACGGTCCGACATCCCCTGTTGGGGAAAATGACTACCTCTTACGGTCAAATTTTGCCTACTTCAGTCAGAATACGGAGGATATGTTAAAGCGCTTAACATATCGCATCGGATGTAGTTAATTTTTCCGGTTTTTACCCACAACAGGAATATCTTAAGAGCAAGCTCAAGGGAATGCAATGATTCGTCCCCTTCTTTTCCTATCGACCGCAGGTACCTTTCCGCTCCTAAAGAAATTCCTTTCTGCCCCAATAGCGCAAAAGCGGGCTTAGGCCCGCTTTTGCTCTGTGATCGAGAGTCTTTCGTTACGGCACCATCGCCTCGACTTCGTCGCGCTTGACGGGCTTGACAAGGTCTTCGCGCTTCACACGCAAATACATGGCAATCGCCGCCGCTACGAAAATCGACGAGTAAATACCCAAGCAAATGCCGATTGTCAGGGCAAGCGAGAAAAAGTGCAGGGCCGGGCCTCCGAAAAAGAACATCGAAAGCGTCATGGCTAAAGTCGACGTATGGGTAATGACCGTCCGAGAAATCGTTGCCGTAATGGCCGAGTTAATAATCTCTTCGGTTTCCACGCGACGCATCTTACGGAAGTGCTCACGCACGCGGTCGAAAATAATCACGGATTCATTGACCGAGTACCCGAGAACGGCCAACACAGCTGCCAGAACCGGTAGTGAAAACTCCCACTGCATCACGGCAAAGATACCGACCACAATGATGATATCGTGTAAGTTCGCGATGATGGCGGCCACGGAAAACTTCCACTCAAAGCGAAATGCCAGGTACGTCATGATACCGAGGACCACCAGACACAAGGCCGTAAAGCCGTCGGTCGCCAGTTCCTCCCCCACTTGCGGGCCTACGTACTCGTTATTAACAAGGCGCACGCCGGAGTCTTTTTTGGAAAGAACCTTCATGAGCTCTTTGGCCTGATGGCCGGAATCGGCGCCTTCCTTAAGGGGCATTCGAATCATCAAATCGCGCGCCGTACCGTAGTTTTGAACGGCTGCCTCGACGCCCATACCCGCCTTAATTTCGTTACGGACCACTTCGGCCGATACGGGTTCTGGATACTGCACGACAACTTGTGTTCCGCCCGTAAACTCAATGGAAAACGCCAAGCCGTGAAAAAAAATCCAGTACACGGCAACAAAGAAACTCACGACTGAAATCGAGTTCAGGATGAGCGAGTACCGCATAAAGGGGATTGTCTTATGAATACGAAAGAATTCCATGATTGTCCCCTCTTACTTTTTCATGTAGTGCTTGGCCGTACGGTCCTTGCCGTGCGGATCCCAAGCCTGACCGACGCGAATGCGCGAGAGTTTCTTGACGCGACCGTAAATCAGGTTAATGAGTGACCGAGAAACCGTCACCGACGTAAAGATGGACGTCGTAATCCCGATGCAGTGAACGACTGCAAAGCCGCGCACCGGACCCGAACCGAAAATTAAAAGCGCCACGCCGGCGATTAAACTCGTGAGGTTCGAGTCGATAATGGTATTGAAAGCCGCGTCATACCCTTCGCTGATGGCTAGCTGCGGCGATCGTCCCTCACGGAGCTCTTCACGGACGCGTTCGTTAATGAGAACGTTCGAGTCCACGGCCATGCCGAGCGTTAACGCAATAGCCGCGATACCCGGAAGCGTGAGCGTGGCCTGCAGCATCGAAAGCAGAGCCACCAAGCACATCACGTTACAAAGTAGGCACGTAGCGGAAACGACGCCGAAAACCGAGTAGTACACCATCATGAAGATGGCCACGATGGCAAAGCCGTACAAGGTCGACTTAAAGCCTGCTTGAATGTTATCGGCACCTAAGCTCGGACCGATCAGGCGTTCTTCGACAATTTCCATGGGAGCAGCAAGTGACCCGGCACGAAGCAACAAAGCCGTATCGGTGGCCTCAACTGTCGTCATGCGCCCGGAAATCTGCACGCGACCGCCGCCGATTTCTTGACGAATCACGGGGGCGGTCACAACCTCGCCCTTACCCTTTTCAAACAGGATAATAGCCATGCGCTTGCCCACGTTGGCACGCGTGACGTCTTTGAAGATGCGTGCGCCCTTATTATCGAGCGACAGATTCACGGTCGGCTCTTGGGTTTGCTGATCAAACCCGGGCTGCGCATCGTTTAAATTTTCACCGGTTAACACCACGCGGCGTTTGACGAGAACGGCATTTCCTTCTCGGTCAAAATACCGCTCGTCACCGAAGGGAACGTTGCCTTGCGCAAGTTGCGCATACGCTTCAGGCGAATCATCGACCATGCGCACTTCGAGCGTTGCCGTGCGTCCGAGAATGTCCTTGGCTTTGGCCGTATCCTGCACACCGGGGAGCTGTACGACAATGCGGTCGGCCCCTTGCTGAGCAATCACAGGCTCCGCGACCCCGAGTTCGTTAATACGATTGTGTAGGGTCGAAATGTTTTGCTTTAAGGAGTAGTCCTGAACGTTCTTAATCGCCCGTTGCGAGAGCTCGGCGGAAATAAGAATCCTGCCACCCAGATCCGCAGGTTTAAAGGTCAAATCCGGCTGCGTCGTGCGCATTAAATCCAAAGCCCGCGCCCGGTCGTCTTCGGAATTAAACGCAATTTCAATTTGTGTTCCAGTGCGCGAAATGCCCGCATGACGAATGCGCTTTTCACGAAACTGCGTACGTAGATCGGCCGCCGTCGATTCGGCGCGCTTTAAAATCGCCGAATGCATATCGACCTGTAGCAAAAAGTGCACGCCGCCGCGAAGGTCCAAGCCCAAGTACATCGGAAGCGCGTTGATACTCAGGAGCCACTTCGGGGTATTGGGCACCAGGTTGGGAGCCACAATAAAACTCGGATCGGTTTTATCCGGGTTTAAAGCCTTCTCAATTACTTCCCGCGCTAAAAGCTGCTCTTCGGCCTGTGTCGGGTCAAAGCGCACACGAACGGTGTTTTGCTGCGCCCCTTGTTCGTAGAAAATGCCGTTCGGCTTTAATTTAGCCTCGTCCAAGGCCTTTTCCACACGTGTTAAGACGCGCTCATCAAGTTTGACGGTAGATTTAGCGGAACTGACTTGAACGGCCGGCGATTCACCGTAAAAGTTCGGCAACGTGTACACCAAGCCGACAATCAGCACAACGGCAATGAGAATGTATTTCCAAAGCGGGTATCGGTTCATGAAAAACCCCAGAAAAAGCGAGCCAGTGGCACCCGAAAACAGCCATCAAAGAAAAGACGAAAAGGCGCGGCAACTTCTTGCGCGCCCTTTCGCTTGACAAGATGTCTCTTAGATTGACTTAATGGTGCCGCGCGGCAAAACGGTCTGCACCGATCCGCGTTGCATCGTAATCGTGACGGGCTTGTCGTCCACGCGACTGATTTCGATCACGATGTACGAATCATCCAAGCTCACGATACGACCGGCCAAGCCCCCGAGCGTCAAAATCTCGTCGCCCTTACCGAGTGACTGGCAAAGCTTGATGTGTTCCTTTTGGCGCTTTTGCTGCGGACGAATCAAAAAGAACCAGAACACGACGAAAATCAAAAGAAGCGGAACAATCTGCACGGCCAATTCGGTCATACCGCCGCCGGCAGCCTGGGCGTAAGCGTCAGAGATGAAAAACACAATAGTCCTCTTTATAGATAAAAAGTAAACACTGCAAAAAACGCAGAATCCCTAATTTCGAACGTAAGTATATGGGCAATTGCACCGTATTGGTAGCGCAAGAAAGCCTCGTGCGCACCCCCATACAAATTTCGCCACCCGGAATCCCCGAATGGCGAAACGGCACAAGCCAGAAAAGCGATTAACGCTTACTAAATTGCTTGGCGCGACGAGCCTTATGCAGACCCACTTTCTTACGTTCGACCTCACGAGCATCGCGCGTGACAAGTCCGGCCTGACTTAACGTCGGCTTTAACGCCGCATCGTAATCAATAAGGGCCCGCGTAATGCCGTGACGAACGGCACCGGCCTGGCCGGATTCACCGCCGCCTGCGACGTTGACCATGATGTCAAACGTCTCGACATTGTCCGTGACCTGCAGGGGCTGCATGACAATCATGCGACCTGTTTCACGCTTGAAAAAGTCATCGAGAGCACGACCGTTAATCGTAATCTTGCCCGTTCCGCGCTTGATAAAGACACGTGCAACCGAGCTCTTGCGACGGCCGGTGCCATAGTTGTAGTTACCGATCATCTGTATTCCTCTTAAATGTCAAGAGCCTTGGGAGCCTGCGCAGTATGCGGATGCTCGGAGGAGGCATAAATCTTTAACTTCTTGATCATCGCATAGCCGAGCGGTCCCTTCGGGAGCATGCCGCGCACGGCGATTTCAAGCGCACGGCCCGGATGCTTTTCCTGCATCTGAGCAAACGTCGTTTCACGAACACCGCCCGGATAACCGGTGTGACGGTAGTACATCTTCTTGCCGGCCTTTTCACCGGAAAGACGCAACTTCTCGGCGTTAATGACGATAATGTAGTCGCCCGTATCGACATGCGGCGTGTATTCGGGCTTGTGCTTGCCACGCAAGCGCAAGGCAATCTCGCTGGCCAGACGACCGAGAATCTTGTCGGCGGCGTCGACCACATACCAGTCGCGCTTGACTTCAAGCGGCTTGGCAGAGAAAGTCTTCATTTGTAATTCACCTAAACGAATGCGGTCAAAGAATCGAACTCACAAAAGATGGCGCTTTTGTTTTGGCCGCGTAGCCGCAGGAAAATACCGCTACGCCGTCTGTTCGACGCTTTAAAACCTAGTCACGAAAAAGCGGACGAAGAAACCCCTTCGCCGCGCATTCACATTTGACAAAAACAGAACGCTTAAAAAACCTTTTAATCCAGTGGAAAACGGGGAGATTAAAAGAGGCGACCCGTATTTTTGCCAATGAGGGCGTCATAGTACAGCAAAACGGCGATTTCCTCCAACTTTTTACGCGAACGGGAGGCTCCTTTCGGGGAGTCTTTGGTACGAAAACACAGGGTTTTCCCTAATAACCCCCTAAATCCCATCTAATTGGAATTGCTTATTTGCGTAGCATGGTGGTAATGTGCCGACGGGGTGAAGTGGCTTGATGTGGTGGGACGCTCCTGATGACTCCGTACCCTCTCGCTTACGACGCCGACGGTTGCGCGCTTGATATATCCTTTTTTTGCGCAAACCGGGCTTGAGACCTTCTTTTTGCAAAGCGGGCACGTTGATTCGCGGTAGGTCTTCAAGTGGAGGATATTAGGAGAAAAAACATGGCAAGCGGTATTGTCAAATGGTTTAACGACGCCAAAGGATTCGGATTTATTACCCCGGACGAAGGCGGTGAAGATTTGTTCGCCCACTTCTCGGCCATCGAAATCGACGGTTTCAAAACCCTGAAAGAAGGCCAGAAGGTGACCTTTGAAGTCGTGACCGGCCCCAAGGGTAAGCAAGCTGCCCACATCAAACCCGAGAAGTAATTCTTGACGGTGTCAGTCAAACGCCCTTGCCGGAAAACCGCGAGGGCGTTTTTGTTTAACGTGTCTTCGTGCACCCGAAAAGCCCTTTGGCAATTGCCATCCTTTGTTGCTCTTTGGCGGTTACGGCTATGGATACTCTTTCTCTTCGCATCAGAGATCAAACGCTGGAGCTTGGGGTCGCACGCACCGAAGCCGAGCGTGAGCGGGGTCTGATGGGGCGGTGCACACTCAAAGAAAACACCGGTATGGCGTTTTTCTTCGACCCTCCGGAATCGGTAGGATTTTGGATGAGAAACATGCTGATTAACCTTGATATCGCGTTTGTCGATAAGGCCGGTATTGTTTTTCACACCGACACGATGCGCGCTAATTCCTTAACGCTTCATCACTCGTACGGCCTGGTATCCGTTGCCATTGAACTTCCGCAAGGAACCTTGCAACGACTTCGCATCGGACCGGGGACGTACTTTCCGGAATTAGATACCACGAAGACGGGCTCCGAGGGCACTTTACCCCCTAAGTCTTCGAGACATCGATAAGAGAGAAGCTATGAGTACCTTTGAAATCACAGGCGGCGTCGATCCGCTCCTTACCGTGCAGATGCAAAAGGGCGACGTCCTTTTTGCCGAAAGTAACGCCATGGTAGCCATGGACAAATCCTTAACGCTTACAGGTGTGGCGCGCGGCGGCGTTTTAAGTTCTCTCGGCCGCAAACTGTTGAACGATGAGAATTTCTTTCAGGAGCGCTTTGAAGCCAAAGAAGGACCGGGCACGGTGCTTCTGGCGCCGATCATCCCCGGGGATGTCAACCTCCTTGAGGTCGGAACACGAACCTATCTAATCTCGGACGGAGCGTATTTGGCAAGCACCGAAGGCGTGACGCTTGAAATAAAATCGCAAGGTCTCGGCAAAGCCCTCTTTGCCCGCTCGGGCGGCTTTTTTCTCATGAAAGCCACGGGAAGCGGCACATTAGTTGTCTCCGGGTTCGGCTCGATTCGAGCCCTCACGGTTACCCCCGACAAACCCCTTGTCGTCGATAACGGACACGTGGTGGCCTGGGATGCGTCCTTAAATTATGACCTGACGATTAATACGGCGCATCGGGGATTTTTCGGAAAACTCATCGAAGGGGCTGTGACGGGCGAAGGCATTGTCCTGACGTTTACGGGAACGGGAACGGTCCTAGTTTGCTCGCGAAATCGCGGCGGATTTATCGACTGGATTGCCGGAAACCTTCCGCAAGAGAAGGCCGCGAAAAACCGCTAAAAAGCCCCTCTTATTCGCCGTAAGCTCGTCCGTTCGGCCAACTCTTCGGGTCCATCACCGGTCCCTTGACGCGATACGTCGTCACGTCGCGGAAGGTCGTAGCCATACGAGCGCCGACCGTGCGAAAAGTCCTTTCACGCGAGGGATCGTCTTTCGGATACCGACCGAAAATCATTTCTGCGACATCAGCAAGTTCCACCGGCGCCCGATTCATGCGAACGGATGTTTGGTGACTACCGGCAGGCTTAACGAGCAACAGGGCGCTTTTACGACCGACACCGTGCCCGTGATCGCTCGCTAGGATAACGGTTGTATTGTCATACACGCCGTTTTCTTTCATCCAGGCAAACCACTTGCCGACAGAGCGCAGAGCACACGTTTCCGTCTGCAAATGTCCGGGATTAATTCTTTGCCCATCGGTAAGGGGATACCCTTTGGCACATATATCGCAACTACCCGGTTTCATAAACCACGGCCAATGCGTCAGTTCCGAATAAATGACTTTGAACGTACTCTTTCGAGCATCGGCATTGGCAAGTTCCGGGAATGATTCAAGGAAGGCCCAGTCGCGCAGTCTTCCTGTCGCAAGAGAAGCATTGTGCCCTTGCGTGGAACCGGTCCAACTACCGCCGTTGTATATATAGTTTTTCAGTGACCACGGAGCAGACGAGAAAAGGCTGACGCTCACAAGGAACCCTTCCCCGCTCGTTGCCTCATGCTTCATACCGCGCTTTGCCATGTAGTGCGACAAATAAAAAAGCGGCATATAGCGAAGTGTCAGTGGATTATTCTCGGCGTACTGGGACACAAGCTGCGGCTCGAGCCAGTTGCGCTCATTAATCGTCACATCGACATCGCTCCCGAATCGATTAGCCACATCGGCATACGAGCGATTGATTTTGGTAATCAGGCTCTCATCAGGCTTCTCATTGAGGGCTTCCGGTGTACAGGCTTTCCCGCAGATAATCGAAGCCAAACTTGCTTGTGTTGAAGGTCCGGTAGCCAGACAATCGGCGTACCACGTTGCATCTTTCCAAGCCAAAGCCACATCCGGATTGTTCTCAAGAATCGTTTGAACATGAAAGCCGGAGAACATATCCAAAATCAGTACAACCGTGTTGTGACCTGTTTTGCTAAATCCGAGGAATCGATTGTTCCAAGCCGGGGCTTTTGCTTCTTTTACGGAATCACTCGGCAAATCCCACTGCGATTTTGTCGTCCACAATTCACAAAGCGAAGCGCCGAAAGCCATCACAATGCAAAACGTAAAGACCGTCTTTAAAACCGATACGTAGCCTTTCCTAAAAACCCAAATCAGGAGGAGTCCCAAAAGAAGGAAAACGGCACTGTCAACAGCCAGATTAACAGCTCGGAAAAGTGCCGTCGGCTTAGAGAGTTGAAATCCGTCAATCGTTCCTGCATCCAAAGGAAGAAGGAAGGCGTACACCGTGAAATAAAGACTGACTGCCACAAAAAGAAGCGTCATTGCCTTTCGGATTCTGAAAAAGGCAAAAGCCTTCCCTAAGAGCCAGGTCGACCCCAAAAGGACGCCGACCAAGAGCAGTAAGTGCGCCAGAATCACCGGCAAGGCACTAAAGGTTTCCGGAGCCGTATTGAAGGCGTGAATCGGCAAATAGCCGGCAATCAATATAACAAGCCAGGCAGTTGAAAGGTCATACAGCCCCTCTAAGGAAACTTTCGGGCAAATGCGTTGCGCTAAATTGAGCAAAACAGCCGATGTCCCGACAGCCGGAATCAAACTTAAAAGCGACAGAACCAGGGTCGCTCCGTGCCGCGCCATCGAAACGAATTCGCCCTTGTACCAGAACTTAACCGTGAAAAAGAGACCGACCAAAACCAAGAGACAGAAAACCCAATGCCGCCGATACAGGCGCGCCTTTGCAGCCAAGAAGGTTCCGATGAAAGCGGCGACAAGAAAAACCGTATTCGCTGTGTGTGTCAACACCACCCGGCTCTGTTCGGATAGGAACGTTGCCTGCCCCGAAGAAAGGCTACCGAGCAATGCCCCTAAAAACCAAAGACCGCCCCCCGAAATACAGAGCCAAAACGAAATTGCCTCGTTGACAGTCGTTTGTCTCTTGACCGCAAAGAACGCTCGAAAGCGCTCTGTTTTAAAGGCCGGCGACACTTTCCGAACCACGTCGTAAACGACGTTCTTCGCGAGCGAATAGATGTTGTTGCACGTCCAGTAAAGCACAAGTCCGCTTGCCGCGTCAT
>ERZ1673744.239-NODE-239-length-82380-cov-63.740322_pt1 | contig 82380 bp, 79 predicted proteins | sample MGYA00580207_ERZ1673744 | MGnify/ENA primary metagenome ERZ1673744 (study PRJEB41218, sample SAMN15661751) | gut metagenome | host: Homo sapiens | place: Canada: London | collected 2015-08-20/2019-03-30 | study: EMG produced TPA metagenomics assembly of... | reverse complement strand
TTTTATTATCCTTAGCGACACTACATATCATATCTACATTATATATCACATTTATAATTCTCGCAACATGTTATACATAAAACTTAATTTTAAATTTTCCCTAATTTACCCCGTTTGGATGATTTACATCAAAATGTATTAAAGAAAAAAAACTCCCGGCCGAAATCATGATTATACGCAAAAGTTTGGTTCGGAGAAAATAATGACAAATACCCCTGCGATAACAATGGATGATAAGGCCGCAATTTTACTTGAGGAGGCCAGAGCTGCGCATGAAAATTATCTTATCAAGCAGCAGGATGCCGATTTAGAAAAGGCTATTGAATATTACATTGATGCAATAAAAGTTAACCCTTCTATATCAGAATCATATTACAGACTTGCTAGTCTATTATTAATGAAGGGACAAATATCTATTGAAGGCGCTCTTGAACAGTGCCAAACTGCGCTTACTCTTGAACCAAATAATGTAAATGCGCATATCTATTCAGGATATTTTCAATGTCTTAACGGCAACTTTGAGGAAGCAGAAAAAGAATTTAAGCTTGCTGTATCTAACTCCGGCAAAAATTCTGCACGCCCTAGACTTTTCTTATCAAAAGTCTTATTTTCAAGAATTAAAAATCATGACTCATCTGTAAAAGATGTCATGAAATTTCTGTACTATTTTTTATCAGGGAGCATGATGATTATGTGGGACTGCCCGTCTTTAAAAATGTTTTGTAAATTCCTTGCGAATGACTTCTCAGTTTTTTCATATAAGACTCTTGGTGAAACATTTGAAAAAATGAAATTATTCCCGTCAGCATTGGAAGCCTATTCAAAAGGGCTTGAGAAGACCTCGCAGGGTAATTTATTTTATCAAAAAATGGGTGATTTATCGCTTGAATGCAACGATATTGAATCCAGTCTTGAATGTTATAAAAAAGCGTATGAGCTTAACCCTTCTGACAGAGAAGTTTTAATTAAGCTTGCTACAATTAATCAAACATACTACCCTGAAAAAGTTGATACGACTATTGATTATTACAACACCCTTTTAGAGTTCGGTATTGACATGGATAAAATTTATTACGAACTCGGACATTTATACTTAAACAAATCAGATAAAATTAATGCAGTAAGCGCTTTTAAGCTTGCACAGGAACTTAATCCTGAAAATCCATACTATAACAATTCACTGGCATACGCATACATCAAAGCTGAATTATATGACGATGCAATCGAATATTACCAGCTTGCTATCAAGCTAAACCCTGATGCTGAATGGACTTCTATCGTATGCCATGCACTGGGTGCAATTTATGCAGAAGTTAAGAATAATTTTGATGCAGCCGAGGCGACATTCAACGCAGGCATGGTTCTTGACCCTAAAAATGTTGATATTCAGCTTTCTCTTGGAGATTTATACATGGCTCAGGGAGATTTGGATAAAGCTATAAAGACCTACTGTGATGCTATTTCTGTTGAGCCGGAAAATTACCTTACTTATGCAAAAACAGGACTTGCTCTCTGGGAGAAAGATTATCTGGAAGAAGCAATAGTTGCTTTCCACAAATCCATCGAGCTTAATCCTGAATTTGAAATTGCACAAAATAATCTCGGAGTTGTTTACCTTGATGGAATTGGCGACCCGAAAGAATCTATTGAGTATTTTAAAAATGCGATTAATATAAATCCAAATTATACACTCGCTTATTTCAACCTCGGAAGAGCATATCAGGCAACAGGAGATAAAGCCCTCGCCGCTGAGTATTATCAAATGACAATGGACTTAAATAAGATTACTGAAGAACTCTCTGATAAAGAAATCAGAGAAAGATTATACGATTTATTCAACTAGGGAGCAAACAAACCGGATTTCCCCTATCTCTTGTAAGTCAAGTCAGGATGTCTTGCCGCAAGCGTTTCATCTACTTTCTTAATCGGAGTTGTCTGAGGAGATTTCAAAACTTCTTCCGGATTTTCTTCAATCTCTTTAGCAATCTTTAGCATTGTATCTATAAACCCATCCAGAACCTCTTTTGACTCAGACTCAGTAGGTTCAATCATTATAGCCTCATGCACAATAAGCGGAAAGTAAACCGTCGGCGGATGACAATTGGAATCCATAAGCCTTTTCGCTATCCCCAGAGTAGAAACACCTTGATGGTGCTGTTTTTCTCCAGAAAGCACAAATTCATGCATACAAGGCTCATCGTAAGGAAGTTCATAAACTCCCTTTAATTTTTCTTTGATATAATTTGCATTCAAAACTGCGTCAGCACTTGCAAGTTTCAAATTTTTACCCATCATAAGGATATAAGCATATGCCCTTACAAGAACGCCAAAGTTTCCGTAAAAACTTCTTACTTTGCCTATTGTATGCTCTACATTGTAATTTCTGTAATATTTGTTTCCATCAAACTCTATAGACGGCACCGGTAAAAATTCTTTTAAGAAAGATTTTACCCCGACAGGTCCAGCACCAGGTCCTCCTCCTCCATGAGGTGTTGCAAATGTTTTATGAAGATTCAAGTGCACAACATCAAAGCCCATCAATGCCGGATTTGTCCAGCCCATAATTGCATTAAAATTTGCACCGTCGTAATAGAGCAATGAGCCGTTATCATGCATTAATTTAGAAATTTCGAGAACATTTTCTTCAAAAATGCCAAGTGTATTCGGATTTGTCATCATTATTGCAGCAACTTCATCATCAAGAAGTGATTTTAAGGACTCAACATCAACCTGACCTTTAGAATTTGACTTAACTTCCACAATATCAAATCCGCACATTTTAGCACTTGCAGGATTTGTACCATGCGCAGAATCAGGAACAATAACCTTTTTTCTCTTTGTCTCGCCTTTAACTTCAAAATATTTTTTTATTACCATCATGCCGGTAAGTTCACCATGTGCACCGGCTGCTGGCTGTAATGTAACAGCATCCATGCCTGTAATTTTTTTCAATTCTTCCTGCAGGTTATACATAAGTTCCAATGCACCCTGTGCATCCTCATCATCCTGAAGCGGATGAAGATTCACAAAACCTTCCAGAGATGCCAGAAGTTCGTTAACTTTTGGATTATATTTCATAGTACAAGACCCAAGAGGGTAAAAGCCCTTCTCTATACAGAAATTTCTGTCGCTTAATTCTTTATAATGCCGCATTACCTCCAGCTCGCTTAATTGCGGAAGCCCTACAGCTTCTTTTCTTAATAACACCTGAGGAAGATAGTCGCCTAATTTACACTCCCCAAAACCGATACCTTCTACCCCGTTACTTTTTTCAAAAATTGTCTTCATCTACTATCACTTCTTCCTGTTTTAATAACTCTTTTTTGATTTTTTCTAACGCATTTTGGATAATTCTTGATATTCTCGACTGCGAGATATTAAATTCTACAGAAATATCCTTGAGTTTTTTATCATAAAAATACTTAGCTTCAATTAAGTCTTGTTCTCTTTGCGAAAGTTTCTTCATAACCTCGCAAATCCTGTGCTTAAGTTCAACTATTTCGGCTTTTTCTTCAGGGGTTCTGTGATTATCTTTTATTAAAGTTGGGTTCTCTGCATCTGCCATCTCTTCTATAGAAAGTATAGTTTTATAAACTGCATCTTTAATCTTTTCCTGCTCGGCATTTTCCTGATTTTTCATTACATACCACTTGTAACGCCTGCGCATCTCATTTCTTATAGCCCACTTAACAGCTTTTGTCAGATAAGCTGTATTATAGAGATCTTTGTTTTTAGAATTATTGACCAAATAATAAACAGTGTAATTTGCAAGGCTTATCACTTCTGTTAAATCAATCAGTCCAAGGTTGGAAAACTTCTTATATTCGACTTTTGATATAGTTTCGATTAAATCTTTATACTGGGAAAGATTAGCCCTGCCTTCCCTCTCTCTGTTTATAGAATCTAAATCTTTCATATAATATAATATATCAGAAAGTAACACACAAATGCAAGGACGTTCAGAATTTTACAATAATGTTAAAACATGCTAATATATAAGTATAAAGAGAGGGTTATATAATGAAAGCTTTGAAATATTTAAAATCAGTATCACTGGTTATTTTAAGTGCAGGTATTCTGACAACAAGCGCGGTGTGTCTGGAAAAGGTTTCCGCACAGCCGGCAGCAACTACTGCTAAACCGGCAGCAGTTCAACAGCCGGCGGCTCAGACTGTTGCTGCAACTCCGCTTAGTATAGTTGATTCTCCTAAAACTTATTTAAACAAAACTGTTATTATGAAAGCTAAGTTTGATAAGTTCTCAACACTAGGACTTGATTATAAACCGGCTTTCAAATCTTCTGATGATTATATTTCTTTCCTGATTAAAAGAGATGACACTACTCACGACATCCCTCTTTCTGAAATGAAATTATTCTTAAAAAGAGATCTCGCAGAAAAATTTATTGATTTAAAAACAGACGATGAAATTGAAATCAAAGGCAAAGTATTCTCTGACGCACTCGGAGATGCCTGGATTGACGTTTCAGAACTCAAAATTATCAAGAAAGCACCGGAAACTAAAAAAAATTAACAAGGCGGAAATATGCAGGAAAAGAACCCAGTAAAAGATAAAGAAAAACAGAAACAAAAGATTTTTTTAACAATACACGGGCATTTTTATCAACCACCAAGAGAAAATCCCTGGTTAGAAGCTATTGAGCAGCAGGATAGTGCTCAGCCGTTCCACGATTGGAATGAAAGGATTAATGCCGAATGCTATAACCCTAACTCTGTTTCTAAAATTGTTGATTCAAAAAATCAGATTTTAAATGTTGTTAATAACTATGAATATATGAGCTACAACTTTGGTCCGACGCTTTTGTCGTGGATGGAAGAATTTGCACCTCTTGCATATGAAAGAATTATTAGAGCAGATATAAATTCAAGAAGAATGCATTCCGGCCATGGTAATGCCATTGCACAGGTTTATAACCATATTATTATGCCGCTTGCAAACGAACGTGATAAACAGACTCAGGTTAAATGGGGTATCAAAGATTTTGAATACCGCTTTGGCAGAAAACCTGAAGGAATATGGCTTGCTGAAACAGCGGTAGATGATGATACATTAAGAGTTCTTGTTGAAAATGGTATTAAATTTACAATACTCTCTCCATATCAGGCACAGAGAATTAGAAAACAGGGTGAAAAAACATGGCAGGATGTAAGCTGGGGGAACATTGACCCCGCCCGTTCTTACAGATACTATATCAAATCAGCGCCGGGCAAATTTATTGACCTGTTTTTCTATGACGGGGCTATTTCACGTTCTGTAGCTTTTGATGAGCTTTTGACAGACGGAAATAAGTTTGTTAACAGATTAAAAGACGGAATATCAGAATCAAGAAATTACCCTCAATTGATTAACATTGCAACCGACGGTGAAAGCTACGGACACCATACAAAATTTGGAGATATGGCTCTAGCTTATGCTGTTAAGCTTAAAGTTAAAGATGCCGGATTTGAGATTACAAACTACGGCGAATATCTCGAAAAATACCGCAGTGATTGGGAAGTTGAGATTAAGCCGGTATCTTCCTGGAGCTGTTTCCACGGCGTGGGAAGATGGTGCGACGATTGCGGCTGTTCAACAGGAGGACATCCTGGATGGAACCAGAAATGGAGAAAACCTCTAAGAAATGCTCTTGACTTCTTGAGAGATGAAATGACTGTTCTGTATAACAAGCAGGCTAAAAAATTCTTTAAAAATCCTCAGGAAGCACGCGATAACTATGTTACTGTAATTCTTGACAGAAGCGATATAAGCGTCAAAAACTTTCAGGAAGAATACTTTATTGCAGGCCTAAGCGACGAACAGAAAGTTAAAGCAATGGAGCTTCTGGAAATTCAAAGACAGGCAATGCTTATGTATACGAGCTGCGGATGGTTCTTCTCTGAAATTTCAGGCATTGAAACTGTACAAATCATGAAGTACGCAGCAAGAGTTATGCAGCTTGCAAAATCTTTCTTGAGAAAGGATTTAGAAACACCTTTCCTTGAAATTCTTAAGGAAGCAAAGAGTAATATTCCTGAATTTGGAACTGGCAAAGATGTTTTTGAAAGATTTGTTAAGCCGTCAGTTGTTACTGCAAAACAAATAGTAAGTTTATGGGCAATTTCATCTCTATACACAGATATTGAAGATGAAGAAAATGTATACTGCTACAAGATTAGAAAACATTCATATAAATCCGTTACAAAAGGAAATTCTAAGCTTGTAATCGGGCATATTGAGGTAGAATCTAAAGTTACTTTAGAAAAATCCAATATGATATTTGCCCTGCTTCAATTCTCGGGCGGGGATTTCCATTGTGCAATCAAAGAATACTCAGACAACTTCTCTGATATTCAAAAAGAATTAATAAGAACTTATCTTGTATCACCTTTGACAGAAATTATCAGAAGTATTGATAACTATTTTGGTTCAGAATACTTCACACTTAAAGATATATTTATTGAAGAAAGACGTAAAATCCTTCAAACAATGCTTAAAGGTAAGCTTCAAATATTTGCCAATACGTATGAATCAATGTATAACGAAGGCAAAGGCTCCATCTACCAGATGCAGTCGCTTGGTTTGGAAATACCGAAAGAATTTAAGATTTCGGCTCAATATGTACTCACCAAGCAGTTTAACGACCTGTTTGTTGATTCAAGAGGCTTCTTAGATAATGACATTATTCAGCAGGCTTCTGATATTAACTTTGAAGCTAAAAGAATTGGTATTGAAATAGATAAGACACCAACGTCAAAAATCTTCAGCAAAAAGATTGCACAAAATATAAACAGATTATCTTATGCTCTGGACTTACAGCAGGTCGATGCCACTCTTGAACTTCTTGACTGTATTGCAAAGCTTGAAATAAAAGTGGATATTGCAGAAGCACAGAATTATTACTTCTCTAAAATTGTTACTAATATTGAAGAACTCATCAAGAGAATATCCTGTCAGGCTGATAGAGATTTGTTAATAATGCTATTTGAAATCGGAGAAAATCTCAATATCAATATGGAATATTATAAACAAATGTTTAACAAAACTCTTGTAGGAAATGGTTAGATATTAAGTTTATATAAATATTTGCCGGTTATGCTCTTTTTTGTATTATACTTGATTTGTAGATAATTAGTATGGAGAAAGAGAATGACAAATACAGTTCTTGAGAAAAAAGGTTCAATACATCCCTCAGCGGTAATTCATCCGTCAGCAGAAATAGGAGAAGGGGTTATAATCGGCCCAAATGTTGTAATAGGTGAAGGGGTTAAGCTCGGTAACGGAACCAGAGTTATAGCAAATGCTTATATTGAATTTGCAGAAATAGGAGAGAACTGCACAATATCTCCATTCTCAACTATCGGTTCAGAACCTCAGGATTTGGGTTACAAAGGCGAGCCTACAAAAGTTGTTATCGGAAACGAAACAATTATTAAAGAAAACGTAACAATTCACAGAGGCGCTGCTTGCGGCGATTTTACAACAAGAATCGGAAACAAATGTCTGCTTATGGTCGGCTCGCATATTGCTCATAACTGTGTACTTGCTGATCAGGTAATCCTTGCCAATCTGGTTACTTTGGGCGGTCATGTTCATGTCGGCTTTGGCGCATTCATAGGCGGCATGAGCGTATTCCACCAGAACATTAGAATTGGCGATATGGCAATAATAAGCGGCTTTTCTGCTTCCCGTCAAGACATTCTCCCTTACTCTAAAGGCGAAGGCAGACCGCCTGTTCCGCGCGGATTAAACGTTATCGCTATGAAACGCAGAGGAGTTTCTCAAGAAATCAGAACTGCTACTAATGAAGCTTTCAAATTATTGATTTCAGAAGATTATAATACAACTCAGGCTATTGAAAAAATCAAAGCTGAAATTCCTATGAACGAATATATTGAAAAAATGATTGATTTTATCCAGACCTCAAAAAGAGGTGTTCTTCTTAAAACCCACAAATCAGGATACCAATCTTTATCTGAAGAGTAATTTATTTAAGACTTATATAATCAATATAAAGGGTATTAATTACAATTATTAATACCCTTTATTAGCAGATAATAAATATGAAGTTTTGTAAAGCCCAAAAGGCAGTTATATTTTAATTTTAGGGTTTAATAAAAGTTTTATAAAAAATATTATTTATCCCCCTTGACATGAAATTCTTATGTGCAATAATATAAATACACACTTTAAGTGTAGCCGAAACACTAAATAGCAAATATAATAAACCCCAAAAATCATATAAACTCCTAGATAATAAACACTAAAAAGACCATTAGGATGCAGAAAACAAACCCACTCGAATCACACACACCGAGTGGTTTTTTTTATACTGGCAAAAATTTTTTTCAGGTTTTTTGTTATTAACAGGAAAAACATAAATGAAAATTAAAACACCGGAATATAATAATATTTCACATAAAGGCATAAGCAGTTTTATTGAAAGCAGGGTGCTTATCAATAAAGCGCTTGTAGATGCCTCAATTGACATTCCATGGGTTGTTAAATCCAATAATTCAGATGAGCGAAGAGAGAGGTTATCAAGAGCCGGCATTGGATGGTGTATAGGATTTGCAACGCCTTTTATAACTCTACCGGTCACTAACAGACTCGCACTCAAAGGTATTGCAAAAACTTACAAGAGTTTCTTGAACAAAGAAAATAATATTATACAAATCTCTAATAGTGATTTGGCAACAGCCCCCAAAACGGAGCAAGCATTAAAAGAGCTTGCTGAAAAATATAAGTTCAGTCCGGATGATATCATCAAAAAATGCGGAGGGTATGAAAAATTCAGAAAACGAATGATTAATTCCAAAACAGCAGTCCGTGCTTTTGATTATCTTTTTACTGCCGGATGTTTAGGAGCGATTGGTTATTTTAACAATTGGATGACTAAAAAAAAGACTGGCAGAAGCGGTTTTTCAGCAGAATTTAATATGGCAGAGAAATCTATAATCGAAAAGCGTGCAGAAGGCTATAAAAAAAGAGAGATGTTGATGAAAACATCATTTGCCTCATTATTGACCCTATTGTGCGCATCTACGCTAATTACCAGAAAAGCTCTGCTAAGCAATTCTCAAAAGGGAATTTTAGGCAAACTCAATAAACATTCACATCTGTTTGATTATGATGACGGAATACTAATGAAGCGGCTGCCTATGTTCTTAACAATGATGGCGGCATACTATGGGGTAGCCTCGGCATCAAGAAACAGTACAGAGATGAAAGATAACTTAATTCGTTCTTCTATAGGCGGAATAACTTTCTTTGGAGGTGATATTCTTATAGGAAGTTTACTCGCACAAATATCAGATAAATTTTTTAACACTAAGATTATAAATAAAGAATGTGAACAAAACTTTATTAACAAAATTTTACCTCCGCACAAACATCTTAAGGTAATGAGCGGCCGTGATAGAAAAGTCGGAACTCTCTTATTTTGGATTAATATGGCATCATTAAGCGCCATAATAGGTTTCGGAGTTCCTGCTTTCATAAATAAAATGATATTAAAAGATGTCGAAAAAGCTAAATCCGACAATCAGGGCTTATAGATTTCGCATTAATCATTGCATTAACAAAAACAATATAAGAGGTCAGAAAAGTGCTTATCAATGTAGCAAAAAATATACTAACAATATTTTTACCAGCTAGTCCCAATACAAATATTAAAAGAATTCCTAGTACAAAATTAAGCCCGAATGCCAAGCCGACACCTTTCCAGTATCTAGGATAGTCCTGACTAATCAATGCATGAGCCCTCTTAAATTGCAGGAATGAGGTTATAGCTTGAGTATTTGCAAAAATCCAGTTTAAGGCTAAGGTATAAAAAATTAATAAAAGTACTGCACTAGTTATTACTAAGCTTAATAAAACAATAGCCAGAACTTTTGCTTTTAATATTCCGCAAATTAGTCCTATCATAAAAGCTTCTGCAACTGTAATAAAACCAAATATCAGACTTAATAGCAAAATTGCAATTATATATTTTAACCCGATAACAAAATTTGTTTTAACATTAAACATTGGCAATATAAAATTTTCTTTTTGTTCGGTTAGAGCCTTAATGCAAGACACTACATAGCCATAAGGAACCAAAAGCAATATTATGCCTGCTAGATATACCAGATGCAGTACAGGTTTACCTCCTGCCTTCAAGAGGATATTTGCATAATTAGTACAAAAAGTTCCTATTAATAAAAACAAGAAATAAATCGATGACTTTTGGATAAACCTGTTATCCTTAAACATATAGGTAAATGCTTTTATCATATAAATCTCCTTTCTAGTTTATAATATAATATTTTTTGAAGCACAAAATCATTTGTTTAGTTGAATGAAATTAGTAGTAAAATATAAATATGTACTTAACTTTAGCAGGAATTTTAATACGAATTTTTTCAAATTCATACCTTAATGTCTTTCAAAAAATTCTGACAACCAGAGGCGAAAAATCTTCTGTTATAAACTTTTACACGTATCTGGGGCTAAGTCTTGCAGGAGTATTGTTTCTTCATCAGGTATCATTAAACATTCTGCCTCTGGTTTTAATAATGGGATTTCTCGGAGCTCTCGGGAACTTTTTCATCATAAAAGCTCTTTCCATCGGAGAATTATCTACGCTTGCAACGATTAATTCATACAAACCTGTTGTAGCTCTTATATTTGGAATAATATTTTTGCACGAAATTCCAACCATAAGCGCCTTACTTGCTCTTGTCTTGATAATTACAGGGACATATTTTGTGCTTGGGGGCTGGGGTAAATCTAAAAATCGTAACATAATCGCCATATTTTACAGAATACTTGCGCTAATCTGCTCAGGAACAGAAGCAGTATTTATAAAAAAGATTATCTTGATTACCGGCACAACGAATTGCTTTATTTTATGGGCTTTATCCGGACTTTTGTTCTCATCTATAATAGTTGCTTTCTCAAGACACAAGCCCGTTATCAAAGAATATAAGTACCAGTTTTTATTAATTCTAGCCGTAGGAATTATGCAATATTCAACAAACTTTGTATTTGCAAGAATGAATGTTTCATACGCACTCGCTCTATTCCAGCTTTCAACATTGTTAAGTGTTTTTCTTGGAGTAAATATTTTCAATGAAAAAGGTTTAAAAAAGAAAATAGCAGGTTCAATTATTATGATTACAGGTGCAGTTATCCTCATCCTGTGGTAATTCATCAAGAATAAACAGACCTAAACGACCTTCTCTAAAATCTTTTAGAACGTAAATTGCTGTGCGCTCTATATCAGGTTCGCTCCCTTTCAAAATCCAATTTCTCGCAAGAGCAATATTTTCTAGAGTTAAATCATCTACCTTATAATACTCTTTTACTTCATCCTTATCAGCAAGATAAGATAGAAGCTCCTTTGCAACAGGTTCAGGAGAATACGCATTTTCAGAAACAGAGCTCACAAATGCAAGTTTAGCAGCCTGTGCCTGATTATCCTGTCTTGTAGGTATTATACCCGGTGTATCCAACAAATCCAGCTTTGGGTTAATTCTTACCCACTGTTGCTGTCTTGTAACTCCTGCCTTTGCCCCGATTTTTGTCTTTGACGATTTTGTTAGTTTATTAATAACACTTGATTTACCGACATTAGGCATCCCTACAACCATGGCCCTTGCCGGACGTCTAAGGAGTCCTTTTGACATTAATGCCTGAATTTTTGGTTCACTTAACTCAACTGCTGTTTTTACTACGATAGCCAAATCTTTTGCGCCTCTGGCTTCAGTAATAATAACAGGACAGCCTGTTGTATCCTTAAGATAGGACACCCATTGTTTTAACTCTGTTTTATTTGTTAAATCAGCTTTATTCAACAAAAGAAGCCTTGGTTTATCTCCCAAGAGCTTCTCTATGTTTGCATAACTGCTTGATAAAGGTAATCTGCTGTCACGTACCTCAATAACCACATCAACTAAGTTTAATTTTTCTTTGAGCTGACGTTCCGCCTTAGCAATATGCCCCGGGTACCAGTGAATGTGCAACGCTATTTACCCCTATCTTTTTTCAATTTTTTCTTTAATACGGGTTGCTTTACCTGAACGTTCTCTTAAATAGTATAATTTTGCACGTTTTACATCACCTTTTCTCTGAACAGTGATTTTTTCAATACGTGGTGAGTATACTAAGAATACACGTTCAACACCAACACCCTGGAATACCTTTCTTACTGTAATAGTTTTATTAATACCAGACCCATGTTCTGCTATAATAGTACCTTCGTAAGCCTGTATTCTTTCTTTGTTACCTTCTACGATTTTAACGAATACTCTAACAGTATCACCAGGATTCATATCCGGTAATTCTCTTGTTGTGTATTCTGCTTCTAAATTCTTAATAATAGGATTCATTTTTGCTATTCCTTATATTTTGACTATCTTATACATTTTACATCCATCATAATTAAAACAAAATTTAAATACAAGTATTAGTTAAGTTTTTGAGCTGGAATATTTACTTTTGTAACAATTTCTTTTAAAATTAACAAAAAATATTTTTACACTTTTTATTACATACAGCCGATTAAAATAGGAAAGGTTTTATTTTGAATCCGATAGTTTCCGGTAAAATATCCACAGCCATTACTAAAATGACCAAGGCAGACGCGCTTGCGCCTATTGTTGCTCTTGAAGGGACTGTTGTTGCAGGAAGAACATATCAGGCATACAAACGCGGCAAGTGGGATGAAGCAAGAGAACGCTTTATTGAAGAAACAATGGGCTCTATCGTATGGCTTAGCGGGGTAGGAGCAATGAATAAGCTTGGAGATAAAATCGTTGCACGTATATTGAAAAAGCCTGGAGCCAATTTTGATGTTGGAACAGATAAAGTTTTACGCACACCTTTTGAAAACTTTATGAGAAAGGTTGCACCAAAAGGTTTTTCATCCAAACAGGTTGCATTAATAAAAGGAGCAAAAGTTCTTACAAGTGTAATTGTTACAAACCTGTTTATCGGCTTTGTCGTACCAAAGCTTAATCAGGGGTTAACAAATAAATTAAGAAGCGAACGCAAACATGAGCAGAAGCCTTCTGCAAATCCGAGTTTTAAAGGCGGTATAGCTGCAATTAATAAGTTTACTAATGCTATAGAAAATACTAATACAGGAAAGCTCCTTTCAAGTGATGCAGGTATTGCCGGCGGACGAATGTATAATGCTAGAAGCAAGGAAGAACGAAGAGAAATTGCTATTCGTGATATTGGATCGATTTATTTCTATATGTGGGCTCAAGGACACGTAAGAAATCTGCTTAACTTAGCTGAGTCTGGAAAAGCTACAAGGTTAAACCCTGCTACAGCACAAATGCTGGATGAACACCTTGCACAATTCCTCAACGGCCGTGAAATGAGTGCTGAAGAATTTAAAACAGCCGTACTTGGAAAAGAGGCTAATCTGCCTGCTGGCTTTAAGTTTGAATCAGCAGAACCTTCTTTCTGGGAAAAGATTACTAAGAGCAAACCGATGGAAGTTATTAAATTGAGCGAAGTTGAAAAGCTTGAAACTAACAGAAATATACTTGAAAGAGCACGTGAAATGGCCAAACTGCAGCCGCCTAAATTAGGTGAAGCCGTACTGACCAAACAGCAGCTGAAAGATGTTTATAATGTTGCAGAGATTAACAATCCTAAACTTCTTGATAAAGTATTCACAGAATTCGCTGGCGGTGCTAATAAAGATGAATACAAGTATATTTCTAATAAAAAACTTTATAAACTAAAATCCGAGATGGAACATTATGTTGAAACTATTTGTAAAGAAGCCAAAAACGGAAAAGTTAATAAAGATTTACTCAAAAAAGTACAAAAGAAAAACCTTACCCTTAATGCAGTTAACTTCGCAGCCGGTTTTGGATTTGCAGCAGCATTTCTGTCAACATATATACCCAAACTTCAATATTACATTACACGAAAAACTACAGGCGTTGACGCTTTCCCTGGACTTTATGACTATGAACACCATCACGAACGCGTTGCCTGATAAAATGTTAATAAATGTAAAGAAAAAAAGGAGTTGTGAAATCAGCTCTTTTTTTTTGACTTTATATATATGTAAACACTTAGTAAGGATTAAGGTTATGCTAACAGTAAGTTCATCAGACGAAAAACAGAGCAGTTGTTTTAAATTTATTGGTGCAGATTCAACCCCCAAAACAACACATTTGATTTCCAATAATACATCATTAATCTCACCTTCTGTATCAGAAGGCGGAGTTGATACCTGCAGTTTTTATTCAGGGCCAAGCGATGCAGCTATTATGGCATTTGGAGAAAGCTGCGAAACAAGCGGTTCTATAGCTTATGCAGGGACTGAAACTTCCGGTTCGATTGCCTATGCAGGAGGCGGAGAATCCTGTGGTGCTATAGCTTCAAGCTCAGTGTCTGCATCATTCGGAGGAGGGTTCTCCGGAGGCGGCTGCAGCTATTCTTGTTAACCTGCTAATCAACTAAATTGTTATATAAAAACCGGTTGCAAAAGCCGGCTTTTTTTTAATTTATTGTATTGTCAAAACCCCTTAATATATGTTACGATTTAAAGAGTTAGTTGATTGTATGAGAGGAAGAGATGGAAGATATTTTTAGCATAATTCAGTTTTTAAGACAGGCGGTAAAAACAGGCGCGTCTGATGAACATTTAATGGTTGGACATGCACCATATCTTAGAATTAACGGATTTATCAAAAAGGTTACAAGCCAGCCATTAACAAAAGAAGATATTGATAACGCTATACTTGATATTGCACCTACTTCAATCAGAGATAAAATTCTAACATTGTGTGACGTTGACTTTATGTATGAAATTAAAGGATGTTCACGTTTCAGAATCAACTATAACAGACAGCTCGGCATGCCGGGACTGGTTATAAGAAATATTCCTTATGAAATTCCTAAATTAAAAGAGCTATCTTTACCAGATATCTTAGGAACGCTTATTGAACAGCATAACGGAATAATTCTGGTTACAGGGCCTACAGGATGCGGCAAGTCCACAACAATCGCATCTTTAATTAACTATATTAATGAAACAAAAGCCAGACACGTAATAACAATTGAAGATCCCGTTGAATACGTATTTGAGTGCAAAAATAGTATTATTTCTCAAAGACAAATCGGAGTTGACACAAAAACATTTGCTGATGGTATAAAATATGCTCTCAGACAGGATCCGGATGTTATTTTTATTGGAGAAATCCGTGATAAGGAAACTATGACAGCAGCACTTAAAGCTGCAGAAACAGGCCATCTGGTTCTATCAACGCTTCACACAAATGACGCGGTTCAAACTATAAACAGGGTTGTTAATATGTTTGATGAAGCTAATAGATATCTAATCAGAAAACAACTGTCTGAAACTTTAAGAGCAACTATTGCACAAAAATTAGTATATTCTGAAAAAATGCAGAAAAGATTTCCGGCCTGTGAAATTATGGTCGTTACATCTACTGTAAAAGATTATTTAGTAAAAGACAATCTGGATGAAATTTATGAGCTTCTTAAGGACAACAACCTTGATGATATGGTTTCTATGAACTCTTCACTAGCTTCACTGGTATCAAGTGAATGTATTACAAAAGAAGAGGCCATTCAAACATCCAATGATGTTCCTGAGCTTGAAAAAATATTCAGAGGGGTATATCTGGGAACAAAAGCTTATTATGAATAATTACGTAACAGAAGCAATCAATCTAAAATCATACAATTTGAATGAAGCAGACAAAATTATAGTAATGTACTCCAAAGAAAACGGCCTCATTAAAGGAGTGGCAAAGGGGATTAAAAAGCCTAAAAGTAAACTGGGAGCAAGAATGGATTTACTTGTGGCTAATTCACTGCAACTATTAAAAGGACGTTCTATGGACACCATACTACAAGCTCAGACTGTTAATCACTTTAGAAAAACAAGAGAAGATATGGATAAGCTGATGCTTTCATCTTATATTTCAGAAGTGGTTATGAACTTCGGCGAAGGCTCAGAATCTGCGTCAGAAGAAATTTATGAACTTTTATACAAGGCTCTTAATAGAATATCAAATGCTGCTGAGAAAAAAGATATGTTAATTGCTGCCATAAAATTTCAGCTTAAAATACTTCTGGTTATGGGATTTTGCGTTGAACTGGATACCTGCCTGTGCTGCAGAGAACAGGTTCTGGATGAAGAGATGTACTTCTCATCTTCCATGGGCGGTATTATATGCAAAGAATGCAATGAACATCTTGGAATTAAACTAAAAATGCATAATAAAATAAGAGATTTTCTACAGGCAATGCTGCAGTTTGATTTTGATTATGAGAGCGATTATGACAGAAAAGCGACAGAGAAAGTCTGCCAGGTCTGTTTTGATCTTCTGGATGATTATATAAAAACTCACACCAACAAACGTCAAAAATCAGTTAAGTTAATCAAGGAATTAGCAGTATGAAAAAGATAAGGCTTGCTCATTTATATCCTAAATTACTAAATATTTACGGTGATGGCGGCAACATACTGACTTTAAAAAAAAGATGTGAATGGCGCGGAATTGGTATTGAGATTGATGAGATAAATATTGGTGACTCTATAAAAGAACATGATATATATTTTATCGGCGGAGGACAGGATTTACAGCAGATTGAAGTCGCCGGAGAACTTCAAAAACATAAAGATTTTTTAACATCAGAACGGGATAACATGGCTGTTTTCCTTGGAATTTGCGGCGGTTACCAGCTTATGGGACATTATTACCAGCCTCAAAATGGAGATAAGCTGCAAGGGATAAGCCTTCTGGATGCATACACTCAAGCAGGTAATAAACGCTTTATTGGCAACGTTACAGTTCAAACCGAGTTTGTAGATCCAAATACACTTGTAGGTTTTGAAAATCATAGCGGACTTACATACTTGCAGGGCAGCACAGAGCCTCTGGGAAAAATCCTTACAGGAAATGGAAACAATGGAGTTGACGGAACAGAAGGAGCTCGTTTCAAAAACGTATTTGGGACATATATGCACGGCTCATTTCTACCCAAAAACCCGCAATTTGCTGATTATTTATTGGAATTAGCACTTGGTTCTAAACCAGAGCCTCTTGATGATAAAATTGAAAACCTTACGCACAATTCTCTTGTCGGGAAAAAATATTAAGTTACTTAATAAATTTTAGCTCAATCTGGGTATTAACACTTTCCCCAGGGAATTTTTCCGGAAGCGGTCTGTAAGGAGCCCCTGCTTTTACAGCATTAAGCACAGAATTATTTGCCTGTTCGTTCGTAGATTTTACAATAACAGGATCTGTAATTTCTCCATTCTTCTTAACTCTAAATTGCACAAGAACTTCATAATCACTGTTGGCTTTATATGGAGTCCAATTTTTATGGACAGCGTTTGGAAGATATTCAAAATACTGATTAAGGTTCTCAAATTTTTGTTCATCCGCAAAAACCTGAGTTACAAGTAATAGACCGGCCATAACCGCCGCAAATTTAACCATTTTCATAACAGCCTCCTAGCGAACATAAACTCTCGGCAGTCTTACTTTTAGCCTGCAGGTAAGTTCGTAATTAATAGTATGTAATATTTCTGCCCAATTATCAAGTGATAAATTTTTATCATCCAACAAAGTTACAACATCACCGATTTTTGCCTCAACATCACCTAAATCAAACATCATTTGATCCATAGTAATATTACCGATTTGTTTTACTTTCTTCCCATTAACCAGAGCATAAATCTTATTTGATAAGTTTCTTGACACACCATCGGCGTAACCAATCGGGATTGTAGCAACTCTTGCAGGTTCATAAGCAACAAATTTATGCGAGTAACTTACACCTTCTCCGGGTTTTACTTCATGAATATTGGTAATTCGGCCTTTAAGCCCCATTATCTGTTTTATTTCAGGCTTATAATTAATATGAGGCGGCAAGTCAGGGTACATACCATAAAGAGAAATTCCGACACGAACCATATTAGACTCAATATTATACGCAAAAGTTGCTGCAGTATTTTGCACATGGAGTAAAAGTCCTGTCGTATCAATATTTTTAACAACGCTGTTCCATCTGTCAACCTGTTTTTGAGTTTCATCATCTTCTTCAGCAGATGCCAAATGAGTAAAAACACCTTCAAAATTTAAATAATCAGCCTTGCGTACTTTTTCTATATATTTCACGCCGTCTTCGGAACGCACGCCAATTCTATTCATGCCGGTATCAATTTTAACATGCACTTTAGGTTTAATACCTGTGCGTTCAAAAACTTCTCTACAGGCATTCAGATGTTCGTCGTTAAAAATAGAAAACGCTATATCATTTTGTGCAGCAGATTCGATAGCCCAGAGAGGAATTGCACCAACAACAAGAATAGGACACTTAATTTTAACTTTTCTAAGATCAAGCCCTTCATCCACAGATGATACCCCCAGAGCATCGACTCCGGATGCAAGCATTGTTTGAGCTATCATTGCTGCTCCGTGTCCGTAGGCATCAGCTTTTACTATCGCTAGAAATTTTTTATTTTCTGGAATACCTTTTTTGATTTCTATAATATTATTCGCAAGCGATTCAAGATTAATTTCAACCCACGCATCCTTGTGAATATTCACATTAGCCTGTCTTACGTTCTTCATTATATTAACCTATCATTTCTCCATTCAAATACCAGGTTCTTGCTCTGGTTATCTTTACATTCACAAATTCACCTGTCAGGTCTTTTTCATAAGGAATGTGCACAATTTTATTATTTCTTGTTCTGCCGGTAATAACCCCCTTGCCGTTTCTGATTTCTTTCTTTTCGATAAGGACTTCCATTTCACGACCAACATATTTCTGATTAGATTTTAAACAGCATAAGCGATTGTGCTCATTTAACCTTGCAAGACGCTCTGTTTTTACATCTTCCGGGATATACAAATCAACCCATTTAGCAGCAACTGTTTTTTCGCGCGGAGAATAGGCTGCAGTATTTGAGTAATCTAATTCAAGCTCTGACATTGCCTTGAGTGTATTCTGAAACTGCTCCTCTGTTTCACCGGGAAAACCTGCTATAAAATCGCTGGTAATTGTTACATCCGGAATACGTTTTCTTAAATTATCACAAATCTTTTTATAAGTTGCATAATCATATCTTCTGTTCATTTTTTTCAAGACATAATCATCACCCGACTGCATTGGAATGTGGAAATACTCACAAACTTTATCCAGTTCAATAACAGTATCAATAAGTTCTTCTGTGATATCAGTAGGATAAGAGGTTACAAAGCGGATTCTAAAATTTCCTTCAAGCGCATTAACTTCTCTCAAAAGTTTTGATAAATTCCAATCTCCTTCAAGCCCTTTTCCATAACTGTCTACATTCTGTCCGAGAAGAGTAATTTCTTTAAATCCTTCCGATAAAGCTTTTTTAATTTCACTTAATATTAATTCCGGCTTTCTTGAACGTTCACGCCCTCTTGTATAAGGCACTATACAGTATGTACAAAAATTATTACAGCCTTCCATAATCGGAATCCAGGCATTTACACTTTTTACCCTGTTAACTTGTATTTCGCTTTCCTCAAAAGGTTTTTCATCTACAGAAACAATTCTCTCACCATTCTCAATTCTTTTGATTAGGGTTGGAAGTTCATAAACTCTTTGCGTACCAAGCACTAAATCAACATAAGGCGCACGTTTGAAAAGTTCTTTTCCCGCCTGCTGTGCAACACAGCCTGAAAAAATAATTTTCAAGTCTGGATTTTTCTTCTTCCATTTACCCCACACGCCGATAGCACTATATGCCTTATCTTCGGACAGCTGCCTTATCGAACAGGTATTAATAATAAGCATGTCGGCTTCCTTTGGTTCATCAGTTTGACTGTAGCCAAGATGTTCAAGCATACCATACATTCTTTCGGCATCTGATTTATTCATCTGGCAGCCCATTGTTTCTATATAAACTTTTTTCATATTTCCCCTCATTTATATAATATTATATTACAAAAGAAGCAAATCGAGAGCCCCTCGTCGGGGCTCTCGATTCATATTCGACCATGTTTGGGTTTTATTTTAGCCTGAGAATGTTTTGTAAGAAGCTTCAATGTTGTCGTTGATAACCTTTTCAACAGCTTCGATTTCTGTTGTAATCTGAGTTCTTTCATTATCAAGTCTTTGCAGTTTTAATTCAAGGTTTTTATCTTCCTGTTGGATAACTTCTGTTTTAGCATTGATTTCTTTGTTCTTCTGGTCATATAAGTATGTTTCATATTCATACTGGTTATATGCATCCTGATAAGCGGCTTCATCTGTTACAGTTTTTGCTTCCAAATCAATTGTAGTGTATGTTAACGGTTTGCCGTCTGCATCATATGTTGTAGGAATTGTCATTGAAGTTATTCTGCCGGTTGCCGGATCAAATTCTAATTGAGTATTATCGTATTCTGTGTTCTTTGTGTAAGCACCATTTGCGATATAATCATAAGTAACCGCTGCACCACTATTATCATTAACATCTGATATTAAAGCGAAGTGAATTTTATTATTATCGTCAACATAGAGATAAAAATCTTCTTCATCGCAATAATTTTTACCAGCTGCTGTACTTGATTCTAAAATTTGCGCGTTTTCAATAGCAGTTTTGTATCCATCGTAGTCTGTCTGGTTAATAATACCTTTTGCAAGAGCATCTTTTAATGTATACGCTGTCTTACCTGATATTAAAGTATTACTATCACCACTGCCAGCTATACTTGCAGAGTCTTCAGTTGTTCCATTCTTCCAAAGATATGTAACACCTGATTTTAATTTATATTCAATTGTAGAACCAGATCCTGTAACCTGTTCAAAATCATCTTCATTTGAAGCTCTTACAGTTCCTGATGCTGAATCATATACATAGAAGTTACCTAAAGCTGATTTAGCAATTGTTTTTTCTTCAAAATCGCCATCAACTGTTGTCTGAATTTTTTCGCCCATTGGCTTGTCACCATTTGCTTTATCGTAAGCTCCATCAGTTGATATAACGTAAACAAAGCCTGATTTCATTGTTTCTGTCATTTTAACAGCAGTGAATTGTCCGCCCTGATAAAAGTAAACTGTGTCGCCTACGTTATAATTGCTGCCTGGAACTTTTTTCATATATTGAGCGTTACCGGTAGGATCAGTTGTGCCTTCTTTGTAACCGATTGTTTCTTGAGAACCGGCTCCTTGTGAACCGTAAGTTTCTCTTGTTACAAATTTACCGTGAATAGTTTCTGTACCGCTGCTTGTTGTTACATAACCTGAATTTTTATTTAAAGACTGCCCATATTCAGTTGTACCTAATGTTACACAATAATTACCATCAGACCCTGGTTTTACATCACTTGCATTGAAAGAATATGTTGTTGCGCCATTTTGACCTGTATATTGAATTGATGTAAAATCACTTGTAGAAGGAGGAGTAGGTACTGTCATTGATAACAAGCTATTGTATAATGCAGTACATTGTTGAGATAAAATTGTTCTTTCCTGGTTAATTTGTTGACCTTGATATTCAAGGTTGGACTGTCTTGCTTGTAGACTTAACAATCTTGCTTGTGATGCTGACATACCCATAGTTAAATTCTCCTTTTTCCTTATTAAGTTGTATATTGTTTTTAATTTCTGGAAATGTAACTTTATATTTGTTTTGTTACATTTTGTTTATGTTGCCTTTATATTATGTATTACGGCATATTTTAGAAAAACTTTAGAAATTTAACAGAAATTGTTACAAAAATTTACATTTTATAGGCTTACAGCGAGAACAGATTAAGCTGAGAGTCAATAATATCTTGATTTATACCAATGTATCTAAGTGTAACATTAGGAGAGGAGTGGTTAAGAATATTTTGCAATAGAGCAACATCTTTTGTTTGTTGATAAAAATGATATCCGAAAGTTTTTCTTAAACTGTGCGTTCCTATATGTTCATCTAACCCTGCGATTTTGCTTGCATTTTTAATTATTCTATAAGCTTGTATCCTTGTTATTGCTTTTGGCCCCTTCTGGCTTGCGAAAAGCCATTGTTCCGGTTTTTTATTTTTTATGTAATTGCTTAAAACACTCTTTATAACAGGGGTAATAGGGAAACGCTTATTTTTACCCGTTTTTTGCTCTGTAATTTCTATGTGGGTTTTGTTTTTTACATCTGAAATTTTTAGTTTTAGTAAATCTGATATTCTCAGTCCGCAATTAATTCCCATTACAAAAAGCAGAAAATCTCTTTCTTTTTTTAACTTTAGCACCTGCTTTACGCGTTCTATCTTACTTCTGGTTCGAATTGGCTCGACGACCTGCATTACAATCTCCTTTCTAAACAAAATGTAACAAAACAAATATAAAGTTACATTTCTAGAAATTAAAAAATATACAACTTAATAAGGAAAAAGGAGAACTAAATTATGGGTATGTCAGCATCACAAGCAAGATTGTTAAGTCTACAAGCAAGACAGTCCAACCTTGAATATCAAGGTCAGCAAATCAACCAGGAAAGAACAATTTTATCTCAACAGGCAACAGCTTTGTACAACAGCTTGTTATCAATGACCGTTCCAACTCCGCCTGCTACAACTGATTTTCAGACTATTCAATACTCAGGCAAATTAGGCGCAACAGAATATACTTTTGATGCTAACAGCGTTAAACCGGACGGTGATTTTTATTCAGTAACAATGCAGGAAAAGAAACATGGTGATTCTTTGCAGCAAAATGCAACCATAGCTCTTGTAGATAAAAATTCTAAAGGTTCATTCAAAGGTGTTGAGCTTGATCCTACTACAGTTAGTATCTCTCCAGATGAAGAAGTTCCAACCGGTAACTACGTACAGGATACACAAGGCAGTCAGTATATGGTGCCTATTACCCTTACAGATAACGGGGATGGAACTTATTCATTCCCTTCTCAGGGCGGAACTTATTATACAAAAAGCGGTAATAAATTTTCACAAAACTCTTCAGGAACTCCGGTTGACGGACTTACATACTATGCTCTTACAACTTCTGCTTCTGGCACAACCGGAGCTGTTCAGGTAAAAGCAGAAACAACAACTATTGGCGGCGGTTCAACGACTGCTGCAAACTATATTACAAGAAGCGATATGGCTAATATATGGGTTGAAGAAAATGGACAGGTAAGAAAAGCTGAATTATCAGATTTTGAAACAGATTCTTCTCAGCCAAATATTCTTAAATTAAAATCAGGAGTAAAATATATTCAGCAATCAGATGCTGCTAATGCAAAAACTTACTCTGTAAAGGGCGATATTGATGGAGTAACCGTTGGCGATAAAGGTGTCCACAGATTAACAGAAGAAGAAAAACAAACGTACGGTGATGCAATTGCTAACTCAGGGCTACAGGATGCTCAAGGTAATCCATATGATGCAGATGATTTCTATATGTATTATGATAATAAAAATAATGCAGTATTTGTTCTTATCAGCGATGTTGATGACGGCAATAATAACGCAACAACTTACAGCTATGTAGCTAACGGAGAATATACAAAAAATACAACATATGACGATGTTCAATTAACATTTGATCCGACAAACGGAAGAATTACACAAATTGCAATTCCTACATATGCAGCAGATGGAACAGTTTCTTCCTGGACAGCAATTTCAGTCAGCGCTGAAACGGTTACTGATGATGCAGCTTACGAAGATGCTTATAACAAATATGAATATGATACATATTTATATGACCAGAAAAATAAAGAAATCAATGCTAAAACAGAAGTTATCCAGCAGGAAGATAAAAACCTTGAATTAAAACTGCAAAGACTTGATAATGAAAGAACTCAGATTACAACAGAAATCGAAGCTGTTGAAAAGGTTATCAACGACAACATTGAAGCTTCTTACAAAACATTCTCTGGTTAAAATAAAGAGCCTTAAGGCTCTTTATTTTTTTAAACTATTCAATGCTTTTATATTTAAAGGAAGCAGTGATTTTTTCTTCTCACCTAGAACTTTCTCAACCCCTAATGCAAGATAATCTCTTGAAACAATTTCACAAACTGATGCTAGAACTCCTAGCGAAACAACATTTGTAACCTTGCTGGTTCCAAGTTCATTTGCAATTTCACCCATCGGCGCAAAAACATACTTAATATCATCTCTAGGGCGCGCTTCTTTTACCAGCGTAGAGTTAGCAATAATCGTACCACCACTTTTTACACGTTCTATAAATCTGTCAAAAGACTGCTGATTTAGCACAAGGGCGTAATCTGTATCCTGTTTATGTACCGAGCTGACTTCTGTATCAGATACAACAATTTCACAATTTACAGTTCCACCCCTCATCTCTGCACCGTAGCATGGATACCAGGTTACATTTTTCCCTTCAAGCATAAACGCATTTGCAAGGACTGTACCTGCAAGAAGAATACCCTGACCGCCAAAGCCTGCTAATATAAAATTTGTTTCCATTATTTACTCTCCTCTGATGTATCTTTGAATATTCCCAGAGGGAATACAGGCATCATTTCTTCTCTTATTCTTTTGTGAGCATCTTCCGGTGACAAATGCCAGTTTGTAGGACACGAAGACAATACTTCTACAAAACCAAAGCCTAAACCGTCCAACTGCACTTGAAAAGCTTTCTTAATAGCTCTTTTAGCATCATTAATATGAGGCACAGTATCGACTGCAACTCTCGCAGAAAAAGCGGTACCATCGCATAAAGCAATATGCTCTGCAATCTTAATCGGGTACCCGAAATAATCCTTATTTCTTCCGGTAGGTGATGTCGTAGTAACCTGCCCCATAAGAGTTGTAGGGCCTAACTGACCTCCGGTCATACCATAAGTTGTATTATTTATACAAAGGCTTGTTATCTTTTCTCCTCTCAGTGCAGTATGTAATGATTCAGCAATACCTATAGAAGCGAAATCGCCATCTCCAGAATATGTAAATACAACTTTATCAGGTCTGGCTCTTTTTACTCCGGTTGCGGATGCCAATGCTCTCCCGTGAGGAGCTTCTACACAGTCTATATTAAGAAAATCATATAAGAACACCGAACAGCCAACCGATGTTGATGATATCATATCTTCTCTTATACCAAGTTCATCAATAACTTCTGCAACAAGTCTGATTACAATACCATGGTCGCATCCTGGACAGAATGTATAACGAAAATCCTTTTTCATTGATTTAGGAATACTAAATACTTGTTGCATAGCTATTCTCCCTTATTTTTTCTACAGAAGAAACAATTTCTTCTACGCTTAACCACTCGCCGCAAGGTCTGTTTACTAATTCAACTTTTGATTTTCCGCCTACAGCATACTTAACATCTTTGAGCATTTGCCCCATATTCATTTCAACAACAACAAAGTCTTTACCGAGCTCTGCCAATTCTTCAAGACGTTTATGAGGGAATGGCGATAAGGTTACAGGTCTAAAGCATCCGGCTTTAATCCCTTTCTTCCTTAAAACATTCATAGCTGCTTTTATGTTACGAGTCATTGATCCGAATGCTACAAGTATAATATCCGCGTCTTCAGTATTAAACTCTTCATAAGTTGTTTCGTTTTCTGCAATCTTTTCAAATTTTTTATGCAAATCATAAATATGCTGAATTTGTTTTTTTTCTTCTCTTGCACAAGAATAAATACTTCTTGCTTCACGCTGTTTTGCACCGGTTAATGCCCACGAAGAAACATCTATCTCTGGATAAGGATATTCGCCAAAGCTTGCCGGCTCCATCATCTGCCCGAGAAGACCATCCGCCAATAGTATAACAGGATTTCTATATTTCTGAGCAAGATAAAATGCCCTATATGTTAAATCAACACATTCCTGCACCGTAGAAGGAGCAAGAACTATAATTTTGTAATCTCCGTTTCCGCCCCCATAAACAGCCTGATTATAGTCACCTTGCGCCGGATAAATATATCCAAGCCCCGGCCCCGTTCTCATAACATTAACAAGAACAACCGGTAATTCATCTGAAGCGGCATATGACAAAGCTTCCTGCATAAGGGCAACTGCACAGGAAGAAGACGACGTCATAGCTTTTACACCTGTTGATACAGCCCCCATTACCATATTTATTGCGCCTAATTCGCTTTCTGCACAAACATAAGCTCTTCCAAGCTCCTGCATTTTTCCGCTCAGATATTCACCTATTTCAGTCTGCGGTGTTATCGGGTAACCAAAATAGCATTGACAGCCGGCATTTATTGCTGCCTGTGCAATGGCATAGTTACCTTTTACTAAAACTTTTTCTTCATTCATCTATCTGTACACCTCTGTTATTGCCATATCAGGACAGCGTTTTGCACACATTGCACACCCGATACACTCTCCATTTTTATCATCAAATTCTACCATATAATCACCTAGCCTGTTTGTCTTATCACTCTTCTTTATAAGACCTTTAGGACAAGTCATAGTGCAAATATAACAAGATTTACACCTACTATTATCTATTACAATTCTACCCATTCCTAACTCCTATCCAATACAAAATTATACCATTAAAAGGTTTTTAAAAACTTTTTTGTAACAAATTGTAAATATTGCAGTCAAATTTTGTTATTAAATTTCAGAATGTGGAATTTATTAAGTATGAGAAACAAATGCAAGGACGCATTCGTAGGATGTGATCGCCAGAAAGGAGTAAAAAATGGCACTAACAATTAACACAAACATCTCATCACTGATTGTTCAATCCAACTTGAACAAAGCAACCAATTCCCTGAATCAGGCAATTGAAAGAATGACCACAGGTTACAAGATTAACCACGCAAAAGACAACGCTGCAGGTTATTCTATTGCTACTAACTGGGAAACACAGCTTGGCTCTCTTGATGTTGCAGCAGATAACGCAGCAACAGGTGCAGACATGCTGACAACACTTGAAGATACTTATTCACTTGTATCATCACACTTACAGCGTGTTAGAGATTTGACTGAACAAGCTGCTAACGGTACTTATGGTTCTGATTCATTAAAAGCTATCCAATCAGAAATTACAGCAAGACTTGAAGAAATTGATCGTATTGCTGCAAACTGTGAATTTAATGGTTTGAATATGATGGACGGCAGTATGAAAAATAATATTGCTTTACAGGTAGGTTTATATGGAGATGCTTCCAGCCAGATCGAATTAGACGCTTCATTATTCAAAGCTGGAGATGTTAACTCTTTATTCGGTGAAGATATTGATGAAGTTGCGAAAAAATGTTCAGGATATGACGGTACTACTATTACAGGCAACCAGTCAGACATGCTGGATAAAATTGATGAAGTAATTAATGAAATCTCTTCACGTACAACAACTTTAGGTTCTGCTCAAAACAGAATTGAATCTGCTATTGAATCTATAAGCGTTCAATCTGAAAATATAACTTCTTCATTATCAACATTAAGAGATGCTGATGTTGCAGAAGAATCCTCCAATTACATAAAAGCACAAATCTTACAACAGGCTTCAGCTACATTGCTTGCAACTGCAAACCAGACACCAAGTATTGCCCTGAACTTGTTATAATAAAATTTGGGGATACATTTATCCTAAAAGACGCAAGGAGGTATGCCTCCTTGCGTTTGTGCTATAATATAACAAGAATAGTTAACAGAGGTTTATATGTACGAGTTTCCTTTTGAGCTGGATGATTTCCAAAAAGATGCCTGCAGATGTATTACTGATGGCAAAAGTGTCGTTGTTTGTGCACCTACAGGTGCAGGAAAAACTGTAATCGCCCAGCATGCAATCCATTGCGCGTTAGAGCAGGGAAAAAAAGTTTTTTATACAACACCTCTAAAAGCTTTATCAAACCAAAAGTATAATGATTTTTCTGAAAAATATGGTATAGATAAGGTCGGGCTTCTTACAGGAGATACCTCTATTAACAGAGGTGCTCAAATTGTGGTTATGACAACAGAAGTTTTTAGAAACATGCTCTACGGAACGAATTTCGGCTCTGTCACAGATAACCTTAAAGATGTTAAATACGTTATTCTTGACGAAGTTCATTATATGAACGACGAACAGCGTGGAACTGTTTGGGAAGAAAGCATTATTTACTGTCCTACTAATGTCCAGATAGTTGCTCTTTCTGCGACTGTGGCTAATGCAGACAAACTCACAGAATGGATTAATACAGTACATTCAAGAACAGAGCTTATAAATACCGATTTTCGTCCTGTTCCGTTAAGATTTTATTATTTTGACTCATCACAGCCGAATACATTATTGCCTCTGCTGACACCAAACGGAACTTTGAATAAAAAGATTAAACCGGAGAAAAAAGAATTTAAACGCGGCAAAGCAGTTCAGAAAAGAAATACTGTAAAAGATGTTGTAAGAAACTTGCATGAAAAAAATATGCTGCCGGCAATTTATTTCACATTTTCGCGTAAAAAATGCGATGAGCAAATGGAAAAATGCGCATCTTTGTGTCTTGTAACTCCAAAAGAGCAGGAAGAAATAAGGCAAATTATTGATGATTACATTGCTGAGAACCCGTATTTATATAAAAACAAACATATTGAATACCTTATGTTAGGCGTAGCTTCGCATCATGCCGGTCTGCTTCCGGGCTGGAAGGTTCTTGTCGAAAAACTTTTCCAGAAGGGGCTAATCAAGGTTGTTTTTGCGACTGAAACCCTTGCTGCGGGGATTAATATGCCGGCACGATCGACTGTTATCAGCTCAATAAGCAAACGTACAGACAACGGACATAGAACACTTACTCCGAGTGAATTTTTACAAATGTCAGGACGCGCCGGAAGAAGAGGAATGGATGAAATTGGATATGTTGTTATAGTTGGAACGCCTTTCCAAACACCGGAAGAGGTAGCTGAGCTTGTACTAAGCGATGCTAATCCGCTTGAAAGTAAATTTTCGCCAAGTTACTCTATGGTTCTTAATCTGCTTCAGAGATTTACACTTGAAGAAGCAAAGGAGCTCGTGTTAAAAAGTTTTGGATATTTCTCTTCAAATTACAGAATAGAACCTCTGCTTGCAGTCAAAGATGAGTATGAATGCAAAATTGATGAATGCAATTCATTTGTTTGTTACTGCAAAAAGACAAATGACGATTTGCTAGAATACAATAAGATAAGAGAAATTTACGTACAGAACAGACGTATTTTTAAAACGATTCAAAAGCAGGAAAAGAAGAAAAATAGACCGCTTAATGAAGAAGCTGCAGAGTTCGGCAGACAGACCAAGGCAATGCTTCAAAAAATGCACTCATATGAATGCGACACCTGTAAACTTTTCAAAAAACACATGAAAATATTAGATGTACTTGCTAGATATAGTGCAAAAGAAAAAGCACTTGAAAAAGAAATTGAAAAACAAAAAGACATATTCTGGAATAAATTTCTATCACACAGAGCTGTCTTAATGGATTACGGCTATATCAAAGATGACTACCCGACAGAAAAAGGGATTACAATATCCCAAATCCGTTCTGAGAATGAATTATTCCTTGCACAGGTGATATTTTCTGGTGTTCTTGACGGACTTACACCTGCAGAACTTGCAAGTGTAATATGTGCAATTACGACAGAAGATTTGCGTGCAGACTTGTATTCTCAGCTTCCGCTCTCTCCAAATGTAAGAAAAAGACTTAACAAGATTAAAGACATAAGACGTGATTTAGACAAAAAACAAAAAAATCATGACGTAGAAGACCCAATGTATATTAACGGCTTCTACTCACCGCTTATTGAAATGTGGGCAACCGGTTCTGAATGGGACGATATCATTGATCAGGTTGATATGGGTGAAGGTGACATTGTTAGGTGTTTTAAGCGGGTGATAGATGTTTTAAGACAATTCTGTACAATATCAAATATACCGGAAGATTTAGTCTTCACGGCAAGAGAAGCTATAGAACTTATTCAAAAAAGCCCGATTGATATTGAATAGTTATCTTGGAAATATAATTTTTACAAACTTATCACCGACTTTAAAGTATCCGTTTTCTTCTCCGGATAAATCAATTTTTGGAGCAGTTTTAGGCTTTAATATACGATACGAAGGCAAATTCTTTTTTACGCCGCGAATTCTTACTGGTGGTATTCTCATAGATATTATCTCCATTCCATTATTTATTAAGAATAAAAAGCGTAAAAATAAAATTTGCTATTCTTCTGGAACTTCTATCTCAACATCATCAACATCTTCTTCTTTTTTGATAATGTCAATGACATTTTTTGCCATTTCTTTGGCAATAACACTTCTTGTAGAATCAGGACAATTTTGAAGCAGGCTGATTGCTGTTCTTAAAGTTCCATCCAAATCATACCAGCGTCCGTGTTTCGATTCATCCATAACATCTTCTGTTGCGGAAACAATATCTTCAACTGATTCATATTCAGTACTTGATAGATGATGTTCAGTAATAATCTTAATCAGGTTTAAAGCAACTTTAATCTGCGTTTCGTCATCAGATTCTTCTAATGTTTTCATTGCAGAAGATAAAACAGGATCTTTATCATACCAGCGTCTTGTATTTGTTGTAAACTCTTCTTTCATAAAAACCTCCTGATAACCTCGCTACCTTGTTTATTATACTATATTTTTTTTGTTTTGTAAAATATAATACCGGAAGCTCTCACTTCCGGTATTATAAAACTTATAATGCTTTTGAAGCAATGCTGTAAAGAAGTCTTTTTCGCATTGATATTGGTAAAGCTCTAAACTCTATACTTTTATCTATAAGGCTCGAAGAGCGTTTTTCTGCATCATTTTCTCTTTCTGCCTGCATTGCCTTTTCTCCTCTAAATAAATTTGCTATTATTAAGTCTAAATCATCTTCTGAAGTATAAGGTTTCTTGAGCATAACATTATCCACATAACTTGTATCTTTTACTGTAGAACTATGTCCGTTTAATGTTATATTTGTATAAGCATAGCCGCGTTCTGTAAAAAGATTTTCTATAGTAATATCATTACCCATTCTATCAGTTATTACGTAAGATATCAACTCATTTTTTTTGCTGACTTTGCTTACGACTATTCTCTGATTATTATCCTTATATTCTACAATTCTATCTAATATGTCGTAATTGTAAGTTTGTTTTATTACTTCTTCATCATTATTATAAACAATTCTTTCAACTATTCTGTCAATATCGTCATATTTATATTCTGCCTTTAAAATTTTACCTGGATATTTTTTGCAAATACTTGTTATCAAATTCTTTCTGTTATACTCATATTCAATCGAGTACGCCAAATGTCCGCTGTTTTTAAATACAAACTTCAACGCAAGTAAACCATTTTTGTACCCTTCTGTACAAGAAAGATTTTTACCGCGATAGTGATTTATTTTAGATATTGCCTCACCTGTATAAAAAACTTCTTTTATAAGTTCTCTGTCCGGAGAATAATAATTTACAGATGTAACACAGCCTCTTGCATCTCTATTTATTAATAAATCAGATGCAAATATATCATCAGAGGACTGTTCATCAACTTTATTGATTACATCAGTTACATGATAATATGCTGTAAGATCTTCCGGAACGGAAAGTCGGTAGTATGAATTTAACATAGCCATCTCCAATCTATAATCTTTATCTGTAACGCCATCTCCTCGTATATATATAAAGTATATAGATTAGACCTAATTTCAGTTTTTATTAAAATATTTACAAAACTTAATATTAGATATTAAGTTTATAGCCGCCGCCGTAAATCGTTTCTATGTATTTTTTGCCATCTGCTATTTTATCAATTTTGCTTCTTAAATGTCTTATATGAACCCTTATAGTTTCTACATTATCGTCTGGATCATACCCCCATATTTCCTTAAGAAGTCTGGCACCGGAAACCATATTCCCGTGATTTTGAAATAAAAGATTAAAAATATCAAATTCTATCGGGGTTAATTTTTGAATTTTATCATTTATTTGTACGCTGTATGTTTCAGGAAGAAGTGTAATTTCTTTGTATGTCAGAAGTTCTCTCACCGCAGATGATTTTGGTATCTGATTAGTTCGTTTTAGTAGTGCGCGGACTCTGACAATAAGTTCATCAATCTCAAAAGGTTTCGTCAAATAATCATCGACCCCAATATCAAACCCTTCTACTTTATTGTTCAATTCGGAAAGAGCAGTAAGCATTATTATAGGAACTTCTGCAATCTCCTTACACTGCCTTATTCTTCTTGCTACAGTATAGCCATCGACTTCCGGCATCATGACATCCAGAACTATTAACGACGGTTCTTCCTGCTTAGCTTTTGCAAAGCCTTCTACACCGTTGTACGCCTGAATAACTTCGTAACCCTGTAATTCAAGATTAATTTTTATAAGTTCATTTATTGCACTATCATCATCTACTACCAAAATTTTAGTCATTTGCAAAAACTCCTTCCAGACACTCATCTTCTGCTTCTAAAAGCAGTTTTTCCGGAATTTCCTTACTTGTGCTTATGCCAAATTCTTTCAAAGCCTCTACTTGAGAGAATAGGCTAGGCTTATTTTTACTATTTCTTCTAAATCTGTTTATTGTTGTATTTAATTTTTTGTTAACATCGTCAAATCGTTTCTGCACGTCAATTAAATCTTCGCAGAATTGAACAAATGTTTCGTATAGATTAGTACCTGCATTAACAATCTGGCTTATACTTTCTTTTTGTTTCTGTTGAGCCATAAGTTGATTTACAAGCCTTATTGTTGCAAGAAGTGACGAAGTTCCAACTATTATAATATTGGATTTGTAAGCAGAATTAATTAAATCGTAATCTTCGTACAAAAGGTTTACAGAAGTTTCAACCGGCATATACATCAATACAAAATCCGGCTGTGACAGGTCGCCTGCACTCTGATAATTCTTATTGGCAAGATCTGTAATTCTCTTTTTAACCTCTGATTTAAATTCTTTAAGCTTTGAATTATCTTTTACATAATCAAGGTAGCTTGTGAGTGTAACCTTGGAGTCAATTATTAAATGATGATTATTCGGGAGATTAATTACCACGTCAGGTCTTACAATATGCTCTTCATTATCTCTAAGATTTGACGAAGTTGTAACCATCTGCTTAGCATAATGAATTCCCTCAACCATTCCGCATGATTGAAGAATTGTATCCAGTAAATCTTCACCGTATGAGCCCTTTACATTCTGATTTCTGGTCAAAGCTTCGACAAGATTTTTTGCTTCTTGTTCAATAATTTTATTATTTTTTTCCAGATTACCGATTTGTTCTACAATCTTTGTTGTATTCTCTACACCGGCAAGATTAAATCTTTCAACCTTTGCCTTAAATTCTCCGAGCTCCTTTGTTAGAGGAAGTATCTTTTCTTCAAGGGTTTCGCGGTTTTGTTTTCTCAAATCTTCCTGTTCATTTTTTATCGTTTCGTTTGCAAGCTGAACAAAATCACGTTTGATAATTTCCTGAAGCTCTTCTGTCGATTTAGACTTTGCACTAAGTGTAATTATCTCTTCTTTTAATGCAAGATTTTTTTTGCTAAAAACTATATAACATACTGCTGATGCTAAAATCACTCCAGCTATAAACGATAAAAATATCATTTTTCCCTCCTAAAAAAACAAGCTCCTTTTATTATAAAAGAAGCCTGTTAAAAAATCTATCTTCTATCCTGCAATTTAGCCAGAAGCCGTAAAATTTCCAGATAAAGCCATACAATAGTAACCATAAGCCCGAACGCGCCATACCATTCCATGTCTTTAGGAAGCATGTTCCGTGCACCCCGTTCAATAAAATCAAAGTCAATAATTAGATTAAGTGCAGCAATAATAACCACTATTATACTAAAAGCGATACCAAAATTTGATGAAGAATTAATTACCGGTACAGCGTAGTGGAAAAAATGCCCGATAAAATTAATAAGATAAAGAACTGCGATTGAGCATGTCGCAATAAAAATTACACTTCTGAATTTATCAGTACATTGTATGAGTTTAGCTCTGTATAAAATAAGCATAGAAAACAAAGCTGCAAATGTTCCTGCAACGGCCTGAGATACGATACCGGGATAAGAAGCCTCAAAGCTTGCAGAAATACCGCCAAGAAAAAGACCTTCACAAGCAGCATAAACAGGAATTAAGTATTTTACTCTTGTAAAAGCTATAACCAAGGCCAGAATAAAGCCAACTATAGCCCCGCCTGCTGTAAGCATCATACCCATATCAGTATATCCCAGAGTAAATCTTGACCAGCAAAATGCAGCTGAAGCAACAAGTAGCAATCCTAAGAAAGCTGTAATCTGGATAGTACCGTTTACTGTCATAGGTTCACCCTGCAAAACTCTCTCTTGAGCAGCATAGTTCTCATTTAAAATTGGATTTGCCATATAACCTCCTTACATCCTTAACATTATTATACCATGTATTTTTAAGCTTAAGAATAGAAATTAATGTTTTTTTAATATAGTATTGTAGATAGATGAGAAGATTTAGAACATTTTTTAAATATTTTACAAAAAATAAAAAGGCTTTTCTTAAATATTCAGGGCTTTCTTTTATTGCAGGAATTCTAGAGCTTTTCGGAGTTGCGCTTACTTATCCGTTTATTATAAAACTCCTTGCTAAAGAACCTCAAGCCGGATTTTTTAATTCTCCACTTATTATAGGTCTGTCGATAATAACCCTCTTTCTTGTCAAAAATGCTCTCATGATTTTTTACACTTATCTTCAGGCCAAATTCACTAAAAATATTGAAGCTGAACTAAACCTAAGCTTTATGAAATATTTTTTATCATCTTCTTATCAGGAGAGTTCAAAAGTTTCTCTTGCTCAAAAAGAAAACATTCTAGGCTTTTTAATCCCTAATGTGATTAATAATTACATTCTGCGTCTTCTAAATCTGAACGTAAATTTCTTCATCTTCGGGCTGATAACATTGTTTTTGGTAATAAAATTTCCAATCGCTACAGTAATAACAATGATTTTTGCTTTTGTAATTATTGGCCTTCAAAACTTAATATTTAAACCGAGACTTTTAAAAATAGCCAATAGTCAGAGCAATGCATCTGCAATGTACAACCAGCGTGCAAATGAAGCAATACTTAATATAAAAAGTGTTAAGGTATCCAACAATGAAAAGTTCTTTTATGAAAACTATAAAACAGCAATATTCAATTTTTTCAAAATAAGCAGACAGGCGCTATTTTTCAATACTATACCGCCCTACGTAACAGAGCCTTTTATTATAATTCTGTTATTTGTTCTGCTATCTGTAATTACAATTGAAAACTTTTCTGAGCCGGAAAAACTGGTTGCATCATTTGCCGTTATCGTATCGGCTATATTCCGGCTTTCACCTACAATTGCAAGAATACAGGTTAATCTGAACGGGATTAATTCAGTTCTTTCTATGGTAGATGAATTTCTTGCGCTTTGCAAAAAATTTGATATACAAAATGTAAAACCGCTTAAAACTCCTGATTACTATCAATTACAGGACAAAATTGAATTAAAAAATGTTTCCTTCGGATATACAAAAGACAAGCAAGCCCTCAAAAATATTAACCTTACAATAAAAAAAGGAGAATTTATCGGTATAGCCGGCCTTTCCGGCGCTGGAAAAACGACTCTTGCAGATATTATTGCAGGACTATTTGAACCTGATTGCGGCGAGTTTCTTGTTGACGGAAAAGCGCAGAATAAACCGCTTAAAATCGGTTATATCCCGCAAGAACTCTGCATTATTAATGGAAGTATTAAAGAGAATGTTAGTTTTGGTGCACCTGAGGCGGATTACAATTCTATAGTTGACGCTTTAAAAAAAGCACAGCTTTACGACTTTATAATTGAGAACTATAAAGAAGGAATTGAGGCAAATCCTTTTGTAGATTCGACAGGCTTCTCACAGGGTCAGAAACAAAGGCTTGCTATTGCAAGAGCATTATATTCAAATCCGGATATTTTAATTCTGGACGAAGCAACATCCTCGCTTGATTTAAAGACAGAAGATGAAATTTGCAGCGTTTTAAACTCTCTTAAAGGTGAAAAAACAATTATAGCAATAGCCCACCGGTTATCAACAATAAAGTCTGCTGACAGAATTGTATTTATGAAAAACGCTGAGATAAAAGATATCGCAGCGTTTGATGAACTAATTTCTAAAAATAAAGATTTTAAAGAGCTTGTAGAACTTTCTGAAATTACTAAATAACTCTTATCTGATCCATTAATTTAGTAATTTTTTCTCTGAAAGCAGTATCAACCGGCGAAGATGTATAACCTTCAAGTCTAGCTGCTTCCTCACGTTCAATTAAATTCTTTTCCAAGAGAGCCAATTTCCTCATAGCAATGTTCATAAAAACCTCCTAACCTTATATATTTAACCTTACATATATATAAAGTTAATTTTTAACGGGAAATTGCGTCTTTTGTAAAGAAATATTAATAAATTTATTACCATTCAACTTTTTCTATCAGTTCAATTTCGTATCCGTCAGGGTCGTTGATAAATGCGATTTTAGAACCTTTGCCGTTTAAATCAAATGGTGGATAAAGATAATCATAACCAAGTTTTGCAATTTTTGCAGTAAAGGCATCAAGCGAGTCCACTGAAAAAGCAAAATGTCCGAATCCGGTTCCCATGTTGTATCCGTTTTCTGGAGTTTCGTCGTTTACTGTAAGCTCTATCTGACATGTATTGTCAGCATCCGTTAGAAAATACAGCCAACAATCCTCTAATCTTTTTTTATGATCAAACTTCATATCCAAAACTTCTGTATAAAATTTCATTGATTCTTCAATGTTTTTAACTCTTATCATTGTATGTAAAAATTTCATAATCTCTCCTTTCTTTAACGATTATATCATGTTAGAATACACATATGAAACATACATTTGAACAAAAAGTTTATTATTCTGATACTGATGCATACGGTGTTGTTTGGCACGGTTCTTACCTTAGATGGCTTGAAATGGGCAGAGTTGAATACTGCGAAGACTTAGGGCTTAATCTTATTGAATTAGAAAAACAAGACATTGTAATGCCTGTTACAAATATGAATATTAGATACAAAGCATCAGGACGGCTTAATGATATAGTTGTTGTTGATACATGGATAAAAAAAATTACACCTGTTACTGTTGTATTTGAACAGACAATAAAAAATAAAGACAGTGGGAAATTATTTATTCAGGCTGAATTTGAGGTTGTGGCAATACGTAATAATGGAAGTCTGCACAGAAGAATGCCTGAAGTTTTAAAAAACGCATTTGAGAAGGTTTTATCATCATGCCCCGTTTAAACAAATACATAGCATCAACGGGAATTTGCTCCAGAAGGAAAGCTGATGAACTTATTCTGGCAGGAAGAGTTCGCGTAAATGATCAAAAAGTTGAAATCCTTGGTTTTCATGTACGCGAAAAAGACAAAGTTTATATAGACGGCAAGCTTGTTAAACCGCAAAAGCTCGATTATTACAAATTTTATAAACCGGCAGGATACATTACAACTGCTGATGATGAAAAAAACAGAAAAACTATTTACGACATTATTCCGGAAGAGCTTCATCATCTCAAACCCGTAGGAAGACTCGATAAGGATTCTACAGGATTAATTATTCTTACCAATGACGGTGAATTTATTAATGAAATGACACACCCGTCTATTAAAGTACCAAAAGTTTATCTGGTACAAATTAATGGAAAGTTCACTGCTGATGATGCTGAAAAAATGCTTAACGGAATAGTTATTGAAACAGATTCCGGCGAGAAAAAAACAGCTTATGCAGAAACTCTTCCGATAGAAGTCAACTCAAAAAGCTCGGAAATACAGGTTGTTCTCTATCAGGGAATTAACAGACAAATCAGAAAAATGTTTGCAAAACTGGGGTTTGAAGTTAAAAGTTTAAAGAGAATACAGCATGCAACTCTCACGCTCGAAGGACTTAAAAGAGGACAGATAAAGGCAATTAAGCCTAAGCAGGTTAAAGAGCTTAAAGGATATATTGCAAAAATTAAGAGGGAATATGCTCAAAATAGCAATAACGGGTAATATTGCATCTGGAAAAAGTCAGGTTGAAAAATTTATTTCCGAAAAATATACAGTCTTTGATGCAGACAACATTGCACATCAAATCTTGGGCAATGTTGACAGAAAAAAGCTTGGTGAAAAAGTTTTTTCAGACCCTGCTGCAAGAAAGAAACTTGAAGAGTTTATTCACCCGAAGGTTAAAGATGAAATTTTAAAAATTTTTGAACAGAATTTGAACGTTGTCTTTATCTCAATTCCGCTTCTGTTTGAAACAGGATTTGACGCCCTGTTTGATAAAATTATTTTCGTGCAGTGTGATGACGATATAAGACTGCAAAGACTTATGCGAAGGAATGATTTCACAGAAGAACAGGCGTTAAAAAGGATGAATGCTCAACTGCCCCAAAAAGAAAAAATGCAAAAATCAGATTTTATAATTTACAACAATTCATCATTAGAAGATTTAGAAAAGCAGGTATTAATACTTGTTAGAGAGCTTTCTGGCCTTATATAATTCAAACACGCTCAACAGAAAAAACAGCCCGAATACTGCAAGGTAAGATTGATTAGAGTACACGAGAACGTTTCCGCTTTTTTCCGGTTCAAAAAGGTTTAATAAAAATCCCATTGCTGTGCCCAGAAGTCCTACCATTGTAAAAAAGCAAAAATTCATAATGCTGACAGCAGTTCCAGAAACCATTTTTCGATTGGTTAAATGCAGCACCGGAACAAGAAGCGAAGTTAAGCTTGCATTGGCAGCTAAAATAAAGAATATTACTGCAATAAAATAAGTTCTTATTTCAAATATCAAACACAAACATATTATTAAAAGGCTTACAAAAGTTATTACAGCGGCATTTTTAAGAAATATTACTCTGTGGTTATGGCACATTTTGCAGAAAGAAGCATTTATAATATTGAAGACAGCAGCAATTACAGCCATTATAGATAAGACCATTGCAGCCTTTGAGGCAGGCATAAGACAAAAATCTTCAAGGAACTTCTTACCGATAATAGCCTGTATTGAATAAGAAATTCCAAAGTTGCAGCAGGCAAAACTGAATAAATTACGATTGTGTTTTTTGTGAAGAACCAATCTGAAAGGCAGTGACCTTAATTTTACGGTTCTGTTAATGGCTGGGAATTCAATATTCCTTGATAAAAGCGCAAACAAAATAACACCGGCAAGAATTACAAACCCGAGTATTACAAGAATTTCACGCCAGTTAATATACTGCATCAGAAACACAAACGGAGCATTAGCTGCAATACCTCCTGCATAGCCAATACAAAGCATTACAGAGATTGCAATACCAAAATTTTTATCAGAAAAACACCCCTTGAGTTCTCTTATAAGACTTAGATAAAAAGTACTCCCGCCAAGCCCCACAAGAACTCTCGAAAAATACATAAGAGGTAAATTAGATGATATCGGAAACAAAAGTGCGCCTAAGCCTAGAATAATCCCGCCGGTAAGCATTATTCTTAACCCGCCGTACCTGTCAACCAGAACCCCTATCACAAGCTGGTTAAAGGCATAAATGTACATAAAAATTGCACCAAATGCTGTTATATATGGTGCACTTACATTTAACTCATGCTGCAATAAATCAAATACAGCTCCGGGAATTGCTATTCTTTGAAAGTTTGCAAAGAAATAAAACAATGAGCCGATGAATATTAATGCGTACAGTATACCCTTCTTTTTCATACCTCTGTTAAGATACCGCCAACAGACGCGCCTGTCAATAAAATGCAATTCAAGACTTACCAATATTTAATAACTAAGTTATAATAATATAGGAGGGAATATGAAAAAGTTTTTATTTTTAGCGGGAATGGTATTTTTGCTGTCCCCTGCATTTGCAAACGAACCAGCACTGCTGCAGATTAGAAGCATTCAGAGTCAGATTGATGACTGCGGTGCAAAAATATTGAACGCAAACCAGATTACTAAACCTGTTATTTTCGTTTATGACAATGAGGATAAAAAGTTAAAACTTGAATTTGATAAAACCCTTACCAAACATCAAATAGTTGTGTATGCAGATTCATACAAATCAATTGAAAATGATGATGAGCTTGCAGCTTTTCTTGCAAGAGATATTGCTCTGGCCGCAAGATCTTACGATGGAGTTTTTAACGGCTGGTTAAGGTCTATACAAATTAAGGCTGCACCTAAAAAGTTTGAAATCGTTGCAGATAAAATCGCCGTTGATTATATGGTAAAGGCCGGCTACAACCCGATTGCATTAATAACATTTATCCAAAAAACTGTTCCCCAGAAAAGGTATGATACAATCTCTACTAAAAATTTAACCTCTAAACGACTGGCACATATTTACGAATATATTTACACTAAGTACCCTTATTATTTAATAAATAATGAATATTTAGAAAACATTCATTACCAAAATTTCTTGCTGACATCACAAAACAACCGCAGGATGCTGGAGGAAAAGGTCAAAAATAATTCAAGGGAGATACTTAAATATGAATAAATTTATATTAACAGTATTTTCTTTGATGGCAATAACTATCCAGGCAAATGCACTTATTCAGGATGATTTTGCACAAAGAACTGTTACATCTTTTTCTATACCTGAAACAAATCTTGAATATAATTACAATGACACTAGTATTGTGCCAATAAAGCTGCACGTTGTAGACAAAATTCGTTCCGAAAAAAATCTTTATGAAGGGCAGATAATAAACTTTCAAGCAGCCCAAACAGCTGTTTATAATGGAGAAATCATTATAAAACGCGGCACAATAGTGCCGGCTAAAGTAGAAACTATTATTGCCAACGGCATGAACGGGATACCGGCAAGCGTAATTTTTGGCAGCTTTCAAATACCTAATATAGAAAACTACAGATTATCACCTTCTTATGAAAAATACGGACTTGATTTAAGTCTTCTCGTGTATCCCATCAAGTGGGCGTTAACAATACTTCCGCCAACAGGCTCTTTGACAAATTTTATTAAAGGAGGACACGTAAAAATTTCTCCGAAAGAAGATATTGTGATTTATTACCACCCGAACTGGACATAAAAAAAAGGAATCCTTGTTGAAGAATTCCCATGATTGTTTTTTGTTTTGATTTGCAATCTTATACTCTGTCTTTCCTCGTATTCTAACTAAATCCCCTCTGAGGTAAATGCAAATTTACCCCTCTAGTAGCGCCTCTAAAATCCTAGCATTCTTGTCAGCTAACGTATTATTACGCACCTGAGAGCGTGTAATGTAGCTTCTCAAAGCTTCTCTAATAAGCTCTGAACGTGATCTGCTTTCGTTCTCTGCAACTTCGTCAATCTTGCCCAAAAAACTTTCAGGCATTGAAATCAATACTCTAGCCATTGTGTGTACTCCTTTTATCCTCTATATACTTGTTTTGTGTCTTGTATATATATAAAGTATTTTCAAATTATAAAATTGCCTATTTTATTATCTATTATTAAGAATTGTTAAGCTAAAATTTACTTCTGCATATATCTTTTCTGTATGAAACGGACTTAAATTCAATCTCCGCGGCTTCACTATACATTTTAGAAACCGCAGCTGCTGCAGTTGCCGCTGTTGTTGTAATCATTAACACAGGGCCTGCATTTGCTTCGTATTCAAGATACTTATTCTTAATAACTGACGGATAAAAAACGATATTTGTATCGTCATCCAGATTATCCAGCCCGTTAATAATATTCTCAATATTTTGCTTATTTTTACAATTCAAAACAAGAGAAGCTGCAAATTTATCATTCAATCTAATTGTATCTGCTTCGTCACTAAAAGAGCCAATAATGCAAGAGTCAAAAAGTTCATATAAATCTTCATCAAGAATTTCCAGAATGGCAGAGGCATCACAATCCTGCATAAATGAATGCCAGCCCAGCACAAATATCTTGCCATCATCAGTCAAAACACCATTTACTCCGAGTATACCAAGGTAGGGATTACCTTCAATCTCTAAATAATCTAATGTTGGATAAATAACATTATCCATTAAATAGTATTCCTGCTCGATTGTTAACTTATAATTTGGAGCACAAGCCCCCATTCCGCTTGTAAGCTGTCCGCCATTACCTTCAAGAGAGTGTTTATAAGTTATAGAAGACCCCATTGGCAAAGCTTTATAGCCGTCTGTAACTGTATAGAAAGAAAACGGCGTTCCATAGATATAATCTTCAATTATTATTCGTTTATTTTTTTCAATAAAACTTGCATCTACCGCAGGTTTTGCCGTCTGATATGAGGTAAAAATGGCTGCACTGTTAGATGCGTCAGTCTTTAGCAGAAATGGTATTTTTTGATTTTTAATATAATCAAGAACCATATTTTGTTTTTCAAAAATACCAAATTTTGGTGTTGGAATTCGAAGTTTATACAAAACTTTCTTTGCAAGAGCTTTATCAAACACAATATTAGAAGCTTTCTGAGCCGGTGCAAAGATTTTTTGGCCGTTATTATTAAATATTTCTGCGATATTTGATTTTAAAGCTTGAGCAGAAATCGGAATTGTCATATCAATACCGTTTTCCATTACAAATTCCAGAAGCTCAGCTACATTATCCTCTCTAATATCAAGACAAATGGTAAATTCTTTTAACGTATCGCTTGAAGGTGTAACATAAACTTCATGCTTTTCTGACAATTTTTTAGCTAGAGCGTATTCCTTTGCTCCATTCCCGATAATTAAAATTTTCTTACTCATAGGCTAATTGTATCATAAAAATATGGGCATACCTAACGGTTCTGCCCATATTTTTTACTACGACAAAATGTCTATTATAGTCCTTCGTCGAGGTTGACCAGTAGTTTTAAAACCTACTTGTTGAATACCTATGTCAACCGACCAATTGGCTACGTGCGTAGCACTAGTCGTCAGCGTGGCCGGCTGTACCAAGAACGTCGCGCATTTTGTGCATAACCATTTCTTTAACAGCAGTTCTGCCTGGTCCCATATATTCACGAGGGTCAAATTTTTCTGGATGTTCTACAAAGAATTCTCTGATTGTAGAAGTCATTGCTAATCTTAAGTCAGTATCGATATTAATCTTAGCAACACCGTGCTTAGAAGCATAGTTAAGCATATCTTCCGGAACACCTTGTGCGTTAGGTAATTTACCACCAAATTGATTACATTTAGCAACAAATTCCGCAGGAACTGAAGATGAACCGTGAAGAACGATTGGATAATCACCAAAACCTGCTTCTTTAAGAGCATCTTTAATTTCTTTAAGTCTGTCAAAGTCTAATTTAGCTTCACCAGAGAATTTGTAAGCACCATGAGAAGTACCGATAGCAATTGCAAGAGAATCACAGCCGGTTTGTTTTACAAATTCAACAGCTTCTTTAACATTAGTATATTTAGCATCTTTAGCGTCTACATTAACATCGTCTTCAACACCTGCTAATTTACCAAGTTCTGCTTCTACTGAAACACCTCTTTCGTGAGCATAATCAACAACTTTCTTTGTAACAGCAACGTTTTCTTCGAATGAGAATCTGCTTCCATCAATCATAACAGAAGAGAAACCGCCGTCGATACAAGCCTTACAAATTTCAAAATCAGCACCGTGGTCAAGGTGTAAAGCAATAGGCACTGTAGTAGTTTCCAGAGCTGCTTCAACCAATTTTACCAGGTAAGTTTGGTTAGCATATTTTCTTGCGCCTGCTGAAACCTGAAGAATGATTGGTGATCTTGTTTCTTCAGCTGCTTCTGCAATTGCCTGCAAAATTTCCATGTTGTTAACATTGTAAGCACCGATAGCGTATCCGCCAGCTAATGCTTTTTTGAACATTTCGTTTGTTCCAACTAGTTTTCTTTCACTCATTTGAGTTCTCCTTCTCTTTCTGTAAATAATATTTACATCTTAATTATTATAACAAAAATGAGGAAATGTAAAGCAAAAAACTTTATCTATATATAAGGATACAGGCGTTTTTTATCGTATATAAATACAAGTTCATTTAGCTTGTCATCTTCTATCTCTTCACCTTTTTCTATAGCTTCGTTTACCTCTGCCATAAGCTTTTTACATCTGGCTTTATCTTCTTCTTCAAAGATTTTTATGTTTTCTTTTTCGTACTGTTCAAAACAATTATTCATAACTCCCAGACCATTTTTAACACTCTTTATATCAGTATTAAAGTTTTCATCCCAGGCAAAAAGCCATTCTCTCGCTGTATTATAGTAGTGCGGTTTATGTGATTCAAATCCTGAAATTACCATATAGTCGCTTTTAGGAGTCGCTTCAAAAAACGAACGATATTTTTCTACAGACATTCCGGCTTCTGCAGCGGCTTTTGCTTCCTGCTCTTCTTTTGACAACAGTACATCGTCTTCATTTTTCTTTTTTCTACCGAATAACCCGAGAGTAAATAAAGTACCTGCTGTTACAGGCATTTGTACGGGATTTGCCGGAGCTTCTGTTTTCTTAATATCTGCTGAAACATCATTTTTCGGAGTTTTTATTGCGGAAGCAGCATATAATCCGCCGGCTGCTACTGTTGCAAATACTGCATTTCTTGTCAATTTATTTATATTCATTTCACATCATACCTTTCTATCCAGATAATGATTGTGAACACAAAAAATTGCTAATATATTTACATATCTTTACAAATTTATTTACCAAATCTTCTGTTTCTGCGCTTATATTCCAGAATACATTCTGCTAAAACATCCTTATCAAATTCCGGCCAGAATTTATTTAGAACGATGAATTCTGAATAAGCAATCTGCCATAAAAGATAATTTGAAACTCTCATCTCTCCGCCGGTTCTTATCAGCAAATCCGGATCTGGTATATTACGTGTATACAGATGTTTTGATATTGTATCTTCTGTTATATCTTTTTCTCCTGATGCAATAATTTCTCTAACAGCATGCACAATTTCATCTCGCGAGCCGTAATTAAAAGCTATTTGTAGATTTACGCCGGTATTATTTTTTGTTGTTTCAACAGAATTTCTTAGAATTTCCTGGAGTTTTGAACTTAATTTTGTAGTATCGCCGATAAAAGATATTACAACATTATTTTCATTCATTTCTTTTAGTTCATTTTTAAGAGTTTGTGCGAGTAAGTCCATAAGAAAGTTAACTTCTTCTGGCTTTCGGTTCCAGTTTTCAGTTGAAAAAGCATAAACAGTAAGGTATTTTACCCCAAAGTCATCACAGGCACGCATCGCTGCTTTCAAAGCATCCACACCTTTTTTATGGCCTAAAGCTGACGGGAGATTTCTTTCTTTAGCCCATCTTCTGTTTCCGTCCATTATAATCGCAATATGCTTTAGCTCACACTCTTCTACAATCTTTTTTATATCTTCCATTCTTATTCCTTAATATTTTTCCAGCATTTCAAAAATTTTAAAAACAGGTTCTTGGAGTAATTGTACCTCAACCTCTTCATCAAGTTCAAGCGTAATAGTCGGAATACCTTTTTCGACTCCGGCCCAGGTTCCAAAACTGCCGGGTGTCGGATAACCGATTGACTCTTCTACAGGATAGCCGATTATTTTAGAAATCGCATTTGCCGCTACAAGAGCATCACCATCATAATTTACAATTTTATATGGTGCATGAAGTGTTAATATTAGCCGCGGCTTATATTTCTCAACAGTTTCCATAACAAAACGTGTTTCAATTTCACTTGCGGGTTCTTCCCCGCCAAAGAATTCGTTCTTTTCTGTTTTTTCCCAGTTTTGTGTCGGGAAATTTCTATTTAAATCAACACCATTTTCATTTGTTCTTATACCGTTTTTTGTACCATATTTGTTAAGACACGGAATAAAAACTATATTTGTATCCGGCTTTTTATCCAGATATCTTTCAATTAAATATTCTCCCTGCGGTTCATCTCCGTGGAAGCAGCCGATTATAAGCACTGATGGATTAATGAGGTTTCCGGCAATTTTCATATCCCCTCCTACGGTTTAATTACCGAAAGAATATAATCATCTGTGAAGTATTTATTGGCGCAATCCAGCAAATCTTTTGGAGTAACTTTATGAAGTTTTTCAATAATTTCTGCTTGATAGTCAAAAGGCTTACCCATAATTGAATAATAAGCCATCATATTTGCCTGCTGCCCGTTTGTTTCCGTAACATACTGCTGTTTACCAATCAAATTGTTGACAGCATTTTTGAGCTCTTCTTCACTTACAGGAATTGTTTTAATTTTTTCAATTTCTTCCTTAAACCCATCAATAGAGGTTTGAATATTTGAAGGTTCTGTTCCTATATAAATACTAAAAACAGCCGATTTTTTATGTGTTTCATAAGCTGTTCTTACAGTATATGCAAGACCTTTTTTCTCTCTAAGTTCAAGAAATAATCTAGACGAAAGACCGCTCGCACCCAGAATTATATTTAAAAGCATTATTACCGGATACTCATCATCTCCAATCGTTGGAACACGCCAGCCTTGCAGGATTTGTGCCTGATTTGCATCTTCTTTAATTATTTCTGTGTACTCCTGTTCTAAAGGCTGCGGGATTGGTATTAATGAACCAGCCTCCTTCGCTTCTGGAATATCTTGTCCCAAATATTTATCTATCAAGTCAAAATCAACATCACCTGCGATTGCAGCTGTTTTTTGACTGTTATTTAAAATTTCGCGGTAAGAAGCAATAACATCTTCTTTTGTAACATTATCAATTTCTTCAAGAATTTTAGTATAGCTATTTCCATAAAAATGATTTTTGTAAATAGTTTTTGTAAACAAATCAGAAACTTTTACCTTTGCAGAGTCAAGTTCTGCAGTAAGTTCGCCTTTCAGCTTGGTTTTCTCTTTATCAAACTCTTCAAAAGTTGAGTGTAAAATAACTTCTTTCAGAATAGATAAAGCTTTTTCAAAATCTTCATTAAGGCAAACAAATCTAAATCTTAAATAATCCGATTTCATTTCCGTACTGAAATCAATTGCATTTTCATCAAGAATTGTAGATAATTCTTCGGATGAATATTTTTCAGTACCCTTCAAAAGTAACCGATTCATTAAGGAATATTCACCTGAATATTTTTCAGGCACAGATATCGAAAAATTAAGTGTTAACGCTACTCTCGGAGTGTTTTTATTCTCCCTTACACAAGCTCTAATATTATTTTTTAAATCAAATTCTCTCATATTTAAATTAAAACACAAATAAAATAAGGTATCAAATTGTAAAAAAGTTATTGAAAATAGCATGTTCATGGTAAAATTTAGACGATGAAGATTTTAGAAGTAAGAGATGGTTTTGTAAAATTTGAAGCAGACAATAGCGTGTACCTTTCGTCATTTATTCAAATAGACGGTATTGAAAAGCGCTACATTGCGCAGGTTACACAATTAAAACGCTCTGGCGAAAATTCAATAGCGTATGCTAAAATTTTGTTTTTGTATGATGGCTCTTTACAGCCGTATGACAAAACTCTGCCTTCCAAAGAGTCTGAAATAAAAGAATTTACCTTTGATATTCTAAATAATTCAATTAATGCAAAAACGCCTGTTATTGCCGGAGAAACATTAGGAAAGGGCGTAAGCATTATAATTGATGCTTCTTCTTTTGACAAAAAAATGCTTGCAAGTATTGATGATAAACAAGAAAATAATATTATTGCCAGAAATCTTGTTAAACAGTTTAATAATTTAGATAAAAACGTACTTATCATTGATACTCTCGGAGTGATTGATGCAAAAAAAATTACTGCCGGAGTTGATTTTAAACTGCCGCTGGATACCGCATCACTAGCTTTTATGTATCAGGATTGTTTAAATGATGCAACAGCAGACAGTAAATCTATGATTATTGAAATCTTCAAAGATTTATCTGATTATTCACAAACAGTTCCATTCGTGCCATTTGGTGCTCTTAAATCAATTGTTGATGATATGGTCGACAAATCTCATGTTTTCAAGCTGCTTGTATTAAAAAATAAACTTGCAAAGTTTGACAAGCTGGGATATTTTGCGGCAAATAAACAGGAAGTCGACAAAATCGATGCTATACTTAATTCTAAATGTGCAATTATTGACTTATCCAAACTGGATACTGCATTCCAGAACAGATACCTTGCATTTTTGTACGAAAAACTTCAACAAAAACCAAATACTCAGGTTATACTTGAGCTTTCAAATGTCATTAGCAAAAAGAATTTGAAAAATATTTTGTCATCTGAAAATATTCCGACCACCTTTATAACTCATTCCCGTTTTAAATATCTGAATGATATAAAAAACTTGTTTGATAATTTTATAATTTCACCATCTTTCACAAATAACGAAATCTTCAGTATTTACAGCTCGTTCTTAAAAGCTATGCCAAAACAGACATATCTCATCACCGGAGAAGCTGTAAACTACATACCTCTTGTATCAACACTGAAAGTGATTAACGAAGTTATTCCATCTCAGCCGGAAACCTTTGAAGAAGAAGAAAAAGAAATACCGGTTTCTGAGCCGGAAGAAGTGCAAGAAGAGCTTCCTATTGAAGAACCGGAAGAAGAAGAAGAAGAGATTGTTCAGGAAGACGATTCTGAGCTGGAAGAAATCAGCGAAGAAGATGAACCTGAAATTATTGAAGAACCGCAGATTACTAACGAAGAAATTCTTGCTAACATAGAAGAAAAATCAGAAGCAGTAATAACAGAAGCCGCAAAAGACTTAACTCCTCCTGAAAACATGTTTGGAGAAGAAGAAAATATAGCAGAGCCGGCTGAGGAGAGTTTGCAACTTGAAGAAGACCAAGAAGAGCAGTTAACCATCAACGCAGAATATGAAACAATTCTTGAAGAGCAAGAAGAACAAGAACCTCAAGAAGAATATGAAACAATTCTTGAAGAGCAAGAAGAACAAGAACCTCAAGAAGAATATGATGAAATTCCGATTACAGAATCTTTTGATACAGTTCAGGAAAATATAGAAGAGATTGAAGATTATATTCCGGAAACTGATGAGAATGATTTTGAAGAACTCTCTATTAATGAAGAATTTGAACAACAAGAACCTCTTGTTGAACAAGAGGCCGAAGAAGAAATTGAAATGCCGGAAGGTTTTGATTTGGATATAGATTCAACTCAAATGCTGGATGCAGAAGAAGAAACAGAAGAATTGACCGTTAATGATAACGATGTTGATGTACTTCCTATTGCAGAAAACAATTATGAGCTTGAAGATATTGTCGAACTTAACCCTGACGAAGCAGATGAAAATGATATTGTTATAGATATGGAAGAAGATACAGAGGACGAACTTCCGGAAAACATTGATGAGCAGATTGTCAAAGACGTAGACAAAGTTTTTACGACCAGAAAAGACGATGATATATCAGATTCTGACCTGGATTTTATAGATGAACTTAATAATGACGACGGTAATTTGCTTGAAGAAGTTTCTGACAGTGATGCTGTGTTGGAAGAATTATCCGAGTCTGATGAAAACGACGGTATTTTGGAAGAACCTCAGGAACAGCTAGAATTAAAAGATGACAGTGATGATGAAATCTTAGAAACAAGAAGTTCTTCAACACCTATTGTACCTGTATATGATGCTGATATCCCGCAGGAAGACTTAGTAATGAGCGATCCTATACAGCAGGGCGATACTGTTACTCACGCAAAATACGGAAGCGGAGTCGTTGAAAAAATGATTAAGTATGGAAACAAGACTTTATTTTCAATAAACTTTGATAATATTGGCAGAAGATTATTAGATCCAACCTTAACAGAAATTAAAAAATCATAATAAAATCTTTACTTTTATTTTTGTTATTAGTAGAATAATTATACTCACTATCCTCTAGTGACAGACAGTTATTAAGGAGTCATTAACCTTAATTTCTGTTATAAGTGAAAGGAAATATAAAATGGCAAATATTAAGTCAGCAAAAAAAAGAGTTCTTATTGCAGAAGCAAACAGACAAAGAAATGCAGCTTTTAAAACTTCTATCAAAACAGCTTTGAAAAAAGCTCTTGCTTTAGCAGAAGGTGATGATAAAGAAGCTTTAAATGCAGCTATTTCTAAAGCATATCAATTATGCGACAAAGCTGTTTCTAAAGGTATTTTACACAAAAATACTGCTGCAAGAAAGAAATCAAGACTTGTTCTTGCTATCAAAAAATTAGCAAAATAAGCTAATGATGATTTTTAATAAGGCGCTTTGCTTTCAAGCAAAGCGCCTTATTTATTTCTCAAAATAGATAACAGTTGAATGAAGGTTGTATTTATCCAGTACTTTAACTTTCGAAGTAAATAAGTTTTTCGGATCTTCTTTCAAGATAAAATAATATCTTCCGGCAGGCAGCTCTTCAATCTTATTGTTACACTCCTCTAAATAAGGTTCACATCCATCTTTTAGGATAATAACATTATCTTTTTGATGTAAATAGTAATAATATCTATGATAAGAACTATCTAATACAATCTTTTCACCGTCTTTAATATGATTTTCAACAATTTGTACAGCTTCTCTTGCTGAAGTATAAAATTTATAAGGGTTAATTGTATAAAATATAGAAGTAATAAAACTTATAATACATACAGACATCAAACATACATTTTTAAATTTCCAGTTGTATTCTGCTATAATTACGACAAAAAGCGGTAGAAGGAATAAGATTAATCTTGCTTCTATCGGATAGAGTCTTAGTGCTGATACTGCAAATGTCAGCAGAATTGGAAGCCCTAAAAACACACGCTGCTTTTTATTTGAAATAAGAGATATAAATGCTGGTACAAGCATTACAGCCCCGCAGAAAAGAGCCTTAAGCTTATCAAAACTAAAAAGCTCTCCAAAACGTAACACTATTCTTAATGGATGCCTCAGGTCAGCAAATCCGTATCCATTCTGCCACCAGTTATACATACCGTCATAATTACAGCTTGAAACATACCTCAAAGATAAGAAGTAAAACAGAAGAAAGCTTATAAAAAAAGGTATATAAGTTTTTAGAACAGCCCCGGGATTTTTGATAAGCATTACCAAAAAGTAACTGCCGATTATAAACAATGATGAAAGCGAAAACCACGGTGCAATTGCAATTAACAATGAATAGTGCCATTTAAATTCTTTTTCAAAAATCAGCTTATAAAATATAATAAGAAGCAGGACAGATGTAAATAATTCTAAAGAATACTGCTTAAACTGCGCACAATACAGAATTGCTGTCATATTAAATGAAAACAGAAAAGTACTGACAGTAATTACTACTCTGTTTTTTGACAACATTGATACGAATTTATAAAAGAGCGGAATAGCTGCTATTCCTGAGACCAGAGGTATCAGGCGCAGTGTAAAGTCACGCAGATTATCTATAATCAGAATTTTTGACATTACAAGAAACATCGGCGGAGCAACCTGCAGGTAATCCAGTCCTTTAAACAAACCTGAATAAGAATGTTCTAAAACATTTAAAGCAAGAGCAGCTTCATCCCCCCAGAAAGAAATTCCCCTAAAATACGCAAATAAGCGGAGTATAATTCCAAATACTATAATAACAGTAATGCCGTATTTCTTTCCGAAAGGGTTCACGAATTACTCCTCTAAATACTTCTTACCGGCAAGTTCGTCAGGCATAAACTGCTGTTCAACGTCCGGCGCGTCATGTGTATAAATATAACCTTCTCCAAACCCGTATTTTTTTGCATCTTTATAATGTGCATCTCTTAAATGCATTGGAGGAGGGAAGTCATTACCTCTCTCTATATCCATAAGAGCTTTATCTATTGCAATACAAGCTTTATTAGATTTTGGTGCTTTTGCAACATACACAACCGCATTAGCAAGGGGGATTCTACCTTCCGGGAGCCCAATAATCTCAACAGCTCTATATGCATTAACAGCAATATTCATAGCATTCGGATCGGCAATACCTACGTCTTCTGCAGCGCATACAATAAGCCTGCGTGCAATAAATCTTGGATCTTCACCGGCTTCTATCATTTTGGCCAGATAATATATCGCGGCGTCAGCATCTGAACCTCTAAGACTTTTCTGAAATGCAGATGCACAATCATAATGCTCCTGTGTCGAATATCTAGTATTACGTTTCTGAGTAATACTTTCCAGAATTTCTACAGACAAAAGCCTTGTATCATTTGAAAAATTGCTGGCAAAATAAGAATTTTCCACAAGATTTAAAGCACATCTGGCATCACCTCTGGCATTATTTACAATAAACTTCGTAACCTCTTCATCATACTGAATAGGCTGGTAATTCTTTTCCAAATACTCAAACCCTCTATTAACAATTTTTCCCATACTGATATCATTAATAGGATTAAGTCTTATTACCTGAACTCTTGATAGAAGAGCAGGTACAACCTGAAAAGACGGATTCTCGGTAGTAGAACCAATAAGGAAAATAGTGCCATTCTCAACATGCGGAAGCAGAGCATCCTGCTGTGTTTTAGAATATCTATGAATTTCATCTATGAATAGAATTGTTTTTTGCCCTGAACGAAGAGCCTGTCTTGCCTGTTCAACGGTTTCTTTAATTTCTTTTATACCTGATGTCACGGCAGACAGTTCAATGAATTGAGCGTTGACCTTAGTTGCAATAAGCCGTGCAAGAGTTGTTTTGCCGCACCCAGGTGTACCCCAGAGTATCAGAGAAAATAACCTTTGAGTTTTCAAAAGATTTAACAGCGGAGAATTTGGAGCAACAACATTTGACTGACCTAAAAATTCATCAAGAGTTTTCGGCCGCAAAATTTCAGCCAGAGGCGTTTGCTTATTAACTTCTTCCAGTTGCGTAAATAAATCCATAACAATATTTTAGCACGACTACTTATTAATAAAAACAGCTTTTATTTGCTCCGGTTCATATCCAACATTCAAGCCTTCTGCTCCAGAAAGCCTGTCTGCACCGTAACCGGTCGTTAAGAAATAATAACCGCCTGCAGGAAGATTATTTATGAAATCTTTACAAACCTGAGTATCAGAATAACAAAATTCCGGCACTGTAAGAACCTTGTTTTTTATACCGCTATTTTGCAAATAATATCTATATTCATAACCGCCCCTGTCAATTACTATCTTATCCTCAGGTTTTATACTTGATTTTATTGTTTTCACTATATCACGGGCATAAGAATAAGAGAGCCAGTCAGCATAAATTGTATAGCTTGTTAATGAATATAATAATATAATTACGCACATTGCTCTGATAATTTTTGAAGAACAGGAAACAGCTATTATAACAAAATTTGGAAGCAAAAATAAAATTAAGCGTGCCTGTACCGGATATTTGTGAAGAGATGATGCAAGAATAACTGCAATAATGGGCCATATAAACAAGAGTTTTTCTCGAAGTTGAATACGTTTAGCAAAAACATATGTTAATACTAATAAAGCTCCAAATGCACCGCATAATAAATTCAAAACCTTAATCTTATATGAAATAAATAATTCGCTAAAACGTATTAATAGTCTTACCGGAGTCAAAAACGATACAAAAGAATAAAAATCCGAGTAAAAATCATTCATTCCGGAATAATTGATATTAAAAACACAGCGGAGATTTATTATATACAAAAACACCAGCCCCGCAATTACAGGAATACAAACCCGCTTTCTGAAAGATAAGATACAGCCGGTTATTAATATAAATATAGATGAGTAAGAAAAAAACGGCGCCAATACCAAAATTAAATAGTAATATTTTTTAAAATTACCATTAATAATATTGTAAAATATAGAGAGTAAAATTACCGAAACAAAAAGCTCGGTTGAATACTGCTTATATTGAGATGCATAAAGTATTGCACAGGGATTTAACGCAAAAAGAAGGTTTGAAATCAAAATTTGCAATCTATTCCTAAATACCTGAGTTGAAAGATAATAAAAAGCTGCAATAGACAGAATACCGCTCAGGAATGGAATTACTCTAAGACAAAAATCTCTCCAGTAATCAGTTTTAGGGTTAAATAGAACAAGCATTAATTTTGAAAGAAACAAAAACCCAGGAGGTGCCACCTGCAGATTATCAAGCCCGTCCAGAAGTCCGGCAAAGCTCCTGCTTGTAATATTAAGAGCAAGCGCAGCTTCGTCATGCCAGAAAGACGGATTTTTGACAAACAGAAAAGTTTGAAAAACAATACTTACTGCAAATATCGCAATCAGCACTCCCTTAAAACAACTTTCTGACTTAAAATATTTATCCACACAGTAATTCTACCATAAATAGAGGATTTTAATTGAATAAAACTTCGTTATATTTACAAAGAGAAGATGAAAGGAGATTTATATGGAATTAAAAGGTTCAAAAACTGAAGCTAACCTTATGGAAGCTTTTGCCGGAGAATCACAGGCAAGAAACAAGTACACATACTACGCTTCACAGGCAAAAAAAGATGGTTATGTACAGATAAGCAAGATTTTTGAAGAAACTGCTAACAATGAAAAAGAACACGCAAAAATCTGGTTTAAATTATTACACGGCGGTTCAATCGGAAATACCCTTGATAACCTTGAAGACGCAGCCCAAGGTGAAAACTATGAATGGACAGATATGTATGCAAGATTTGCAAAAGAAGCCAGAGAAGAAGGGTTTGATGACATTGCACTTCTTTTTGAAAATGTTGCTAAAATAGAAAAAGAACACGAAGAAAGATACAAAAAGCTATGGGAAAATATAAAAAATGAAGAAGTGTTCCAGAAACCTGAACCTATAGTTTGGGAATGTGCAAACTGCGGATTTTCATACATTGGAGAAAAGGCAATAGACACCTGCCCGGTCTGTAAACATCCGCAAAGCTATTTCTTTGAAAAAGCTAATAATTACTAAAATATTACAGCCGGCTAAACACCGGCTGTTTTTTGTTTTGCATTTTCATATCTTTTTTTAGTAAAATAGTTTGTCATGCCCGCAACAAAGAATCCCATTACCCCAATTGAAAATACATAAGGAAGTCCGGAAATTAAAACTTTTTGCTTAACAAGAGATTTATACTCTTTTTCTACAGTTGATTTCCTTTCTTTTGCAAGTTTTTCGGCAAGAGCACCTAAATCATCAAACTTTGGAACATTTTTATCTTTTCCGATTAAATCTTTGCATTTACCCATTTTATAAAGAATTTTCCTGAACCCTTTTTCAACAAGCTCGCTGCCTGTAATCACATAAAGTGCTACAAGCGGAAATCTTGTTGCTGTTTCTTTAAAGTTTTCTTTTCCTCTATCAGCAGATGCCCCAAAATATCCTGCACCGCCAACGAGAACACAGGTTGTAAGCTGCCCCTTGCTTAAACACAGTTTTCCATTCTGGCTATTAAAATCCATACAGGTATATTTGTTGAAAAAGTTCTTTGCTTTCGGCGAATTTTTAAACAGCTTTGTGCCTGGAGCTACAATAAATTCTGAAATATTTTGAAGAATTTTAGAATTTTTACCTTTTGTTGCAAGCAGCCCTGCCAGCCCAAGACATCCGGCATAAATACCAGCTGCCAGTCCTATATGTTTTTGAGCACTCTTTTTAACCTTTTCCTGATGTGATATATCCTCTTTAGTATTTTCGAGAGAAGCAATATTCTTAAAATCGCTCTTTTTGAAAACTTTTAATGTCATCAAATTTTTTATGTAATTCAGAGAAAATTCGGTTAAAGGTATTGCCATTGCAGCAAGTGCTATAGCAGCTTTTACAGGAATAACTTTTTTATTATTCTTTCCGCCCTTCTCCAGAAGTTCTACCCCAGTTGTTGCAACTTCTTTCTTTAATTCATTATTTAAACCTTTAGAAAAAACTTTTCTTGCAACTCTTTCACCCAAAATTGTCGGCACAAAGTATATTAAAGCCTCTTCTGATGTTTCCAAAAAAGTATTTTCTGTCAAGTCGGCAAGACTTCTCGAAAATACAACTTTAGGTATCAGGCACGTTGTTGCGTCCTGTATAAATCTTGATGTCGAAAGCCCTGATGCCTGCTCCTGATGACGTATAAACTTTGCAGCAGGTTTTAAAGATTTCGGCAATGTGTTAATTAAAATTTTGTTGTTATTTGATGACATAATTCATATTCCTAAAACATGTAAAGACTTAAAATTGCCTAATCTGACAGCTGCTATTTACAATCTTTAACACAATCAGCAAGGCAGTAATCCTGAACTGCCCGCAAAAAATCTCAATACGGTTCACATGCCGGCAGTTAAACTGACCAGCGCCACCAAGAATTATTAAGATTTAATGTGTTCATATTTTTCATTTTTTAAAATTCCTTTGTATCGATATATCGATACAAATATTATGTTAAACCTTTTGACATCTTTTGTCAATAGCATTTATTGATTATAATATAACTTGAAAATTCGACTTATGGTAAAATATCAGCATCAATTATTAGCTTGTAGTTTGCATAATCAGCATTATTAATCTTAATTCTGCAAGGATGTACTAATAATTCTGCTTCTTCTCCTGATGAAAACATTTTAAAAGGCTCAATGTACAAATATTTAACTCCTTTTTGCAGAGTTAAATTCCATTTTATGGCTTTATGGGCAAACTCATGGGGCTTTATAGATGTAGATAAGAACATATTTCTTTTTATTTCCGGTTTGGAATTATTAAAGAATTTTAGAATTTTTTCTACATTTGTTCTATCATATCTTAAATTTCTGATTAAATCACTGAGTTTAGCATTTTCCACATGTATGTCACTAAAAAAAATAGCATCATCATCACGACAAAGCTGTATATTGTTATCATTTGCCGTTATGTATATTTTTTTTAAATTATCAGTTATTTTTTTTACAGACTCCGATTGCTTTTCATACGGAACAAAATTAACCTCACTTGCATACCCGCTACGCGCATATTTGTATATTGAGTCTATAATATCAATATTGCTGTTGCTATTGAAAATCGAAATAAAAGATTTAAAAATAGCATCCCATGTTGCAACATTAAAATTTTCAAGCTGCTTTGGCAGATAATGCGTATGATTTACAAACATCAAAAGTTTATCCGGATTTTTACGCCAAAAATAAAGATATTTACCATTATTAAGATTGGCAACATCCTTTATTAATAATATTTTTTCATCCTCTGAAAGAGTTTTTATTTGATTTATATAATCCTCAAATTCCATGTTATCAAAATCAAAATTAGGATTTTTACCAAAGAAAAACTTTTTTCTATCGCCTGAAAACACTTTAGCAATTTCTTTACCAATATCATTACCATATTCTTTTATGTAATCTGATACAGATTTTTTATAAATTATTTCTTTGCCATCCTTTATCAATTGTTTTATTTCTTCTTTTGTTGCAGCATTAATTGTATTATTCTTTACTTGTAAAATTCCCCGATTAATATTTGCTTCAATTTGATTAACAGGTAAAAATTTTCCTCCTCTAAAACTTATTTTTGAGTTTTTTTTATAATTAAAAAGATTTAAATTATTATATGAAATATTTGTTATTGTATTCATAACAAATGAAAACTTCTAAATAAAAAATTTGCTTTATAAAATAAGTTTACCTTCATCCATCTTTTTGGTATCCTAATGACAAGGATATTTTTAAGGGGAATAAGAATATGACAGATATTAGACAAGAATTTATACAACAAGCAATCCAGCTTACAAGAAACGCCGAAGTGCTTCCGGGCGGTGTTAACGGAGGAGTTACAGAATTAGCTGCAAAATTGCAGCACGCAGCAGATACAAACACTCCTCTAAGGGTAAAACTAGGAATGGATCCTACAAGACCGGATTTACATCTCGGGCATACTGTTGTTATGAGAAAGCTTAGAGAATTTCAGAAACTTGGACATAAAATCGTCCTTATTGTAGGCGGGGCAACAGCTATGATAGGCGACCCTTCCGGTAAATCAGAAACAAGACCAGCTTTAACAAAAGAACAGGTTAAAGAAAACGCTAAAACTTATTTTGAACAAATGTCTAAAGTTCTGGATGTTTCAGAAGCAGAGGTGGTAAACAACGCTGATTGGCTTCATAAACTTAATTTCACAGAACTTTTACAGTTAGCAGGGAAAGTTACTGTTGCACAGATGATGACAAGGGATGATTTTGCAAAAAGATACTCAGAAGGCAAACCAATTGCAATACATGAATTCTTTTACCCTCTAATGCAGGCATATGACTCTGTTGCTATTGACTCTGACATAGAATTAGGCGGAACAGACCAGAGATTTAATACTCTTTTAGGACGCGATATCCAGTCTGCTTACGGTAAAAAATATCCGCAGCTTGTCATGATGCTTCCGCTCCTTGAAGGCACAGACGGGGTTGTAAAAATGTCTAAAACATATCCTGAACACTGCATATCACTTACAGACAGCGCCAAAGATATGTTCGGAAAACTAATGAGTATTCCTGATACCTTAATAACTCGTTACTACTCTCTTCTCACAGATGTTGAGCAGTCCGAACTCGTAAAAATGGATAAAGAAATTGAATCAGGTTCAATTAATCCGCGTGATATTAAAATGAAGCTGGCTCATATGATTACAGAAGAGTATCATGGAAAAGATGGTGCTGATAAAGCACAGGAAGATTTTATTAATGTAGTATCCAACAAGGGAATACCGGACGATATCGAAAGTGTTAAAATAGATGCAGAAGGGATAAACATACTGGATTTACTGGTTAAACTTTCTTTCGTACAAAGTAAGGGCGAAGCTAAACGCCTGATACAGGGCGGCGGGGTAAAACTTGATGGAGAAAAACTTTCGGATATGGCATATACGGTTAAACCGGCTATGGATGTGGTATTACAAGCAGGTAAAAGAAAGTTTGCTAAATTAATATGATATACAACAACGTCTTAGAATTAATCGGGAATACTCCTCTGGTAAAATATAATGACAATATCTGTCTTAAGCTTGAATATTTTAATCCGTCAAGTTCAATTAAAGATAGAGCTGCTTCTTCAATGCTTAAAGAGGCAATGGAACGCGGAGATATAAACAAAGAAACAGTCATTATTGAACCAACAAGCGGTAATACAGGCATCGGGTTAGCTATGTGCTGTGCTGTACTCGGCCTTAGACTTATAATCTGCATGCCGGAGAGCATGTCAATAGAGCGGAGAAAAAATATTGCTGCATATGGTGCAGAACTTGTTTTAACTCCCAAAGAAAGAGGCATGCAGGGCGCAGTTGATAAGGCTGCAGAACTAGCCCAGACTTATTCTAACAGCTTTATACCTATGCAGTTTGCGAATCCGGATAATCCAAAATCTCATAAAAAGACTGCAGCTGAAATTGAAACAGCAGTAGAAGGGCGAGAGGTTGTTATAGCAGCAGGGATAGGAACTGGCGGAACTGCATTTGGTTTGAAAGAATACTTAAAAAATGCAATTGTATTTGGGGTTGAACCGGCAGAAAGCCCGTTGTTTACAAAAGGTCATGCAGGGCCGCACGCTATTCAGGGAATAGGTGCCAATTTCATACCAAAAATTTCTGAAGGAAAGCACTTAGACGGAATACTCACCGTAAAAGGAGAAGATGCGATTGCGCAGGCCCGTGAATTGGCACAAAAACACGGAATTTTCTGCGGAATTTCTGCAGGAGCAAATGTCTGCGCAGCACAAGAACTTACAAAAAAATATCCAGATAAATTAATTGTTGCTATTATTCCTGACAGCGGCGAAAGATATTTGTCTGTTTGGTAGGAGCTATAATGCTTTTTAGAGCTATAAAAAAAATAAAAGAAGATATTAAAGTTATTTACGAAAAAGATCCTGCTGCAAATAATCTTGCAGAGGTACTCTTCTGTTACCCTGGGTTACAGGCATTGATATCACACAGGATTGCGCATAAACTAGCTTATTGGAAAATTCCGTTTATTCCGAGATTAATCTCTTATTGGACAAGAATTTTTACAGGTATTGAAATTCACCCGAAAGCGAGAATTGGAAACCGATTTTTCATAGATCACGGAGAAGGCGTTGTTATCGGAGAAACTACAATTATCGGAGATGATGTGCTTATTTATCAGCAGGTAACATTAGGCGGAACAGGTAATGAACACGGTAAACGCCACCCGACCATAGGCAACAATGTTATCATAGGAGCAGGTGCTAAAATATTAGGCAATATTACAATAGGAGATAATACAAGAGTAGGCGCCGGCTCAGTTGTTGTTGATGATGTTCCGGAACACTGCACTGTTGTTGGCGTACCGGGCAGGGTTGTTCAGCAAAAATTTATTAATCAGGACGGAATACTAATGCATAACAGAATTCCGGATCCTGTAAAGTGTGAATTGAACAGACTTAAATATGAAATTCAGGAACTAAAAACAGAACTAACTAAAAAGAATTAAGTTTTGTAACAATTTTATTATGCATAAGCAAAAAATTTTATTTTAATTACTTTTTATCCATGTGTAGCAGGAAAGGAATTTGTGTATGTCTATAGATTCAATTAATTTTTCAACAAAGACTCCAGCATTTAAAGGAAACTATAAGCGTACAGAGCAGGGTAATCCTTATTATCACACGAATTCTGCGATGAAAATTGGCGGTACACTTGCTGGTTTATGTGCTCTTGGTACAGCTATAGATCTTGCCGGTAACAATTTTTTTCAAAAAGCTCTAAAAAATTTGCCAGAAGCAGATAAAGACCTGATAAAAATTAATAATAAAACTGCAATTTTAGCTAATGGTTTAGCTGCTCTTGCTATCCATTTAGGCTGTGCAGCTTTTATTGACCATAAAAGAAACGAAAAAGCTAAAGAAACAGCTGACTTTGTAAAAAAAGTTGGAACGAAAAATGCTGTAATGAATAGTGATGAAGTTGCTCTCTCAAATAAAGGCCGAGCCTACTATGACTCTAATACCGGAGCAAAATACGGCGGTTGGCTCGGTGCTGCTGCAGGAGTTATTGGTGCAGTAAGAAGCTTCGTAAATCAAAAGGTACTAGACAGCCAGATACAAAAACAACTTGGGGAACTAAGTACAAAAGAAAAAGATGCTATAAAAGGCTTTGCTAAAGTTGGAAGCATTGCAGGAAGTATATTCGGTATCGGTATTTCTGCACTCAGCGGCTGGTTATTAGGAAAATGGGCTGACAGTATTGCAAACAACGATGCAAGAAAACATGCATAAGTATTGCTTTTTTTATAAAGTTATATTATAATGTATGGGTAGAGTTGAATTAACTCTGTATTTTTTGATGAATCTCATATTATTTTATTGATAGGATTATTTATTAGTAGTGAAATTTTTTATTTTAATTGGTTAAGAGGCTTTTATTATGTATGTAAACAAGTGCATTAAGTGTGGTGCGGAATTTGAAACGAAAAACCCCAAAAGAGTAATATGTCCTAATTGCTTATACGCTGATAAAGGAACAGAATCTACAGAAGAAAAACCTATGCAGAGCTATAGTTCATACAGCTCATACTCTACGGAGTCTCGCCCAAGAAGCTATGACAGACCGCAGCAAGGCGGTTACAGAAATAATAATTATTCCCGTAATCAGGATGGCGGATATCAGAGAAGGGATAATTACAATAGAGATAATCGTTCACAACAGGGTGGTTATCAAAGAAACAATAACCGTCAGGGCGGATATCAACAGCGCAGACCTGATAATAACAGAGGCGGTTACAGAAATAATTACGCAAGTGCAAGACCTCAGCAGGGACAAAGACGTCCAATGCAGAACAGACGTCCGCAAAAACCAGCTAGACCATTGCTTATCAGCAAAGAACAATTAGAACAAATTGAAGTTCTTTACAAAACAATGCTGCCATTACCAAATCCTGATTGTCACGAAGTAATTGGTGCAAAACTCGGTATTGAACCGCAAAAAGTGTTTTTCGGTATAAATTTAGTGCGTCAAAAAATGATGCTTCCTAAGCTTCCGTTCCCAAAACGTAAGCTTGCGATTTCTCCAGACCAGATGATGGCAATTAAAGCATTATACGAACCATTATTGCCACTTCCTCCAATTGGCTGCCACAAAATTATTGCAGCTCAGTTGAAAATGGATGAATGGAGAGTTCACGTTGGAATTAAGCTTATTCGCGCCCAGCTTGGTTTAGATAGATGGAACGAAGACAGAGCGGATAAGCCAGCTGATTATATGGTTGCAAAACATACTAAACCGTCATCAGAAGAAAAAGTTCCGGTTGCAGTAGAAGCAAAAAAGGCTCCAGAACAAGAAGCCGTAAAACCAGAACCGGAAGCTGAGCCGGAAGTTGAAGAAAAGCCTAAACGAGGAAGAAAACCTAAGAAGAAAGAAGATGAAGAATAATTTTGTTTCTGTAGGTAAAATTCTTAACTTTCATGGTGTTCAGGGTGAGGCAAAGCTTGGATATTCAAAAAACCGTGAAGACTTTTTATCTCACCTCAAAGAAGTTTTTGTGCAACTAAACGGAGAATATAAAAAGCTTGAAATTTCAAGACTCCGTTTTACTCCAAAATGCGGGATAATCAAGTTTAAAGGCATTGACTCTTTAAATGATATTTTGGAATACAAAAATCTGCTTATTTTTGTTACAGAAGACACTGCCAGAGATTTTCTTGAGGAAGACGAATTTTTGATAGATGAATTAGTCGGACTTGATGTTTTTGACGGAGAGAAAAAAGTCGGTTCGGTTGTCGGTGTATCAAATAACGGGGCAAGTGATTTGTTATCGGTAAAAAATCTTGATAAAAAGATTTGCCTGGTTCCTTTTGTTAAGGCGATTGTGCTCTCAGTAGATATCAAAAACCGCAAAATACAAATCAACAATCTGGAAGGATTACTTTCATGAGGTTTGATGTACTAACTCTGTTTCCGGAATTGATTAAGTCACATATGGATTTCAGCATAATGAAACGGGCATCAGATGAAGGAATAATCTCTGTTAACACCATTAATCCCAGAGATTTTACCCATGATAAGCACAAAAAAGTTGATGATACTCCATATGGCGGCGGAGCTGGGATGGTTTTAATGCCTCAGCCTTATATTGATGCTTATAATTCTCTAGAAAAAGTTGAGAATAGTATTACTTTAATGATGACACCACAAGGGAAACCTTTTACGGATAAAATCTCTAATGAGCTTGCGAAATACGAGCAGGTTATAATTCTTTGCGGCCATTATGAAGGTTTTGATGAAAGAATTAGAGAAATTATTAAACCGCGAGAAATATCTATTGGAGATTTTGTATTAACGGGCGGTGAACTACCTGCATTATGCATTATTGATAGTATTTCCAGAAAGATTGAAGGAACACTCGGCAAAATTGAGTCTGCTCATGATGACAGTTTCGCAGACGGGCTTTTAGAGTATCCGCAATATACCAAACCCCGCGAATATATGGGATATAAAGTTCCCGATGTTCTCTTGAACGGCAATCATAAATTGATTGAAGAGTATCGTATGGAACAAAAAATACTCAGAACGAAATTTAAACGACCAGATTTGTATGAAAAATTTATTCAGCGAAATAAACTTCCTGAATAACAGCTATAATTCTATTTAAAAAGTTTTTATATTTAATTCTGTCAGCAGAACCGGAAAGAACTATATCTGCATAAGCTTTACAAGGTCTTATGTGTACAGCAGCTTTTTCGTTTGCATTCTTATAAATATAATCTGCTGAATCACCTAAATCACGTTCTTTAGCACGCACATAAAAACGTTCTTTCTTGATATCTTCAGCAATATCTACATAAATTTTAAAATCGAAAGCATCTTTCACTTTTTCAGTAAGTGTAAATAAACCTTCTGAAATAATTATTTTAGAAGGTTTAGCTAAAGTATAATTATCATGCCTGATGGCAGTTCCACTCATGTCATATTTAGGAAGATAAGTAATTTTTCCGGACAGTAATTCCTTAATATGTTTACTCATCAATTCTAATTCAAGTGCTTGAGGCACATCTAAATCATAATTTTTTGCAAATTCAGAAAAGCTTCCTGCAGCCTTAACCATTTCTGAACGATCGTAATAATAATCATCTGTATTAACTCTTGTTATTGCATCATCAATATTAAATTCAGCAGCAAATGACTCAATGGTATCAATTAAATCCATAGTAATTGTAGATTTTCCGCTGGCAGTTTCTCCGGCAATACCAATTGATGCAGGCATTTTAATTCTGCCTGACAGGTAAGCTGCAATCTTTTTTATTACAAACGGGGTATAGCTGACAAGAATAGAGCCGCTTGCATTCAATTCAGCTTCAAAAACCTTTTGCAAATATCTCTCTATCTCATCACATAAAGTTGTTGGTTTTGTTACTTGTGAAGTTGCTATGTTCTGTATCATAAATCTTTTTTCTTTCTTTGTACTATTATACACAAATTAAAACAAAAAGAAAGTTTTTTTTGCCTCAAATTTTACAAAATTTAATAATTGTTAAGCATTTTGAAAAATTGTTACATTTGGCTCAAACGTAGTTATAGTGCAGGAAACATTTTTTTTTATTTTCCCCTATTTCCCCCTCCTCTCTCAAGTTTTTTAAATTTATGCCGATAATAAAATCAAAGATGTAAATACAGAAGAATATTTAGTAATGGTAAAAGTTAACAAAAATCAATCTGTTTACGAAACGTATACCGCAAATAACGGAAGAAAGGTTACTCAAAACAGCTACCAGAATTCTGTTTGGGAGACATCTATCAATGGTGAAATTGAAGATACCAAACAGGGAAATGCAGGTGATTGCTGGTTATTGACATACATTAACGGACTCAGAGATACAAAATGGGGTAAAAATTTAATTAAAAATGCAATCAAGTCTGATGGTGCAGGTGGAGCAGTTATCACATTTAAGGGAGCAAAAGGCGAACAAAAAGAATTTCATATTTCTGTTAATGAAATCATTAAAGCTAGAGAAAGCGGTATATATTCATCAGGTGACGATGATATGATTGCAATGGAGCTAGCTGTTGAAAAATATTTAATAAAGTTTGGTCATCTTTATGAAACCCGAAAACAAAACATAGGAACTGAATCTGGACAAGCAATTACAGGAAATGGGTTATCCGGCTCCGAATTTGTAGAATTGTTATCCGGCAAGCAAACTAATACACATTACCCTTTGCCGCCACAGAGCAATCTTCTGGACGAGGTTAAAAAAAGTTATAATGAAAAATTAAGGATGTTAACAGAAGTAGAAAAACATCCTAATGAATATCTGGTTACTGTTGGTTTTCAAGGAAACGCTCTTGATGGAGTAATGTATGGAAAACACGCGTATCAGGTCAAAAAAATTGTTACAGAAGGCGGGAAGAAATACGTAATTTTAGTTAATCCATGGGATTCCTCTAAAAATATAAAAATGGAATTAGATAAGCTTATTACTTATTCTAGCATCATAGATATAACAGAAAATCCAGAAGCAGAACCTAATCCTAACTTGTGTTCTGATTTAGAAAAAGACATAGATTATCTGCAGCTTCTAAGTGATATGTTAAAAGAATTAGCAGAAAAAGCTAGTGATGGGAAAATAAAAGATGCAGACCTGAATAAAGTAAAAAAAACGATTGAAGCAGTTAACTCTGAAAATATCAAAGATTTATTTAGTGATAAAAATACTATCTCTTTTATTATAAACTGCTTTGATTTAATAAAACACGGCTGGGGTAACGGCAAAGAAAAGAAAGAACTTATCGCACCACTGGTGGATGATTATTGTGAATATGCCGCAAAAAAAGGTGTTGAAGAAGATATCATTAAAGATGTTAAGACAGCTTGTTACAAGGAATTAGACGCCCTTTTATATACAGATGAAAAAGTAATCATAGAAAAACTTCAGATATTATTCGACAAAATTAAAGAAAAAGACAATTGGTTACTTAAATTTTTTCATTAGTTTTTACTCATATCTAAGGGCATCAATTGGATTTAAGAGCGAGGCTTTGTATGCAGGATAGTATCCAAAACCAACTCCCACAAGTCCGGAGAACCCGAGAGCCAGAATTATTGAAAACAGTGAAATTGATATTGTCATAGAAGGTGCAATAACCGTTATTAATAAAGACCCCAAAACACCAACAACAACCCCAATTAAACCTCCTATCATAGAAAGCAGGAATGATTCGATTAGGAACTGCCACCTTATATCACTTACCTGAGCACCAATAGCCATTCTTATACCAATCTCTTTTGTTCTCTCAGTAACAGACACAAGCATTATATTCATTATACCAATCCCGCCAACGAGAAGCGAAACAGAAGCGATAGAAGCAAGTAAAATAGCAAAAGTCTGTACGGTAGATTTCATTCTTTCTTGAAACTCTGCAGAATTTCTTATCTCAAAATCCTTTTCCTGATTTTTACCAAGATTATGCCTTGATGTCAAAATCTCATTAATATCTTCAATTGTTTCATTTAATGTATCAGGGTTTTGTCCCTTAATAACTATTTGACTTACAGTCCCTGGAAAATCTGTTCCAAATACTTTTTTCTGTGCAGTTGTTATTGGTATAAAAATTAAATCATCCTGATCAAAAGGCCCTGACTGTCCCTTGACTTTTAATAATCCTACTACTTTGAAAGGAATATTTCCGACTCTTATAATCTTATTAATAGGATCAACATCGCCAAACAGTTCTTCTGCAACTGTTGAACCAATCAAAGTTACCTTTGCGCTATTTTGCAAATCTTCCGGGATAAAACCTCGCCCCATCTCTATTTCATAATTTTTAATATACAGATAAGCAGGTTGAATTCCATATACTGTTGTAGACCAGTTCTGGTTACCATATGTTAACTGCTGGGTTTGAGAAGACATTGTAGAAATTGCTAAAATTCCACGTGCCATTTTTTTTATAGCAAGAGCATCTTTAGAGGTTAGAGTAGGCTTTGTTCCCATTCCCATATGAACTCCGCCTGATTTTGCAGAAGCTGAACGCACAGTAAGTATATTAGTTCCCATAGCCTCCATATTCTCTGTGACCTTTTTGCTTGCTCCAGAACCAACGGCAAGCATTATTATAACAGCGCTGACACCAATAATAACGCCCAGACTTGTTAAGGCTGACCGCAGCATGTTTACTCTCAATGAGTTAATTGCCATTTTCAGAGTTGATTTAAAATCTAGCACTGCAAATTACTTCTTTTCTACAAATAATGAGTCGCAAATGTTTGTCTGAGGGACGTAATCGTACTCAGGCATAGAGATTTTGTTAATAATTTTTGAACGTTTTTTACGGTAAAGCATATCAATAAAAGCTTCTAACCTTGTTATAAAGCCTGCCTCTCCGGTATGTTCATCAATTGTTAACGAAAGGAGTGGTTTTCCGGCTTCTTTTGCTTTTCGCGTAATTCTTTCAACCATTAAAGAATCCGGTCCGCAGCCAAAAGCATTAAGTGTAACAATACCGTCTATCTTATTATCTTTCAAATAATGTCCGGCAGTACCTGTCATTTCATATTCATTAGCCCAATAACGTTTTTGTCCCAAAGCGGCAATACCTTCTTCCATTTGCTCATCAGTAAGCTGCAGAGAGGTAAAGACTTTTACATCCATTTTTTCAAGCTTTTCAAAAATCTTCATACATGCTCTATCATCATAAATATTGTATCCATGTGAAACAAGCGCTACATTTATCGGAGCGGAATTGGAATTACTTTCAATGAAAACTTTTCCCTGAAGAGCATAGTTCATAGCTTTCTTGTAGCTCATACCGGAACGAACCATTACCAGAAAATTATTATAAACTTTCCATCCTTGTTTTGAAGCAGCTTTAATATCTTCGACTTTAGTAATTCCGAATGGTCTTACAGCTTCTTCTAAGAAAGTATACAACCCGCCATTTTTAGCAGATTTATCAAGTGTTGGTTCTATAATATTAATGTCTGCTTTTATAACATTTCTAACTAAATCAGGAAGTCCTCTGATTTTAGAACAGTTATAAATTTTGGGAGCTACAGACTGCAAAGATGGTACAAAAATATCTTTTACACCTTTAGAAATCAAATTAAGTATATGTCCCAAATAAATTTTAATCGGAAGACATGTTTCTGTTACGACAAGAGCAGAACCGTCAGACATTGTCTGCTTTGTAGTAGGGTCAGATAAAACTATTTTTATACCGAGGCTGGTAAAAAATCCATACCAGAACGGGTAATTATTGTAAAATGACATTCCGCGCGGAATACCGATAACCATTTCTTTTTTCATGAAAAACCTTTTCTTTATAATATACGTACCAGATTTATAATAGCGCGAAATCTTATATTTGTCACGAATGTTTGCCAAATGTTAAGTTGTGATATAATCTCTTTATGAAGATTTTAGGAATTGACCCCGGTATGGCAATTGTCGGCTACGGGCTTATTGAAACAGTAAATGACAGCATTAATCTTTTAACATCAGGTTCAATTCAAACTGATAAGAAGCTTCCAGACTCAAAAAGATTACTTGAAATTTATAACGATTTAACCACAGTTGTCCAAAAGTACCAGCCGGATTGTGCATCTGTAGAAGAACTTTTCTTTTTCAAAAACCAGAAAACAATTATACCTGTTGCAGAAGCGAGAGGTGTTATATTAACAGTTCTAGAAAAACTTAACATACCTACTTACAGTTATACTCCTATACAGGTAAAGCAGGTTCTAACAGGGTATGGAAGAGCAGAAAAAAAAGAAGTCGAACAGATGGTTCGGCTCACACTTCAATCTGATAAGCTTCCTAAACTAGACGATACTGTTGATGCAATCGCAATTGCCATATGCCATTCCAGGGGGATAATCTAGCTTACACTGCCCAGTAATCCGATAACATTTTGTGCTTTAAGGTTTCTGGATGATGCTAAAAGGGTGGCAGATGCCTGTTGTAAGATCTGGTAACGGATGTAATTCGAGGACTCCTCTGCTATATCGGCATCTCGCATTGTTGAACGGAATGATATTAAATTATTTAACTTTATTGACTGTGCCTCTGATACACTCTCTAAACGGTTGATTGTATTACCGATATTTAACAATTGATCAGATACACTACTTAACATTTCATCTATTGACTCTAGGCTCTCTAAGGCTCCTTCAGCGGTGGAAAAATCTACACTGAAATCAAAAAGGTTAAAGCTGATACTAGTACTTATATACTTATCAGAGCCGGAGCCGATATCGACCTTGATATTCAACTCAAATGGACGAGGAGTAATATCAACGGCATTGGTATAAACTGTATTCTTGCCGTTATCTATTAAAGTATTGCGTTCACCACCCTCGCCATCGATGGTATTGTTATTGCCGTTTGATACCATAAAGCTGTCGCTTTCAGCACCGCCATTTGCGATATTATTGTCACCGTTGATTTTTATATTGTCTTGACCTGCTCCGCCCTGTATGGTATTTGCGTCACCCTTTATACTGATTTCATTATTACCTGAGGTTGATTCTATGGTGTTGTTATCACCTTTGACTTCTATTTGGTCATCACCTGAGCCGGATAAGATATTGTTAGTATTACCTATTATGTTTATTTCTTTTGAACCTGTTGTAGTTGAATAGGTATTATTATTGCCGCTTATGGTGATATGGTTTTCTCCGCGAGTATTCGATACAGTATTATTGTTGCCATAAATATTGATATCGCCTTTGGCGTTTTGAGTTGTGATGTTATTATCATCACCTTGAACACCGATTGAGTTATTGCCTTTGCCGGAAGTTACGGTGTTAGAGGAAGAAGTTATTACATACTTGTTATCTCCATCTCCCGAATTGATTGTATTATTGTCTTTATTGACGGTAATACTATTATTGCCTTCGCCTGTATTGATATTATTGTGAGCGCCGTTTACTTTGATTACATCATTTCCGGCGCCGGAGCTGATATTGGTATTATTATCACTATTGATATTTATCGTGTCGGCTCCGGCGCCTCCGGTTACTTCTAGATTGGTTGAAGCATTAAGAGTTATATTATCATTGCCTTCACCGCCGTTCAGAGAATTGTTTTCACTGTTCATTATCAATGTATCATTACCTTTGCCGCCGTTAATCACGTTGTTGCTGCCCTGTTCTACTGTGATTTTATCGGAAAGGTCAGAACCCGTGATGACGTTATTATTACCGCGAATATTGAGGATGGCACTTTCATTTAATTCTGCATTTACACCAAAATTTGAACCATTGAGGGTGATTACTCCGGTATTCGGGTTCAAGGAATATTGAAGCATATTAGAGCCGGCAAAATTATTTGTTACAGTATATGTTTTGCCGTTCAATGTAAACGTTTTTACTTCCCCTTGATAGGTAAATGATATTCCGCCTGCATTGGGGTCTTTGTTCACGTTCGAAAATGAGGTGCCGGTTCCGTTATCTATATAGTAATTGTTTCCCGTACCGCCGTCGATAAAGTTATTGCTCCCGTCGATTACAAAATAGTCGTCGCCACCTGCGCCTAAAACGGTATTGTTATTACCGCTCAAATAGAATGTATCGGCGCCGGGGCCGCCGGAAATATTGATATCGTTTGCGTTGACATTATAGATGTTATCTCCGCCGGTGTCTGAAAGATTGGTTACTTTGGCGTTGATGTTGTACGTGTCGTTGCCTAAACCGCCTTGAATAGATTGAGTGCAGTCCCTATTGATAGTAATAATATCATCGCCATTATTACCTTCTATTCTTGCGTCACCAGTATTCAATGTTATATTATCATCACCATCTCCGCCTATCATAGTAGAATTAATGCAATTGTTTGTTAATGTATCATTGCCCCCCTCACCGAAAATCGAACACATATAACCAGCTGCATTTGTTATAGTATCGTCTAAATCTCCTCCATGGAAAGCAATACTTCTTCCGTAAATATCAACATTATGAACAGCATCTTTTTGCCCTGTAATATCTACCCTAACACCGCTAAATGATATTACCCCGGTTACTGGATTTACTGAGTATAAAAGAGTATTTGATGTATCTGCTGTATTACGAACCTCATAATCAATACCATTTATACTCACTGTTTTGGTTTCACCTGCTTTCAACCTTATTGCTTGAGCATTATCGGCATCGCCAAAACCACAAATATAGCTATTCTGCCCTGTATTTGAAACTAAAGTATTATTACCGCCTACCCCATAAATTGTATTTGTATTACCTTTTAGAGTTAAATTCATTGTTCCAGATGGTGATTCTACATAGTTATAATTTCCAGTTAAGGTAACATTATTCACCCCTGTTCCCCCGAAAACATAATCCAAGCTACCACATGTTATAGTATTGTTTCCTTGCTGACAGAATACCATCGAATAGTTTCCAGTTATTTTTATTGTATTATTACCCGAACCACAATATAGATAGTTTGAGTTTCCAGACATTAAAATTGTATCGCCCTTATCCCCGCCATAAAAAGTTAAATCGCTTGATATTTCTACATTATGTTTTTTATTAACATCTCCTTTAATAGTAGCTTTTCCTTCACCCATGCGAAAAAAAATCTGACCGGAATCATTAACCTTATAAATAACAGTTGCACTTGATACTGTACTTGTCGTTGACATAGTATAATCAATACCGTTGATTGTTACGGTCTGCTCCACACCTCTTACAAGAGAAACTGAGCCTGAATTTGCACCTATAACATTGATAGTTGTATTTGAGCCGACGGTTCCAGTTACAGTATTTGTACCAGCTCCACCATCTATCATATTATTACCACCTTTAATTATATTGAAAATATCATCCCCATCTTCCCCATATATTCTACTATAACTTGAGTTAATGTTAAAAATGTCATTTCCAGAACCGCCATGATGAGTATTACCATTGTTATTAATATTCAGGATATCATCTCCGTCACCTCCGTATAAATCGCCCACATTGGATGTAAGAGTATCATTCCCTGCTTCACCATATGCCTTAGAATTGCCACCATATAAGACAATAGTATCATCACCATCACCAGCGAAAATATTATTTGTACTACACACACTGTTACCAGCTTCTTTAATAGTATCGTTAAGCTTACCGCCATAAACATTATTAGACCGTCCGGATATAATAATATTGTGCGCTACATCTTCTTGACCTCTAATCTCAAAGTTAGAAGCTGTTAGAGTTAATTCTCCTGTTGATGCATCCTTCGAATACGATAAGTCGTTGGCTGTTGAAAGTTTATTTTTAACTGTATAATTCACACCGTCAATTGTAATTGTTCTTGTTTCTCCGCCAGCAAAGGCCTCTGCACCCTCAAGCAGTGTAGTGGTTGATTTTGAGGATGACAGGGCATTAGAAAAGTGGCTTGTAATAATGCTTTGGTCATCCGACAATTGGGCTACGTGCGTAGCACCTGAAAGAGCAGCAGCCCTCCCTGCTGGATTTTTGGATATTGAATCGTCGCTTTTTGTTTTTGTAGTATTACCATTATTCTCACGGTAATACAAATTCTGATTATCATATTGAATTGATTCTCGTATCTGAGATATCTGCTCCAATATCTGGTCGGCCTCCGCCTGCATTGCCTCACGGGTTTCTGCATCATAAGTTCCATTAGAAGCCTGCGTTGCTAAATCCCGTAAACGCTCTAATAGTTTCTGCACCTCCTCCAAACCGCCCTCAGCTGTCTGAAGCAAGGCGATGCCATCTTCTGTATTCTGCTGAACCTGAAGCATTGAACTTATTTTCTTTGATAAATCTGTTATTATGGAATAACCTGCAGCATTATCCTTTGCCTGATTAACTTTGTAACCTGTTGTCATACGGTTGATTGAGTTATTCAAGCCTAAGGTATTTTCGCCCAGTGTTCTCTGCAAAATCAAATCTGCAACATCACTTCCGAAGGTTATCATAAAATACCTCCAGAAGTATATGTAAAGAGGTCTACCAGCTCAATGCTAGTATTTATAGGCTGTTTCGCCCCCCCCCCCTAAGGGCTAAAGTCCGCACTACAAAAGGGTTTGAGCCCAATAAAATCTTATATAACAGATGTATATTTTTCGTACGATACAATGACATATTCCTTTGAACTCTTTATATATATTATATAATATTTATGCCACATTTTAATCACTTTGTAACACTTTTATTATAAATTGTAACAAAAAGAGATGTATATAAAATACATCTCTTTTTAATTAAAAAATTTGAAATTTTTAGCAAAGTGCGCAAGAATTAGATAAAGCCTTTTTTAAAACTTCTACCTTATCAAGCTGTTCCCAAGGAACATTAATATCAGTTCTTCCGACATGACCATATGCAGCCAGTTTTTGATAGAATTTTCCGCCATTTTTTGCCGGAAGATTCCTTAAATCAAAGTTTGCAATTATTGCAGCCGGACGGAGGTCAAAGTTTTTGCGAACTAGTTCAGAAATTTCATCATCAGAAATTCTACCAGTGCCAAAAGTATCAACAAAAATTGAAACAGGTTCGGCAACACCAATTGCATATGCCAATTCAATTTCACATTTTTCAGCAAGGCCTGCTGCTACAATATTCTTAGCTACATATCTTGAAGCATAAGCAGCTGATCTATCAACTTTCGTAGGATCTTTACCTGAAAAAGCACCGCCGCCATGACGAGAATAACCACCATATGTATCAACTATGATTTTTCTTCCGGTCAAACCAGAATCACCTTGAGGACCTCCAACAACAAATCTTCCTGACGGGTTAATCAGAATTTTAGTTTCTGCATCAGGTTTAATTGCTTCAGTTTCAAAAACATAATCAATTACACATTTTTTCAAATCATTATTAATAATTTCCTGGACTTTTGAATTGTCGCTAACCCCGTTGATTTCTGCAGCATGCTGTGTAGAAAGCAGAACTGTATGAATTCTTGAAGGTTTCCCATTAACATATTCAACAGTAACCTGAGATTTTCCATCCGGTCTAAGGTAGTTTAAGATACCCTCTTTTCTAACTTGAGCTAGTCTGTATGAAAGTTTGTGAGCTAAACTTATAGGCAAAGGCATAAGTTCAGGAGTTTCGTTACAAGCATAACCAAACATAATCCCCTGATCGCCGGCACCAATATTTGAAGTTTCACTAGCTGAAGTATCAGCATTTTCGCTTCTTGTTTCTAAAGCTTTATTTACACCGCCTGCAATATCTACAGACTGTTCATCAATACTGGTTAAAACTGCGCAGGTGTCACAGTCAAAACCGCCACCAGCAGAACCAACATAACCAATATTTCTTACTGTATTTCTAACTACTTGTGGAATATCTACATAACAATTTGAAGTTATTTCTCCGCAAACAAGAACCATACCAGTTGTAGCAGTTGTTTCAGCCGCTACTCTTGATTGAGGATCCTTTGTTAAAAATTCATCCAAAATTGCATCAGAAATCTGATCGCATACTTTGTCGGGGTGACCTTCTGTTACTGATTCAGAAGTAAACAAAAATTTTTTTGATGTCATAATCTTTCTCCTTAATTTATATTACTCCGGTAAGGTTTTTAATTCCGACCCGGTTACACATTAGCAATATTCTATTATGAACGAAAATAAAAAGCAAGAAATAGGCGTGATTTTTGTTAAACAAAAATCACGCCTTAGCATCCTAGCAAACTTATACTGCTGCTGAAGTAACAACTTTATCTATAAGCCCGTATTCACAAGCTTCTGCTGCTGAAAGATAATGATCTCTTTCACAATCATCCTTAACTTTTTCAAACGGCTGACCGGAATTTTCTGCCATAATTCCTATTAACATATCTTTCATTCTCAAAATTTCTTTTGCTTCCAATTCAATATCAGTAGCTTGACCTTTAGCACCGCCTAAAGGCTGGTGAATCATAATTCTTGCACTAGGTAAAGCCATTCTCTTGCCTTTAGCACCTGCTGATAGCAAAAAAGCTCCCATTGAAGCAGCTTCTCCAAGACAGATTGTCTGAACATCAGCTTTAATCAAATTCATTGTATCATAGATTGCCATACCTGCTGTTATAACGCCGCCTGGAGAGTTTATATAAAGCATAATGTCTTTTTCAGGATTTTCGCTATCCAAAAGAAGAAGCTGGGCTACTACAGAATTAGCTACATCATCATCAATCTCTGTTCCAAGAAATATAATTCTTTCTCTCAACAGGCGTGAAAAGATATCAAAAGATTTTTCACCCCTTGAAGATGACTCAATAACTGTAGGTACATAGCTCAATATTTTCTTAAAATCTGTCATAAATCTCTCCTTGCATTGTTAAGATTATTTTACAATAAAGTCGAGATGTATGCAAGAAATCAGAGAGCACCTGATATTTCTCCATCAGTTAAGTTTACATCTTTTAACGCTTTTTCTAAATACTCATATTTATAACAAGAATTTTTATCTTTTAAATAGTCACGAAGGTAATAATTTTTGGACGACTCAATTATATTATTTAAATCTCTGTATGAACATTTTCTCGCTTCTAATTGTTGTACAAAATTCGTTATATTATCAACATTTTTATCTATAAAAATTTTTCCATGCGGCATATCCAACAAATTTGCCTTCAATGCTTCTGACAAGCATTCTTTATCTGGATATGAAACTTCCATAATGTTCTTAAAACGGCTCATTGCAGCTCCGTCTAACCCGTTATTGCGCGGGGAAAGATTTGTTGTTCCAATAATAGTAACATTTGGAGCTTTCTCATTTAACTGATTAAGATAATTCAAAAAAGTAGAACGTTCTTCTAATTTAGTTAACCAATAAGTACTTCCTCCTGTTCTATTTTTTCCGGAAATCGAATTTACAGGCTGTACAAATGTATCAATTTCATTAAAAGTTACTACAAACTTTTTCTCCGGAGATTTTCTTGCCGATTTTATAATATCATCAAATACACTTACTAAATTTTCTATTCCCTCACCACACCAGCGAGAATTAATATCCGCATACTGAATTTCCTTATATTGTGCATTAATAGTTTTGGCATATATTTTTGCAAAAAAAGATTTACCAGCACCTGGAGGTCCATATAAAATAAGTCTATTTTTTATCGTAGGCATGCCTGTATGTTTCAAATCATCCGGAGTAGCGTTTGATAAATAGACCTGGTTTTCCAGAAAGCCTTTTAAATCTTTATTAATACTTTTACAATTTGAAAGAGTTGGAATTTTGTCATTATTCTTAAGAGACTCAAAGCCCTTTATAACAATATCCCCAGAACTTTTATTTCTCACTTTCTTAACAATTTTAGGGAAAAGAAAAATTGTGCTTAGAGATAAGGCAGTTATAGAACCCAAAATTAGCATATCATTCCTGCCTTGCAACTTATCATCTTTTTTTACAGAATTTAATAAATTGGCATTTTTATCAATCTCGGCCGGAATAGCTGCTGCACTGCTGGAATTTCTAAAACTAAAACTTTCGCTTTTAAAACCTCCTAATGTTATTGGTTGAATCATATAAAAGACCTCTTAACTAACCTTTATTTTTATCCTCAACTTTACTTCCAATAGCACTACTAGCTGCAACAGTTCCGGCAGCTCCCGCTATACCAGCAGCACCAATTCCTAAGTACCCAGCTCCAAGTGCGGCAAGAGGTGCTGCAAGACCTCCAGTTGCGGCCACTACAGCTATTCCGGCAGCAGCTCCCAAAATTGCACCTTTTTTGCCCTGGAAAGAAACATTATTATCAATGTTATTAACCTTTCTTAACGGCCTCTTTGCCCCTCCTTGCAAATTAACGGAATTAATAGAACCTACAACAAATTAAACCTACTTTTTCTCATCCTTATCTTTTTTGTACTCGCCCTCTTTATTTATTTTGTCCTCGGCCACATCACCGGCAACCATACCTGCCACCAGCCCTGCACCTGCCAGACAGATTATTGCGGGTGCCGCAAAGAAGGAAGCCGCAACAACAGCACCTGTTCCTAATGTCCCCCCAACTATTTTGCCAAAATTTCCTTTGAAACTTACATCTTTTTGGACGACACCGGAATTTTCATCCGAATGCTGTTTTAACGCACCCTTACGGCACTGAGGGCGATAATAAACACTTGATACAGAAGCTACTTTCATCACACACACCTCCGATTTCTACAGACTCATTTTAAACCATAAATATTATGTGGTCAATAATACTAAACAACTATTTTTTATTCTTTAAAGCATTTTCAAGAGCTTTTTCAAGAACTTCAATTTTTGACTCAAGCACTTTTACTCTGGAAGAATTTTCACTACTGCTGATAGCTTCTTTTTCAAGCTCTCTTTTATAAGAATTTAATTTAGTATTCTTGACACGAAGTTTTATTCCCATTAATAATATACCGGTTAAAACTCCTGAAAGAAATATGATTGCGTAGATAATATAAGTATTCATAACTTAATTGTACACCAAAAACAGAGTTTATGATAGAATTATATTGTAGAAAATCCAACAGGTAGCCAATGGGTGATGAAGATAAACAATTTGACGCCACGCCCCAGAAGTTAGAAAGAGCAAGGAAAGAAGGGCAGGTTGTAAAATCCAAAGACGTGTCTACTGCACTGTCATTACTTGTAATGTTTACATTCATAAATATGCTTGCACCTATTATCTGGAGATTAATTGTAGGGTTGTTTAAGACTCTTTATGAACAAATCCCCAACCAGCATTTAGAAACGGTAGGACTTACGTATATTCTTACAACAACACTTGTTCCTGCTGTTGCAATTATAGGCTCTATATTAATTGTAGCAGCTTTTGTAGCTATAATTGGTGATTTTATTCAAGTAGGCCCTCTTGTTGCAACTGCACCGCTTGTTCCAAAGCTTGATAAGTTAAATCCGACAAAATATTTCAAGAATTTATTTCAGGTTAAAACTCTTTTTGAACTAGCTAAAAATATTGTAAAAGTTGCTATATTAGGCCTTGTGGGCTGGACTGTATACAAATCCCATTTAGAAAGTATACTTATGCTCGCCGCAATAGATAATCATTTTGCTGTTATGATTGAGTTTGGAAAACTAATTGTTGAATTTATTTACAAAGCCTGCATTGCTTTTTTAATTATTGCAGCAGCTGACTACGGGGTTACAAAATGGAAATTTTTAAAAGACCAGAAAATGTCTTTTAAAGAAATTAAAGATGAGTATAAAAACTCCGAAGGCGACCCGCATGTTAAAGCAGCTCTTAGACAGAGGCGTATGCAAATGCTCCAACAAGGTGCTATGGACTCTGTTCCGGAAGCAGACTTTGTTGTAAGAAATCCTACCCATGTTGCCTGTGCATTGAAATATGATGCAGAAACTATGCAGTCCCCTACTCTTACAGCAAAAGGCACTGAGCTCATTGCAAAAAAAATTATTGATATTGCTATTCAGCATAACGTTCCTGTTATTGATAATGCACCCGTTGCCAGAGCACTGTTTAGAATGGTTGACCTTAATCAGCAGATACCTCCTGAATTATATAAAGCAGTAGCTGAAATCTTATTATTTGTTTATGGGCTTAAGAATAAAGGTCAAGCATAAAGTCCTTGAAAAAATATCAAAATCAAGGTAATATTAAATAAGGTTAGTTTAATAAGAAAAGATGGATAATAAAACTTTAATCAAACAATACGTAGGTATTGTACAAAAAATAGCAAGAGTTGAGCACAGACGTATACCTAACCATATGATTGAGTATGAAGAATTGGTTAGTATAGGTATTATTGCGGTGCAGACATTGATTAAAGGGAAATCAGAAGAACAGCTTGCCCGATATAATGATGCTTATATCGGTACAGCAGTAAAATGGGCTATTAGAAATGAGTTAAGACACCGTTATAAATGGTATACTCTTAAACATAAAAAAGAAGATTCAGGAGATGACAGTTATGTTTCCGATGCTGTTGCTTCACAGGATGGGAACTCTGATGATATGGGATTTAGTATATCTCCTACAAAAGTAAGGGAAGCTGTCTACGAAACTATTCTCTCAATAGACGGACTTGCTGCAGCTGCAACCGATAACGCTTCTCCTTTTGATTTTATAAAAGACCCTTCAGCAATGCCTGATGAAAAAGCAGAAATTGTTGAGATGAGTAAACTTATTAAACAAGCTATTGCAAAACTACCCCAAAAAGAACGTACAGTTGTTGAATATCGTTTTTATAGAAATATGCAGGCTAAAGATATTGCAACAATGGTAGGTTTATCTCCATCAAGAATTACTAGAATTATCCAATTTTCTTTAAACCAGATTAGAGAATATTTAAAATCTAAAGGACGTGAAGATTACTAGTTAACACTGTTCAATAACCCCATAACATTTTGTGCTTTAAGATTTCTGGATGATGCTAAAAGGGTGGCAGATGCCTGTTGTAAGATCTGGTAACGGATGTAATTTGAGGACTCCTCTGCTATATCGGCATCTCGCATTGTTGAACGGAAGGATATTAAATTATTTAACTTTATTGACTGCGCCTCTGATACACTCTCCAAACGGTTGATTGTATTACCGATATTTAACAATTGATCAGATACACTACTTAACATTTCATCTATTGACTCTAGGCTCTCTAAGGCTCCTTCAGCGGTGGAAAAATCTACACTGAAATCAAAAAGGTTAAAGCTGATACTAGTACTTATATACTTATCAGAGCCGGAGCCGATATCGACCTTGATATTCAACTCAAATGGACGAGGAGTAATATCAACGGCATTGGTATAAACTGTATTCTTGCCGTTATCTATTAAAGTATTGCGTTCACCACCCTCGCCATCGATGGTATTGTTATTGCCGTTTGATACCATAAAGCTGTCGCTTTCAGCACCGCCATTTGCGATATTATTGTCACCGTTGATTTTTATATTGTCTTGACCTGCTCCGCCCTGTATGGTATTTGCGTCACCCTTTATACTGATTTCATTATTACCTGAGGTTGATTCTATGGTGTTGTTATCACCTTTGACTTCTATTTGGTCATCACCTGAGCCGGATAAGATATTGTTAGTATTACCTATTATGTTTATTTCTTTTGAACCTGTTGTAGTTGAATAGGTATTATTATTGCCGCTTATGGTGATATGGTTTTCTCCGCGAGTATTCGATACAGTATTATTGTTGCCATAAATATTGATATCGCCTTTGGCGTTTTGAGTTGTGATGTTATTATCATCACCTTGAACACCGATTGAGTTATTGCCTTTGCCGGAAGTTACGGTGTTAGAGGAAGAAGTTATTACATACTTGTTATCTCCATCTCCCGAATTGATTGTATTATTGTCTTTATTGACGGTAATACTATTATTGCCTTCGCCTGTATTGATATTATTGTGAGCGCCGTTTACTTTGATTACATCATTTCCGGCGCCGGAGCTGATATTGGTATTATTATCACTATTGATATTTATCGTGTCGGCTCCGGCGCCTCCGGTTACTTCTAGATTGGTTGAAGCATTAAGAGTTATATTATCATTGCCTTCACCGCCGTTCAGAGAATTGTTTTCACTGTTCATTATCAATGTATCATTACCTTTGCCGCCGTTAATCACGTTGTTGCTGCCCTGTTCTACTGTGATTTTATCGGAAAGGTCAGAACCCGTGATGACGTTATTATTACCGCGAATATTGAGGATGGCACTTTCATTTAATTCTGCATTTACACCAAAATTTGAACCATTGAGGGTGATTACTCCGGTATTCGGGTTCAAGGAATATTGAAGCATATTAGAGCCGGCAAAATTATTTGTTACAGTATATGTTTTGCCGTTCAATGTAAACGTTTTTACTTCCCCTTGATAGGTAAATGATATTCCGCCTGCATTGGGGTCTTTGTTCACGTTCGAAAATGAGGTGCCGGTTCCGTTATCTATATAGTAATTGTTTCCCGTACCGCCGTCGATAAAGTTATTGCTCCCGTCGATTACAAAATAGTCGTCGCCACCTGCGCCTAAAACGGTATTGTTATTTCCGCTCAAATAGAATGTATCGGCGCCGGGACCGCCGGAAATATTGATATTATCTGCATTGATATTGTAGATGTTATCTCCGCCGGTGTCCGTAAGGTTTGTTACTTTGGCGTTGATGTTGTACGTGTCGTTGCCTAAACCACCTTTTATAGATTGCCAATCAGCTATGGAAGAATTTATTGTGATAGTATCATCCCCGTCACCAGCATCTACAGTACAAGAAGTATTAAGTATTATAGTATCATTTCCATTACCACCACTAAATACCCCTCCCCCTTTTTCTACAGTGAGTGTATCATCTCCACCTTCACCATATCCGTTTAAAGAATAGCCATACTTTGCCGTAATTGTATCATCCAAATCACCACCGTAAAAAGTCAAATCTTTCCCATAAAGTTCAACATTATGGGAAACATCTGTCTGTCCCTTAACAATAACACCAACAGCGCTAAAAGACACCACGCCTGTTACAGGATTTATTGAATACAAAAGAGCATTTGCACCTAGAGTAGTAGTTGTTCTAATTTCATAACTCACACCACCAATATTGACTGTTTTGGTTTCTCCCTGCTTTAGCTTTATTGCCTGCGCATTATCTGCTTCACCAAAACCGGAGATAAAATTATTTTGACCTGTGTTAGAAACAATTTTACTATTATTTCCAGTTCCGTATATTGTATTAGAGATACTCTGCTCTGTAAGAGTAATATTCATAGCACCGGAGCCTGTTTCAATATAGTTTAGACCATTTGTTACTTTTAAATCAGTTACCCCATCTCCGCCATAAATTCTACCATGCGATGCTAAGGTAATAGTATTCCTACCGGAGCCACAATAAACCACACCCTGGTTAGCACTTACAGTATTATTCCCAGAGCCTAAATAGATAGTAGCATTTGCGCTTTGAATTGTATCGCCTTTATTTCCGCCATAAAAAGTAACATTTGTTTTCACATATACATTATGTTTTTTGTTAACATCTCCCTTGATGATAGCCTTGTTAGAATTACTCATAGAAAATGTTATTCGACCTGAGTCATCAACTGAATATATAACGGTTGCTGTTGTATTTTCTGTAGACATTGTATAGTCAGTTCCATTAATATTAACAACCTGTTCAATCCCCTTTTTCAAGTCAACTGAACCTGAATTTGCACCAATAACATTGATTGTAGTATTTGTACCAACAGTTCCTGTTACAGTATTTGTACCAGCTCCACCGTCAATTGTATTTGCACTGCCTTGTATTATATTAAACGTATCGTCGCCATCTTCACCATATATCCTAGTACCACTGCTATAAATATTAAAAATATCATTACCAGCTCCACCATATTGTTCACCACTGCTTGTGTATACATTTAATGTATCATCCCCGTCACCACCGGATAATTTACCTTTGTAAGCCGTTAAAATGTCATTCCCCGCTTGACCATAGGCATAAGAATCATTACCATTAAGTGTAATAGTATCATCTCCATCTCCGCCATAAATACGATTGTTAGCTCCGTTTTCTATAATTGTATCATTTAAGTTTCCGCCATATACATAATTAGTACTGCCTGAAATTACTAAATTATGAGAAACATCTTCTTGAGCACGGATTTCAAAACTTGAACCCAGCAAGCTCAATACTCCGGTAGATGTGTCTTTGGAATATGATAAGTCGTTGGTTGTTGAAAGTCTATTTTTAACAATGTATTGAACACCATCAATTGTAATTGTTCTCGTTTCTCCGCCAGCAAAGGCCTC
>ERZ1673744.235-NODE-235-length-82874-cov-6.531025_pt1 | contig 82874 bp, 89 predicted proteins | sample MGYA00580207_ERZ1673744 | MGnify/ENA primary metagenome ERZ1673744 (study PRJEB41218, sample SAMN15661751) | gut metagenome | host: Homo sapiens | place: Canada: London | collected 2015-08-20/2019-03-30 | study: EMG produced TPA metagenomics assembly of... | reverse complement strand
CCCATGCGTCACGGACGCCGGCGAGTGTCAGGAGACTCTTGGCCACATCACCGACTGCCAGGGAGACACCGCGGGGTGCGGGCTTCAGGGTGACGGTGACGGATCCTGTGGATCCGGCGACCTCGAAGGGCAGGCTGTGAGCCTGGCCGCATCCGCACTGCCAGGATCCGCATCCCCTCTTGATCTCGATCATGTTCAGTTTCGCGTTGTCGATAGCCTTCTTGATAGAAGGTCCGACCTCTTTTCCCTTGGCCCTGCCGATGCCGATGAATCCGTCGCCGTTTCCGACGATGCATGTCACGGCGAACCTGACCCTCCTTCCGGAGTCGGTCATCCTCTGGACCATGTTGAGGTCGATGACCTCGTCTTTCAGGTCGGGGAGGAGGATGTCCACGATCTCGGGCTCGCGGAGGGGCAGCTTCGTGGCCAGGGCGTCGCTCATGGTGGTGATCTCTCCGTTGAGGACCATCTGTCCGAGCCTTGTCTTGGGAACCCAGTCAGCCATTTCACTCAGCCTCCATCTTCTCTTTGAGGCTGTTCAGATCAGCCTCGATGCCTTCATCGATGTGCTTTCCGAGGATCCTGTCCTCGTCGGGGAGGACGTCCTCACCGTGGGGAACCTCGAGGCCGGCGTCGCACATTCCGGCCACAGTGGCGAAGAGGACTCCGCCGTGCTGGACCTTCTGCATGCCGATGTCGAGGACTGCGTACTCGATTCCTGCATTAATCGCTCTCTTACCGGCCAGGTACCCGACCAGGTATGCGGCGGGTATGGACGAGCAGGAGTGGTTCCATCCCATGGCCTTCAGCTCCCTTGTGGAAGCCGCGGCGAGGATGCTGTCTCCCTCCATGCCGAACTCGGCGATCTGGATGGTGACGTTCTTGTTGGACCTCCTGACGACGGCCCTTGCCTCCTGGCCCGAAAGGAGCCTGCGGCGGGCGTAGTAGTCGGTGCGGTTCTCTCTTCTCCTGCGGAATGCTACTTTGTATCTAGGTCCGGTTGCCATCAGATCTCCTCCTCGTTCAGGTGGCCGGCTGCGACCATGTGCTGTTTGAGGTGCCTGCGGGACTTGAACATGCCTCCCTTGGCCTTCCTGTAGTAGAGCCTGTAGACGGAGGGCGTGATCTTGCCCTCGTCCCTCAGGGTCTTCAGCTCGTCGCGGATGGGCCTGATGGTGGCCATCCAGCGCTCCTTGTCGCGGACACGTGCGTTGGCGGTTCCCTTCCTGGATCCAGGTCCCTTCCTCTTTCCGCTGGCCTTCTGGCCGGCGACGTACCTGGTCCTAGCCCTGGAGGTGCCGTTCTTGGCCTTAGCCTTGATGAGTCCGGAGTCGATAGCCGTGCGGATGTCCGCGCGGGTGATGCAGTCCTCGACCTCGTCGAGCCTGTCGGGGTTCATCCAGACCCTGTTCTCGCCGCATTTCAGGATCTCTGCGGCCATCCTTCTCTGGTTTCTCAGGTCTGCCATGGTCACACCATCCTGTTGAGGACCCTGATACCGAGCTCGTCGGCCCTGTCCTCGATTGCGATCCTCTTCTTGGTTCCGACGGTTCCGCCGATGCGGACCGCCTGCTTCTTGGGGTCGATGCCCTCGAGTCCGTCGACGTTGTAGACGAGGACCTCCTCGAATCCCGAGGGGTGCAGGTCCCTAGCCGCGACGGGTCCCCTGAATCCGATGTCGACCATCGGGGGGCGCCTCTTGAGCTGCCTCTTCATCTTGGAGTGGATACCCTTGGGCTTCCTCCACTTCTCGCCGAGCTTGGAGTATCTGAACCACTCCTGCCTCTTGAAGGCGGGCCTCCTTCCGGAGATCATGGCCCTCTTGGCGAGAGCGTCGGTCGTGGCCTCGTCCAGCTCGGGCTTGGCTTTGACGACGTACTGTCCTGCGGCGGCCTCGACGACCTCGGAAGCGGCCTCCTCTGCGGGAGCCTCCTCGACGTCTGCGTCGGCGAGCGCGGCCTTCCATCCGTTGACGGTCTTGGGACCGACTCCGGACAGGGACTTGATGACCTCCTTGACCTTCTCATCGTCGTTGATCGCCTCGGCGAGTTCCGCGACGTTGTTGATGCCGATGGCCTTCAGCTCCTCGACGTTCTTGTCCTTCAGACCCTGGAGGTCTGTGAGTGCTTTCACGGTCATTCTTTCACCTTGTGCGATTTCTGGACGATGTAGATTCCGTCCTGGAACGTCCTCTTGTCGAATCCGAGCCTGGATGTGGCCCTCTCGAGGTTGGCGGCGGTCTGGCCGCAGGCCTCGATGTCGTTGCCCTCCACCGTGACATCCTGTCCGTTGACCTTGACGGTGCAACCCTTCATGATGTTGGCGTAGCGGGGGGCGTGTCCTCCCATGTAGTTGTTGATCTCCACGCGGTCGCCTTTGACGGTGACTTTCATCGGGAAGTGGGAGAACACGATTTTCAGGTGGTAGGTGAAACCGACGGTGACGCCTTTGATCATGTTGTTGATGTGGGCGACGTAGGTTCCGACCATTGCCTTGTCCTTGATCCTCGGGTACTCGCAGCTGACGCTGACTTCTCCTTCTCCGACGGCAATATCTATGCCAGGGTGCGCGAAGTTTCTGCTAAGTTCTCCCCTGGGTCCGTTGACCTTCATGACGTTGCCGTCGAAGGACACGGTCACACCGCCGGGGATAGCGATGGTGCTTTCGATTTTCCCTGCTATTGTCATCTTTATTCCTCAGTATACATATGCCAGCAGTTTGCCACCGATGCCGAGCTCTTTGGCGCGGTCCTGGGTGATGACACCTGCTGTGGTGGACATGATCAGGAGTCCGAAGTCCTGGGCGGGGAGGAACCTCGCCTCGAACTTCTCGACATCCGCCACTTTGACGGAGTACCTGGGCTTGATCACACCGCAGTTGTTTATGGCCCCGTCCAGCATGACGCGGAACTTGCCTGCCTTTCCGTCCTCGACGTACTCGAACTGGCTGATGTAGCCGCGGTCCTGCATGACCTTCAGCACACGGCCGATCAGTTTGGATGAGGGCTGGATCATGCACTCGCTCTTACCGTTGAGTGCTGCGTTTTTGATGACGCACATGGCGTCGTTGAGTGGATCGCTCTGCATTTATGACACCTCACGAATACTTCTTGAATCCGAGTTCCGGGGCCATATCCCTGAAGCACTGGCGGCACAGGTGCATCCCGTACCTCCTTATGATTCCTCTCCTGCGTCCGCAGCGTGTGCATCCGACAGACCTTCCGAACTGCTTCTTGGGCTTCATTGGACCACCTCAACCTCAAATTTGTCTTTCATGTACTGGATCGCCTCGTCGCGGTCGACGCGGTGCTTCTTGGGGACCCTCCTCTTGAGGAGCGCCCTCTGGGTGATCCTGTTTCCGGGCCTCCTCAGGACGACGTTGATGTCCATTCCGAAGATACCGATCTCGGGGTCGTACTTCATTCCCTCGAAGTCGGTGTAATCGGAGATACCGAAGGACATGTTGCCCTCCTTGTCGAAGGAGTACTCAGGGACGCGCCTCTCCCTGATGGAGAGGGCCTTGTTCAGGAACTCCTCGGCGGTCTCCCCGCGGAGGGTGACCTTGCATCCGAGGGGCATCCCCTTACGGATACCCAGGTCCCTGTTGACGGTCTTGGAGATCGTCTCGACGGACTTCTGTCCGGTGACCATCTCGAGGACCTTCTGGGCCTTGACCAGCCTCTCACCGGCCTCGCCGACACCGATGTTGACGACGACCTTGTCCACGTGGACATCCCTCATGGCGTTCATTCGGAAGCCTCCGGGAGTTTGATGGCTGCGGTCTGGGTGCCGATGACGAAGCAGTTCCTGGCGACGGTCTCGGAGCCGTCGGTGAACATGACCAGGTTGGAAGCCGATCCGCGGACGGTCTCGAGGCTCTTCACGGTCTTGACCGCTCCGGCCTGGGATCCCTCTTTGATGAAGACGACGGAGCCGTCCTGCAGGGGGTAGTGCTCCATGACCTTCTGGCCGTCGAAGGCGACCTTCAGGGAGTCACCGCACTTGTAGTCGTTCTTGTCGAGGACGATGTTCCTGCCGCCGCTGAGGTTCAGCTGGATCTTGCCGCCTTTGACGACGGTCTTGTTCTCGATCTTGCACAGCTCCCATGCGGCCTCGGCCTCGTCGATGGGGACGAGGGTCAGCTTGCCCTTGTCGGTGAGGAGCATGCGGTAGGCCAGGTTCATCTTGGGGATGGTGATGACGTCCATGAATCCGACGGGGGCCTTGGGGTTCTTGACCGCCTTGCCGTCGACGAACATCTCACGGTTTCCGATGATCCTCTTAGCCTCTCTGGCTGTGTCGCAGGCGCCGACCATGTCCCTGAGGACTGTGACGGCGGGCATGGAGTCCTCGATGCTGTGGGCACCGGCGGACTGTTTGGTAACCCAGATGCTGACCTTCCTCTTCAGAGGCCAGGTCCTGGGTGCTGCCAGTCTCTTCATGTGGTCGCTCATTCTTTAGCCTCCTTGTTCTTGGACAGGGAATCGACCCTCCAGGCATCCTCGGTGTTCAGCTTGGTGATGACGAGGTTGGATGCGTGGATGGGACGCTCGGTGGCGGTTCCGTCGGCCTGGTTGATCGTGATCCCCTCGATGGAGACGCGACCGGTCTTGGTGTAGACCTCGAGGACCTTTCCCTCGATGTTCCTGATGTCCTCGTTTCCGCGAACGACGATGACTGTGTCGCCTTTGCAGACCCTGGCGGTGCGGACTCCGTATTTGGCGCGGAGCTCGTCGCTCAGGTGGGCGGACAGCATCTTCCTCTTGACGTGGGCGGACGCGTTGGCCTGGTTCTTCCTCTGAACCCTTGCTTTGCTGCTTGCTGCCATACCTCACACCTCACACGATGGTGGACGCGGTCGCGGACACACGGGGCCACCTCTCGGCGGCCTCCCTGGCGACGGGTCCCTTGATGTCTGTTCCTTTGGTCTCACCGGTCTCGGTGGTGATGACCGCGGCGTTGTCCTCGAAGTAGACCATGGTTCCGTCGGGCCTCCTCATGGGGCGCCTCTGGCGGACGATGACGGCGAAGACGATCTGCCTCCTCATCTGGGGGGTTCCCTTCTTGACGGAGGCGATGACGAGGTCTCCGACGCCTGCGGAGGGGACCCTCCTGGCGACGCCGTGGTATCCGGGGACGGTGATGATCTCGATCTCTTTGGCTCCGGTGTTGTCGATGACGGTGAGCCTGGATCCGTTCTGCAGACCCCTGGTCTGGTTTCCAGCGATTCCCTTCATCTCACTCCACCTTCTCGATCACGACGAAGGACACGGTCTTGGAGAGCGGGCGGCACTCGGCGATCCTGACCTTGTCCCCGACTTTCAGGCCGAGGCAGGGGGAGGCGTGGGCGGAGTACCTGTTGCTCCTCTTCTCGTATCTCTCGTACTTCTGCTGGTATTTCAGATAGTTGCGCTCAACAACGACGGTGTTTTTCATTTTGACCGTCGCGACGACGCCGTCGATGACCTGTCCCCTGACGGGGAGGCTGCCGTGGAACGGGCAGTTGGGGTCATTGCACTCCATCTTGGGGGAGGCGACGTCGATTCCGATGTCTCTGATTTCTGCTGTCATTTCTTCACCTAACCTTCTTGATTCTGTCCTCTGGTCGGTGCATTATCTCTGATCCACTGATGTCGATGGTTCTGCCTTCGTATGCGAACCTGAACACATTGCCTGGTTTGGGTACCATTCTCTCAGTTCCGGCCGATTCGATGGTGAACGTGTTTTTCGTCTCGTCGACCACCTTTCCGGACACGCCGGAGAATGGCTCAGACAGCACTTCCACGTCCAATCCAATGAGTTCAGTTCTGACGAAGCGATTGTCTCTCATCTGACCTCGGTGCGGAATCCCATTTCCTCCAGGACAGTCTTGACCCTCTTCTTGTGGTCGCCCTGGAGTTCGATGCGTCCGTCCTTGCATGTTCCGCCGGCGGCGCACTTGTTCTTCAGCTGCTTTGCAAGATCGCCGATGTCGATGTCGTTCTCATCGATACCGTCGATCACGGTAACGGTCTTGCCGTATCTGCGGCTGTCAATCGAGATCCTCACCGTCTGCTGCTCGCGTGCGATCTCCTCGCACATGCACAGCTCCTTGGGCAATCCGCATACTGGGCAGATCTCGGCCATCAGATCTCTTCCTCCTCCTTCTGGACGGTCAGGATGCGTGCGATGTTGAGCCTGAGGGCGCGGATTGCGCCGGGGCTCGAGGGGGCACCGCCCATGGCGGAGACTCCCCTCTCGTGCATCAGCTCGTCGCGGAGCTCTTTCAGTTTCTGGTTGCGCTCCTCGACGCTCATGTTCCTGATGTCTGCGGTCTTGAGTGCGGCCATCTCACTGAACCTCCTCTGCAGGTGCCTCGGGCTCCGCGGCGGGTGCCTCGGGAGCGGGGGCGGCGAACAGGTCGGGCAGGAGTGCGGCGGCCTCGGTCTTGTTGAGCACGGTGATGTCGGCGGGGAGCTTGGCGTCCTTGGCCATGATCTCCACGGTGACTCCGATGACTCCCATCTTCAGTTTGGCCACGGCGTATCCGTGGTCGACGAAGTTGGCTTTCGGCTCTCCGCAGAACTTGATGTAGCCCTCCTTGAACTTCTCGGTCCTGTGCCTCTGTCCGGTGAGCTTTCCGGAGACGATGATGTGGCATCCGCGGGCTCCGGCGTCCATGATCCTGCGGACGGTGGAGTGACCGGCTCTGCGGAAGTGCCAGCCCCTCTCGAGGGAGAAGGCCAGCTTCTCTGCCATGATCTGCGCGTTGAGGCTCGCGTTCTCGACTTCCTGGACCTCGATCTGGGGGTTCTCGAATCCGAAGCGGTCCTCGATGACTGCGGTCAGGTTCTTGATGGTCTGTCCGCGCCTTCCGATGACGAGCCCGGGCCTCTCGGTGGTGAGGATGACACGGGTTCCCATGGGGGTCCTCTGGACGTCCAGTCCTCCGAATCCCGCACGGCTGACCTCCTTCATCAGGTACTCCTTGAGGAGCACCCTGCGGATGTTCTCAGCTACGAATTTCCTCTCTGATGCCATTTCACTCGACCTCCTGGATGATGACCTCGACGTTCACGGTGTCCTGGTTCCACTCGGTGGCGCGTCCGTGGGCCCTGGGCATGTGCCCGGGGATGACGCGTCCCCTGGAGACGGAGATTGTGGCGATGGCCATGTTGGACACATCGAGTCCCTTGTACTCCGCGTTGGATGCGGCGCTGTTGAGGACTCCGAGGATGGCCTTGGCGGCCTTCACGGGGTACCTTCCGGGACCTACTCCGGGCTTGTGGGAGACACGCTTGTTGTATCTCCTGAGGGGAACGGGCCTTGTCTTCGCAATGACCTCCTCCAGAGCTTTCTGGGCGGTCTCGACCTTCATTCCGCGGATCATGCAGGCAACCTCGCGGGCGAACTTGGGGGAGACGGGCATCTCCTTTCCAAGGGCCTTCGCTGTGGTGTCCGGGTCCGCTGTTGCTGTGTATCCTGAAACCATGTTAGACACCTCACTTCAGCGGCATGAACTTGGACGACCTGGTCGCACCGACTCCGGGTCCGGAGTGCTGCGGGGCTTTCCTGGTGAGCACGAACTCTCCGAGGAAGCATCCGATCATCTCGGGCTTGATCTCTACGTCCTTGAACTCGTGGCCGTTGTAGATGCTCACGGTCTTGCCGACGAACTGGGGGATGATGGGCAGGTCCCTGCGGTGGGTCCTGATGACCTCGCCGGGCTCTGCGGCCTTCAGTTTGTCGAACAGGAGCTGCTGCTCGTAGTTCAGACCGCGGGTGTACGTCCTCCTGGCCCTCGAGGAGAGGAGTCCGAGGAACTCTTCGAAAGGCATGGCGAGGAGCTCTTCCATCGTGAATCCACGGAAGAGGAACTCCTTCTTCCTCCTCGCCTGGATTGCCGACGCCTTCTTCCTGGATTTCCTCCTCGAGGCCTTTGCCGATCCTGCAATAATCTTCTTTGCCATTGCAATCACTTCTTTATTTTCTTCTTAGGAGGCAGGAAACCCACCTTCTGACCGGGCGATGCGGTCCTCTTCTGACAGTTCGGTCCTCCAACGTGGGCGTGGCTTCCACCACCGTGGGGGTGGTCGACGGGGTTCATCGCGACTCCCTTGGTCTTGAATGCCGCTGTGGACCTGGACCTCAGGGTGTGCACGTTCTTTCCGGCTTTCGCGAGGGGCTTGTCTCCCCTTCCTCCGCCTGCGACGACACCGATGGCGGCGCGGCAGTCGGGGCTGAACTCCTTGATTGCTCCGGAGGGCATCAGGACCATGACCTTGTCTCCCCTGGAGACGACGGTTCCGGAGGATCCGGCGGTCTTGACGAACTTACCTCCGTCCCCGGGCCTGGCCTCGACGTTGTGGACGAGGGTTCCCTCGGGGATGTTGGACAGCTTGGTGATGTTTCCGGCGACGACGTCCGTGCCGCCGATGACGATGGTCTGGCCGACCTTGGTGCCCTCGACTGCGAGCTGGTAGTCGGTCCTTCCGTTCAGGTCGAGGACCGCGAGGGGGCAGGTCCTTCCGGGGGCCTGGATCAGGTCCTTGATGACTGCGGTTCCCTCGGACATGGCCGGGAGCCTCACATCGTCCACGTGCCTGTGGCTGGGAGAGCGGTACAGGGATGTTCCGCTGCCCCTCCTCTGTGTGATCAATCTCTTACCCATGTTCACTCACCTTCAGAATACTCCGACCCTGGATCCGACATCCTCTGCGGAGTAGCCGTCGGCCAGTTTGATGATGGCGTGCTTTCCGTCTTTCTGGATCCTGACCCAGACCTTCTCGACCTTGACCTCGAAGCGCTCCTCGAAGACGATCTTGATGGTGTGCTTGTCAGCGTTCCTGTGGACGATGAACTCGATCTTGTTGCCGTCCTTGTACTTCTGGGTCGGCGTGCCGGACATGTGGTTCATCGATTTCTCGGTGACGTACGGCCTGATGAGAACGTCGCTCTGCTTCATTGAGTCCAGCCTCCTATTGCGTCGATGGCGGATTTGGTGTAGACGGTGAGCCTTCCAGCGTCTCCTCCGGGAGCGAGGATGCTCGTGTTCAGGGTCTTGACCTCCTCGACGGTGACACCGGGGAGGTTGGATGCGCTCTTGAAGATGGGAGCGTTCCTCTCGTCGTCGGCGACGACGATGAGCACGGAGACGGGGGTGCGGTACTTCCTGTTCCTCATGGTTCCCCTTCCGGCGCGGATCTTGCGTCCCTCTTTGGCGCGCTCGAGGTCGTATCCGATTCCGATCTTCTCGAAGAGCTCGACGACCTCGGAGGTGGCCTTCAGGGACACCATGTCGTCCTCGACCACGATGGGGAAGGAGACGGAGTCGTCGAACTGGTGGCCGCGGGCCCTGACGCACTCGGCGCAGGCGGTGGCTGCCAGAGCGGACTGGCGGGCGATCTTGAGCTCTTTCTTGTTGACTTTCTGTGCCCAGTTCCTCTCGGGGCGTGGCGGGTGGGCCCTCCTTCCGGAGACGTTGTTGGGCGACTCGGTGGCTTTCCTTCCGTCGTGGACCCTCTGGACACGGGCGGTTCCCCTTCCCTTGCCCCAGGTGCTGACGGAGTGCCTCATTCCGGACCTTGCGGCGGGTCCGTAGGGCTGCCTGCTGTTGGCGGCGGCTGCGAGGACCGCCTTCTTGATGATGTCGGGCCTGTAGGGGGTCTCGAAGGCAGCGGGGACATCCACTGTGCCGGAGACTCCTCCCTTTACAGAGTAAACATTAGTCTGTGCCATTCTCATGCCCCCTGCTTGGACTCGGTCGAGACGTAGGTGACGTCGACGGCCTCGTTGTCGGCCTTCTTGGGCATCCTGGTGGCGTCCCTGAACCTGATCAGCCTCTTGGTGGGGCCGGGAACGGATCCGTGGACCAGGACGTAGGTGTTCCTGACCTCTCCGTAGTTGAGGAATCCTCCCCTGGGAGTGACTTCGGAACCCTCGGTGCCGACTTTGATGATCTTCTTGTTGAACTCGGTCCTCTGGTGGTATCCCATCTGTCCGGATCCAGGAACTGTGGACCTGACGTATCCGGGTCTCTTGGGTCCGAGGTTACCGATTCCGCGGCGGTGCTTGCTGTTCCTGTGGGACAGGAGCTTGACACCCCAGCGCTTCGTTACACCCTGGAATCCCTTACCCTTGGTGACGGCGATGACGTCGGTGAGGGCGCCCTCGGCGACGAAGTCGGTGAAGTTGACCTCGGTTCCGAGGATCTGCTTGGCGTAGGCGACCCTCTCCTCGATGGTTCCTCCGCCGATCCTGAGCTCCATGAGGTCGGGGACCTTCTTGGGGACTCCGGAGACCATCTTGGGCTGGGTGTAGGCGATGACGCGGACATCCTCGATGTCCAGTCCGTCGTATCTGGCAAAAGTGGCCTCGTCGTGGTTCTTGGGGACGCTCAGGCGCCTCTCCAGGAGGGGGTCCAGGTCTTTGGCCCAGACCTCACCGGCGGTCTTGAGACCGACGATGCTGCTCTCGTAGAACCTGACGGCTGCGATTTTCATGGGGGGTACTTCGACAACGGTCACGGGCACCTGGATCTCCATTCCGGAGGTCGTGCTCTTGGCCCTCTTGTCCACGATGAACGCGTGGGTCATTCCGGCCTTGTAGCCGGCGAAGCCCTGGATCTTGGGTGTTCCGTTGATCTCGGGCCACGAGTCGAGCCTGGGTGTCTGCGACTGTGCTCTCTTCCTAGGGCCGAATGCCCTAGATCCTCTCTTAGGACGTCTCCTTTGCGGCATATTTTACACATACCTGCGAGGGTCTCTTCGCTAACCTCGCGTTTTATCAGACGAACGTCTTAATGCTCCGACCGTGACGCCGTATTCGCCCCCAGAAACCCGAAGGAGACGGGGCAGACATGGGTTGCATTCGCATTGCCCGATGCGTCTGGTCGAACACTATTATGTCCAATCTAAGGGGGTTGTATAGGGGTGTCGTATATAAACCTAACCCCTCGCGCCCTTATAATAAGAAAGGAGGGAAACGGTTTGCCTCGGTTCCGGCGGACTGCCCTCAGAGGGTGCCTTCCTTCGCCTTCTTCTGGGCCCTCTTCATACGAGCCTTCGCGTCGAATCCCGTGGCCTTCTCGGCGAACTCGTTGAGGCGCCTCTTGCTGTCGAGGATGGCCTCGTCGCTGGCGGCGGCGCCTTCCTTGTTGACCGTGGCTATGTCCAGCTTGTCCTTGGCGAGGATCTTGACCTCGATCCTGTCCAGGACGCCGTAGGTGGACACCAGCAGGTCGCCCTCCTTCTTCACGTTGCCGAAGACCTGGGCCATCATCTGCTCGAGCAGGTCGCCCTCGATGTTCTTGAACCAGCCTCTCTTGATGTCGTACTCCACGCTCTCACATCCTTAGAATCAAATCGTTTTCGAAGTCGCGGTCCAGGTCCGCTGGGGACCCCAGGATCCCCTCCGACTCCCTGTACGCCAGCCACTTCTCCCTGCAGCCGCACTCGACGTCCAGGTCCCCGAGGTCCTGCGTGTAGCTGAACCTCTCGACCGCGTCGAGGGCCCTGCGGTCGCACTCGCCGCAGTTGTGAACACCCCTCGCCGCACCTCCTCCCGAGGGCGACGACATGAGCCTTGAATGCACAGTGCCAGACAGCTGTCTGAACACCTCCATGAGCGACCATATCCAGGGCGACCTGAACTCGCCCCTCTTCCACAGCCGCTCCACGTACGTCCCCCTCTGCACGTTCAGGGGATTGACGGAGATCTCGTCCGAGAACTCGTCGGCGAACCTCGCGGACCTCACGGCGTCCTCTATCGCCATGTCCTCGGTCATGAAGGGAGGCTTGAGCAGCAGATACGTCCTCACCATGAGCCCGTTCTCCTTGATCAGGGTCCCGGCCCTGCGTATGTCCTCGGGGGTGAACCCCTTGTGGACCGAGCGCTCCAGCACATCTGGGTCTGAGCTCTCCAGACCCAGGGCTATGGTGACCGTCTTCGGGACGTCCGCCAGGGACTCCGGCGTTATGAACTCGGGACGGCTCTCGAACAGGATGCGCTCGCAGTCCGAGAACGCTTCGAAGAAGCGTCTCCTGACCTCCGGCGGCACCTCGTTGTCGTCCAGGAAGCTGCCCGATGTGTATATCTTGACGAACGGCTCGCCCTTGTACTTGGACAGCGCCTGTTCGAGCTGCTTCAGAAGGTCGTCCTCGGTCACGTCGGTCAGCGATGCCTCGCGGTAGCCGCACATCGTGCAACCTCCGTGCCTGACCCAGCAGCATCCGTTTGTGCGCAGGATCACGACCATGGCGTCGACCTTGCGACCGTTCGACATGTCGCTCTCCTTCCAAAGTGCCTCCAGCTGGGAAGGCGACCTCTTCTCCTTCATCATGCATCCATTATCCTGGACAGGGATTTAATCCTTCCACCCGCCACACCGGGCCCCAGTCGTGTCAGCATATGTGCCAGATGCCGGGATTCGCGGCATCCGCCCGCTCACGTGCGCGCGCGTCCAATCGTCGCAAGTGTTTTTAGAAAGACGACATACGGGAACGCAGGTAAGCCACATGGCAAGGAGAATTATCGTCATAGGTTCGGGTGCGGCCGGAATGTCCGCCGCCTCGGCAGCCAGAGAGGCATCCTCTGACGCGCAGATCACTGTTTTCACAGAGGACGAGGACATCGCCTATTCGCCCTGCGCCATCCCCTGGGGGATAGAGGGCAGGAGCGGATGGGACGAGATCGTCATGCACACCCCCGAGTTCTACGAGAAGGAGCGCGGGATAAAGGTGCTCACGGGAACGAGGGTCGAGTCTGTCGACGGGGACGGCAAGACTGTCACCGCAGGAGGACAGACGTATCCCTACGACTCCCTGGTGATCGCCACGGGAGGCAGGGCGTTCGTCCCGCCCATACCGGGAACCGACCTGGACAACGTCTTCGTCGTCAGGACCGTGAGGGACGGAAAGAACATCCAGTCCGCGTTGAAGGACGTCGACAGCGTCGTGATCGGCGGTGCCGGCGTCATAGGTCTCGAGCTCGCGGTCGCCCTGAGGGAGATGGGCAAGGACGTCACGGTCATAGAGATGATGGACCAGGTCATCCCCCGCATCGCCGACAAGGACGTGGCCGACGAGATCCAGGAGCACCTCGAGTCCAAGGGCATCAGGTTCGTGATAAAGGCCCCGATCCAGGCTGTGAACGGAGAGGGAAGGGTCAGCAGTGTGACTGCTGCCGGACAGGAGTATCCCTGCGGCCTCATGATATTCGCCACGGGGGTCCGTGCCAACCTCGATATCCCCAAGGCCCTCGGACTGGACGTTGGCCAGCTCAACGCGCTCGTCGCAGCACCCACCCTCAACGCGTACAGGAAGGGCAGGCTCGTGCCGGACGTATACGTCGCGGGAGACCTCGTCCAGTGCCAGTCCGCCGTCATGCCCGGCGCCACCATGAGCCAGCTCGGCTCCACAGCGGTCAGGCAGGGCCGTGTGGCTGGGAACAACGCCGCAGGAGGGGACAAGATGCTCTTCGGTCCCGTCGCGAGCCCATGGGTCAGCGTCATCGGCGACAAGCAGATCGCCGGAACAGGGCTGTCCCTCGGACTGGCCTCGTGGTACGGCATCGACACCGTCACCGGGAGCGCATGCGGCCTCACCCGCGCCAGATACTACCCTGGAGGGAAGGAGCTGAGGGTCAAGGTCATCGCCGACAGGACAACCCACAGGATCGTCGGGGCGCAGATCATCGCCGGGGAGGAGGCCACCGGCCGCATAGACTGGCTCACGTCCGCCATCGTCAACGGGATGACCGCCGAGGACTTCCTGATGCGCTCCGAGAACGCCTACTGCCCGCCGACGTCCATGGTCAAAGACGTCGTCATATCGGCGGTGGAGGACCTTTGCAGGCACATGTGATACCGTGAAGTACGAGGAGTACAAGGAACTCTACAACAGCCTCCGCACCGCCGATGACGTCAGGAGGCTTTCGTCGGAGTACGACATGCGCATGCTGGACAGCCTGTTCACCCAGAAGACCACCAGGGAGGTCAAGAAGCGCTTCTACGTCGTGAAGCAGAACTCCGCGAAGATGCTGAAGGAGTGGCGCAAGGGCACGTCCATCATGGGCCTTTCGAAGAAGTACAAGTTCCCCCCGATCCTGACCGCGATGTTCATTTTCCTCGAGGACGGTGCGACCAAGAAGGAGTTCTGGAGCTACATCCGCGACCCCGACCTGCTCGAGTCCGAGGAGACCGCCGACGAGGTCAGGGAGGCCGTGGAGCAGGACATCGTCTACTCCCCGGCAGCGAACGACCGCCAGAGGGAGCGCGGACTGTGGGGCGAGGGGCTGCTCCATGAATGGCTCGACGGCCAGGGCGTGACCTACAGGACCGAGAACGACCTCAGGGACACCGAGTTCACCAAGACCCCCGACTGCCTCCTCGACCAGCCCGTGGAGTACGAGGGGAAGACCATATACTGGGTCGAGAGCAAGGCGTCCTTCGGGGACAACACTGAGTTCAGGTTCAACTCCAGGAAGCAGCTCGTCCCCTACACCAAGCTGTTCGGCCCCGGACTCGTCGTCTACTGGGTCGGATGCCTGGACGACCTGGAGTGCCCCGAGGACGTGTACGTCTGCGACATCTCCGTGATGCAGAAGAACCTGAGAAAGTACAGCCCGGAGGAGCTTGCTGAGCTTCCTCCCGCGGCCAGATGACCCTTTTCAAAACATGACTGGGGGCCGGGGCGTGTCGTCACGCCCCGGGATCCCGATGAGTTTATTCGAGGCGTGGCCTCACTGGTTCTCCTGACGGAGCTCCCCGAGCGTCGCCACCCTCTCCGCGAAGGCGTCGTGCTTGTGGATGGACTCCTCGGAGTCGCTGATGACGTCGATGAACACCTCGTCCGGAAGCTCGGTGAACCTCTTGACGATTCTCTCGAGGACGCCCCTGACGACATCCTCGACGAACTTGGTGTTCCTGTGGGCGTTGATGACCACCTGTCCCTCGTCGGGCCTCTTGAGAAGCTCGAACGTGGGGGACGAGAAAGAGTCCTGGGCGATGTCGATGAGCTCGTCGGCCTCGATGGTCACATCCTCGGGCATGGTCATCAGGATCGTGCAGACGTTCCTCTGGTTGTGGGACATGACGGGCATGTCGCCGCTGTACTCCAGCATCTCGGTGACGGTCTGCTGTGCGCAGGGGCACGCCGTCATACCGGTGACCTTGACCCCGACGGTCTTGGTGAGCGGACCGTCGCGGACGATGTGACCTCCGGCGAGAAGCGTGAACATCTCGAAAGTGTCCTTCCCGAGGGGCGTCTTGCAGCTGCGGAAATACTCCGAAGAGATGCTGACGTCCGCCGTCATGGCGTACTCGTGGTGGACGAGGAGCTTCCTGCATATGTCCGCGGCCATGTCCTCGATGGCGGTGATCGGATTCCTGAGGCTCTCCTCGACGACCTCGTTGAGGACCTCCACGTTCCTGGACATGTGGGACCCCTTCTGGTCCGCGGGGAGGTCCACGAAGATGTCGATGGAGCAGTTCAGGGCGTTGTTGAGGGTCCCGTCCCTGCCCTCCCTGTGGACGAGCACGGGTTTGCGGACACCTTTGACGCCTACACGTGTGAGCTTGTATCCGGCATCGCCTCTGCCGTATTGCAAGTCGCATTTCAAAGCCATGGTTCGTCCAAATACGACATCGACTTAAATAAGCTATATCTACAACTGATTCGGTTGATGGGACATGCACTGCGGAGTGGATGAGGCTGGCAGGGGATCGGTCATGGGGCCCCTGGTCGTCGGCGCGGTCTTCATCGAGACAGACGAGCCGCTTACTGCCATCGGGGTCAAGGACTCCAAGAAGCTGACCCCGAGGACCCGCGAGAGGATGTACGACGAGATCACATCGGTGGCGGATTGGAGGATCGTGATCGCCACCGCCGCGGACGTGGATGCCCGCCGCAAGGAGATGTCCCTCAACGATGTCGAGCTGAACATGTTCGCAGAGGCCGTGAAGGGCATGGGGGCCACGGTGTACGCCGACTGCCCCGACGTGAACGAGGCTTCCTTCTCGAGAAGACTGGGTGCTTTGGTGCCCGATGTTGAAATTATAGCAAAGCATAAAGCGGATGACACCTACCCTGTAGTATCAGCTGCTTCGATCGTGGCCAAGGTCACGAGGGACAGGATGATGGACGACATCCGCGCTGAATTCGGCACGAACATCGGAAGCGGATACCCCAGCGACCATTACACGATGGACTTCATCGCGGCATGGATCAAGGACAACGGAAGGGCGCCCCCACATGTGAGGTGCTCCTGGGAGCCCGTCAGACAGATGCTGTCCGCAAGAGCTAACACGAAGATCAGCGACTGGTGAAAGACATGAGCATGCAGCAGGAGATCCAGGAAGTCATCGACAGATTCCACAGGAAGATGGAGAAGGACGAGAACATCAGGAAGGAGATAGAGCCCCTGACCAAGAGCTTCAACCTCGACCTCGGAACCGAGTCCTACAGCCTGAAACTCAAGGACGCCAAGATCTACTACTTCGAGCCCGGACTCCTCGAGGACGCGGACGTGACCGTCACCACCACCCCCGAGAACCTGCAGGGACTCATCGACGGGACGCTCAGACCCATGCGCGCCTACGTCCTCAAGAAGATCGCCGTGAAGGGCAAGATCGACGATCTGATGTTCCTGAAGAAGCTCTTCTGATACTAAACGGGATGCCTGGCAGGGCCGGCATCCCGCATAGTTATTTATACTACCCCTTGTTTAGAGTCGATTACAGCGAGGTGGGGTAGCCAGGATATCCCGTCGGGCTCATAACCCGGAGACCGGTCGTTCAAATCGACCCCTCGCTACCATCTTTTTCATCATCCTCATGGCATTGTTTTTAATCACGTCGCCCATGTACCGACCATGGACATGCTCGAAATCGACGGATCCCGCGGAGAGGGAGGCGGCCAGATGGTTCGCACCACGGTGGCGATGTCCACCGTCACAGGCATCCCGGTCCACCTCACCCGCATCAGGGAGAACAGGCCCACGAACGGACTGTCGAGACAGCATGTTGCCGCGGTCAACGCGGTGGCCCGCATGACGGGGTCCGAGGTCGAGGGTTGCAAGATCGGATCCGGCGACCTCTTCTTCGTCCCGGGTGACGAGCAGATCTACAACATCGATGTCAACATCAGCTCCGCCGGAAGCATCAGTCTCGTCCTGCAGGCGATGCTGCTCGCGGCACGCAACCACACCCAGAGGCTGACCGTCGACATCTGCGGGGGCACGAACGTAATGTGGGCCCCGCCCATCGATTACTATCAGACCCTGCTTTTCCCGATGATGAGCCGCATGAACATCGTCGCGGACGCCAAGATCATCGACAGGGGGTTCTATCCCCAGGGGGGCGGACGCGTCATCGCAACACTCGACCCCATCGGCACGATAAAACCGCTGAACCAGGAGGCCCTCGGGGACCTCGTTGCCGTGAGGGGCGTGTGCTTCTGCCAGCGCCTGTCCGACTGGGTCCCGCAGGAGATGATAAAGAGCTGCAAGGAGGCTCTCATGCCCTATGCTGACGTGGAGATCGAGCTCCAGAGAACGGACGGCGGCTCCCAGGGCGCCGGACTGGTTCTCGTCGCAGAGTACGAGAACGGCATGCTGGGGAGCAACGCCCTGTCGTCCAGGGGCCATCCCCCAGACAAGTGCGGGAAGGACGCTGCCGTCGACCTGATAAGGGAGATGGAGAGCGGGTCCACGATGGACGTCCACACCGCCGACCAGCTCCTGCCCTACATGGCGATGGCGGACGACTGCAGCAGCTTCTCCGTGTCCAGGATCAGCAAGCACCTCCTCAGCCAGATGGACACCCTGGAATCATTCCTGGACGTCAAGTTCGGCGTCGAGAGGAAGGACAACGTCTACAGGTTCAGCGTCACACCGGGGGCGAGGGAATGAGGCCGTTCGTGCATGTCAACTGCGCCATGTCGGCGGATGGAAAGATCGCCGGATGCGACCGCACCCAGGTGACCATATCGTCCGACGAGGACAAATCCCGTGCGAAGAACCTGCGCAGAAAGTACGACGCCATACTCGTGGGCGTGGGAACGGTCGTCTCGGACGACCCTCATCTGACCCTCAAGGACCTTGACTACGACACCAACCCCATACGCATCGTTCTGGACCCACACGGCAGGACTCCCGACGAGGCGCAGATTCTGGACGAGAGGGCGCCGACCATAATGGTCACCCTCGAGGACTGCGACCGCGAGTGGGACTGTGAGGAGATCATCAGGAAGGGGAAGGACACCATCGACCTGGAGGCCGTCCTGGAGGAGCTGGCAGAGGAGATGGGCATCGAGAACATCCTGGTGGAGGGAGGGGGCCGCACCATAGCTTCGTTCTTCAGAGCTGGCCTCGTGGACCGCTACACGGTGTTTGTGGGCGGGCTGATAATTGGCGGCTCCGAGGCTCCCACCCCTTGCGACGGCGACGGATGGGTCATCCCCGGAGGCGTCAGGCTGGAGCTCCGCAACGTCGAGACCCTCGGCAACGGGGCGCTGCTGACTTTTGAGCCCAGACGCTGAAAGATCAGACGATCGTGCTCTTGGCGACGGGCTCCAGGACGAAACGGAAATAGTTGTAGTCGGAGCCGAAGACCTCGTTGGACACCATATCGTAGGTCCTGCCCGTGGCATCCTCCAGAACCTTGCTGAAGAACCCGGACGCGTAGTAGCCGAGCGACTTGGCAGAATCCTCTGTGAACGGCACGTCATCCTTTATGATGATGGTCAACGGCTTCAGGGAGAACACGCTGGCATCCCCGAATCCCATCTTCTTGTAGTAGTCGCGAGCGTTGGCGACCGTGTCCTCGATCGTATCGCCGGACAGCAGCCCACCGAGCGCCATGGCGTGGATGGATCCGAGCATCGATGCCATCGGGCCGACCGAAAGACCCATGGCGTCGAATCCGAGGAACATGAACCTGGCGAGAGTGTCGCGCGTCTTGACGGGATCGTCCGCGACGTCCGTCAGGGAGTTGAGCGCCATCGTCATCGCCTCGTCTGAAGGAGGCTTTGAATACGCCAGCATGACCGACACGAGCGAATAGATCTTCCTGCGGCTGTCGTCCGGATCGTCGCGTGCGGCGATGAGACCCTCCGAAACCATCTTGTCCAGATGTACCGACAACGTTGACTGCGCCTTACCCGTGATCTTGGACAGGTCGGTCAGAGAAAGATTCTTGTCCGTCAGCTCGTGAAGTATCCTGCGCCTTACGTCGTTGGACACCTGAACGAGTCCGTTTTTCGTATAGTACAATTCGAAATCGGTTAGCGGGCCGTCGGTCAATTCAATCGGAGGGATATCCTATTCAGATAATAAAGGGTTCCGCGAAGAAGCTTAGAGCGTCCCGAAGCCAGACCGCGTCCGGGACAAACGTCCCGATGACGTCGCTGTTTTAAAGCTATGGACTGCATGGCCGTGACAAGGTGACATTATGAAAGCCACGATCAATGGTGTGCAGAAGGACATCCGTGCCGTGTGGTTCGAGGACGGCAGGGTGATGATGATCGACCAGAGGAAGCTCCCCGGAGGGATCGTCATCGTCGGTTTCGACGATTACCTCGACGTGGCAGAGGCCATCAGGAACATGACGACGCGCGGAGCGCCGTCCATAGGTGCCACCGCGGCATACGGCATGTGCATCGCCGCTCTGAAGGGCTGTGACCTCGACAAGGCCGCGAAGGACATCAAGGCGGCCAGACCCACGGCATTCGACCTCTTCTACGCCGTCGACTACATGTACGCCAGGCTGAAGGATGGCGCCGACCCCGTGGAGGCGGCCGACGGTTACGCCCAGATGATGGTCGACAAGTGCACAGCCATCGGGAAGTACGGGGGACAGCTGGTGAAGGACGGCATGAAGCTCATGACCCACTGCAACGCAGGGGCCCTGGCGACGGTCGACGTCGGCACGGCCCTGGCGCCCATGAGGGACGCGCACTCCCGCGGCGTTGACTTCTTCGTGTACGTGTCCGAGACCCGTCCCCGCCTCCAGGGCATGCAGCTGACCGCATGGGAGCTGGCGCAGGAGGGCATAGATCACAGGATCATCCCCGACGGCGCCTCGGCATATTACATGAGCCAGGGAGTGGACATGATCATCACCGGTGCCGACAGGATCGCCTCGAACGGCGACTTCGCCAACAAGATCGGCACATTCGACAAGGCCATCGTGGCCAAGCACTTCGGCATCCCGTTCTACGTCGCAGCACCGATCTCCACATTCGACCTCTCGATGAAGAGCGGTGACGAGATAGTCATCGAGCAGAGGTCCCAGGAGGAGGTCACGATGATGAACGGTGTCAGGATCGCCCCGGAGAAGTCGCAGGCCCTCAACCCCGCGTTCGACGTCACCCCCGCGGAGCTCGTCACCGGCTTCATCACCGAGAAGGGGATACTCAGGCCCGACGAGATACACCTGATGAGGGACTGAGATGAACGAGAGATACGCCAGGGAGCAGCTGGCGGACTTCTGCAGGATGCTCTACGACAGGAGCCTGACCGTATCCGCGGGAGGCAACATGAGCGTGCGCATCAACGAGAGGGAGGTCATAATAACCCCGTCCGGCAGGAACAAGGGTCTCCTGGAGCCCGAGGACATGGTGAAGGTGTCCATCGACGGGGAAGTACTCTCGGAGGGGAAGCCGTCCATCGAGCACAGGTTCCATCTGGCTCTGTACAGGATGAACCCGGAAACCGGGGCCGTCGTCCACTGCCATCCGATCAACTGCGTCGCGTTGGCCGTCAGGAACGAGCCAATCAGATGCAACCTCACACCCGAGGGAGCGATGCTGCTGGGACACGTCCCCATGATCGCCTACTACACACCCGGCTCGCAGGAGCTGGTGGACGCGGTGGCCGCAGAAGGGCACGCGAAGGCGATGCTCATGGAGAGACACGGCGCACTCACCCAGGGCAGGACGCTCGAGGAGGCTTACAACAGGATGGAGGAGCTCGAGTTCCAGGCGAGGCTCCAGCTCATGGTCGGAGACGCACAGGACCTCCCTGTGGACGAGATCGAGAAGCTGTCCAGGATGTGATCCCGTGACGATACTCGTGACCAAATGGTTCGGGGTGTTCCTCTGCGACGAGAAGTCCGGGAAGATTCTGGACAAGCGCCTGATGCCGAAGGACCCGCATACGGTGGCCGAGAAGCTTGCATCGGTCCAGAGGGGATCCCTCCTCGACGAGGAGCGCGAGCTGGCCGCCACCGTCGACGGCAAACTGGCCGTCGCCGACCGCAGACAGTCGGAGCTCGGCAAGCCCGAGATGTTCGATTCCTCGTCCATCACGCCGGAGAGATTCGGCTACGACGGGGAGTTCATGCACGAGGTCATGACCGGCCTGGGGAAGCTGAGGACGTCCGAGCCCATCCCACGCGACAGAAGCCTCGTCCAGGCCATCAGGAGCCTGGACGACCAGATAGCGACCATCAACCTCTACAACGAGAGGCTCCACGAGTGGTACGGCATGCACTTCCCGGAGCTCGCCGACTACGCTCGCGACGCCAGATACGCCCAGCTCATCGCGATGAACGGCGAGAGGGAGGGCGTCATCGAGGAACTGGGGATAGAGATCGAATCGATAGGGGCCGACATGGACCCGGCGGACATCGGGGCAATCAGGGACCTGGCCGACACGCTCAGCCGCCTGTATGATGACAAGGAGAGGACGGAGGAGTACATTCAGGGCATCGTCGAGGAGACCTGCCCCAACATGTGCGCCGTGCTCGGGGCTCCGCTGGCGGCCAGGATGGTGTCCCTCGCAGGAGGGCTGGAGAGGCTGGCATCGCTGCCGTCGTCCACCGTCCAGCTGCTGGGAGCGGAGAAGGCCATGTTCAGGCACCTCAAGTCCGGGAAGAAGGGGCCCAAGCACGGTGTGATATACCAGCATCCCGAGGTCCACAGGTCGCCGTACTGGCAGCGCGGCAAGATCGCGCGTGCCCTCGCCGGCAAGGTCCTGATAGCCGCGAAGATCGACCAGTACCACGGAGATTTCGCCGGCGACAGACTCAACGACGAGTTCATGAGACGCGTGGAGAACATCAAGAGGCGCTACCCGGACCCCCCTAAGAAGCCCCAGAAGTCCAAGAAGGCCCGCAGAGGCAAGGGCGGCAGAGGCCGCCAGCACTGATGCTGGCACAGTCCTGCGACGGGCTTCTTCGATTAAATTAATATAATTAAGGGGCCGATGGGGTTGCCAGATAGCATGAGGTCTGCAACTGAGTTCGACCTGCGCATCAACACTTCCCTCGGGGGAGTGAACTTCCGGCCGTGAGTGTCGGGAATACATCCAATAAAGAAGGTAGTGCCTATGTGGGAGATGAAAGAGATCAGAGAGCTGAAAGAGGGAAGGTACGTCAACGTCGACGACGAACCCTGCAAAATCATCAAGATCACGACTTCCAAGCCCGGAAAGCATGGATCCGCCAAGGCGAACATCGACGCCGTCAGCATCTTCACCGGAGCCAAGAAGTCCATCGTGGGACCTGTGAGCACCAAAGTGCAGGTCCCCATGATCGACAAGAGGAAGGGCCAGGTCCTTTCCATCACGGGCAACGAGGCCCTCATCATGGACCTCGAGACCTTCGAGCAGATCCCCATCGAGATCAACCCCGACCACGAGCAGCCCGTCGAGGAGGGAGCCGAGCTCCTGTACATCGTCGCAATGGGCAGATACAAGATCATGTGAGGTCTGAAACCAATGTCGTACGGGATAGGCTACGCCGGTGCCGAAGCTGACTACAACGACGCGGATGTCGTCATCTTCGGCATCCCGTACGACCACACCGCCTGCTTCAAGGCAGGCGCCAGGGAGGCCCCGACCGCCATTAGGCGGGCCTCCTACAATTTTGAGGAGATCCATTTCGAGCATGGGATCCACCAGCCCCATCTCGAGGTCTGCGACTACGGCAACTGCGATGACTTCGTCCTCCCCGAGGACATGTTCGCAGAGGTCGACTTCGCCGTGGGTCCAGCGATAAGGGACGGCAAGTTCACGATTGCCATCGGAGGAGAGCACTCCGTCAACATCCCCATCATCAGGAACTTCGAGAAGGACGACATCGCACTCATCTCGATAGACGCCCATCTCGACTCCAGGGACGAGTACCTAGGGACTCCCAACAGCCACGCCTGCATAACCCGCAGGGCTGCCGAGCACCTCGGGCTGGAGAACGTCTTCGTCCTGGGCGCCAGGGCGATAGGGGAGGAGGAACTGGACAGGGACGATGTGGTTCCGTTCATAAGCTCCTACGACATCATGGACAGAGGCATCGAGTGGGCCATCGGAAAAGCCCTCGAAAGCGTCAAGAACGAGCGCATCTACCTGACCCTGGACATCGATGGAATCGATCCCGCCTATGCGCCGGGCACCGGCACACCGGAACCGTTCGGACTCATGCCCATGGATGTGAAGAAGGTCATCAACGCCATCGGTGATAGACTCGCCGGGTTCGACGTCGTCGAGGTGTGTCCTCCCGCCGACCCCGCAGGGATCACATCTATCCTCGCCGCGAGATACATCAACGAGGTCATGGCGGTCCACGCCAAGAACCTCAGGAACTGAGACGGACCGTCACGAGGAACCGAGGAATGACAGAGCCTCGGACTCGTACTCTTCGGCCCTGTTCTGGGCTATCGCCTCGTCCTTGGACTCCGAATATATCCTGAAGAGCTCCTCCGTCGTCGAGGGCCTGAGGAGGATCCATCCGTCATCGAAGTAGATCTTCAGACCGTCCACGGTCTCGACACGGTTACCCGCGACCCCATCGGAGAAGTGGTCCAGAAGCTTGGACTTCATGGCGTCTGGACACGGGACGTTGCGCTTTACGTTGTGGTACCTCTCGAAGGCGGACATCTGCTCCGAGAGAGGACCGTTCTTGGCGACGCATTCCAGCATCTTGGCGAAGGTCATGAGACCGTCTCTGCAGAGCTGGATCTCCGGGAAGACCATGCTCCCGTTCTCCTCCCCTCCGAAGACGGCCATGTTCTCCTCCATCTTCTTGACGACCACATGAGAACCGACAGCGGTGTACTTCAGAAGACCGCCGTTGCCCTCCACCACATCCTCGACTATGGCCGAGGAGCTGACGGGCGTGATGACCTTGCCCTTGTGCTCCTGGAGCATGGCCTTGGCAATAAGTGCCAGACTCACGTCGCCTATGACGTAGTCCCCCTTCTCGGTGACGAAGATCGTGCGGTCCCCGTCCCCATCGTGGGCGGCACCCAGATCCGCCCCGACCTGTGCGGTCAGAGCCATCAGCGGAGCGATGTTCTCCTCCGTCGGCTCACTGCTGCGACCGGGACTCTCGCTCTGGGGGTCGGCATTGATGGTGAAGGCCTTGACATTGAGCTTCTTCAGAAGCAGCGGGGTGGCGATGCATGTGGCACCGTTCGCACAGTCGATACAGACCGTCAGCTTCGCGGCACGGATCGCATCGGCATCCACATGGGAGACGACGGCATCCACGTGTTCGATGATGGCTCCGGTGCCCTTGGTCATCTCCCCGATCTCCGACCACTCCGCAGGGGCGATGTCTGTGGAACAGAAACTCTCGATCGTCTGCTCCTCCGCACGCGTCGCCTCGATCCCGTCCTCGCGGATGAACTTGAATCCGTTATAGTCCGGAGGATTGTGGGACGCCGTGATAACGACGCCCCCCGTGATGTCGTCGTGTGTCTTGACGTAGTACTGGAGAGTCGGCGTCGGGAGGATGCCCAAATCGACGATGTCGCATCCGACCGACATTATGCCTGCCGACACCGCACTCTTCAGCATGTCCGCGGAATCGCGGGCGTCCGTGGCCAGGGCTATCCTCCTGCCGTACGTCCTCCCGATGGCCTTGCCGATCTGGAGGGCCTTCTCGGGACTGAGGTCCCTGTTGGCAGTGCCTCTCACGCCGTTGATCCCGAAGAGTGTCATCGGACGGTCAAACCCTCTTCGCGTAAAAAAGGATGTTTATCGTGTCGGCGCAGCCCTTGCAAGTGTCGGCTGCCTCCTCGAGCGAATCCAGCATCCTCAGCGAGAGTATGACCGCCTTGTGGTCCATGTCGGCTGTCAGGATCTCCTTCATCACGGACATGTATGCCGCATCGATCCTGCGCTCCTGGTCCTTGACCCCCTGGATGCACTCGTCGATACCCACCCCGTCGGTCCCCAGGACCTTGATGGCGTTCATCAGGCCGTTGACCTCCGACTCCAGGTCCGACACCGTGGACGAGAACATGCCCCAGACGTTGATCGGTATCGCCGCCCCTGTGTCCAGGACCAGCTGCAGGTGGATGGCGGCCTCCTTGCACCAGTTGGCTATGCTGTCCGTCTTCTTGACGAAGTGCATGAAGTCCTCCCTCTCCTGAGGGCCGAGCTCCCCTATGCTCATCTGATTGCACAGGCTGTCCTCCAGGGCGTCCGCCTCGTGCTCCGAGGCGTACAGTCTCTCGATCGCCTTCAGGGCGGCCTGGCCGTCCCCGTTCTCCATGCAGCGCATGGCGGCCCCCAGTTCCGTGACGCAGTCCAGAACCGACAGCGCGTGCGCGCGCATCCCGTTCTGGATCACATCCTCCTTCCTCTTGCCGAACCATCCCAGAAGTCCCTTCGCATCCTCACTCAAGTTTAATCTCCTCCTCTATTCCGCCGCTCGGCCTCTCGAATACTACGACGGCCTTCTTATTGAAAACAAGATAGACGACATCGCCCTCCTCCGGAACGTCCTCGTCTGCGGATACATTGAAATCGACGAAATCACGGCTCTCCGCCATGGTGCGGACCCTCCAGTAGGTGCCCATGAAGACCACGGACCTGACCTCTGCCCTGAGACCGTCGTTCGCTGTGTAAACGTGCTCCGGACGGACCGATATCACGACCGGGTCGCCCACGTTGAAATCTGTCTTGGAGGTTCTGACCTCCTGCCCGCCCCTGAGCTTCACACGGGTCTTCCCGTACTTGCCCTTCTCCGACACCGTGCATTCGAGCAGGTTCGTCTCGCCAACGAAGTTGGCCGCGAATACAGATCTGGGGTGCCTGTAGAGTTCCAGGGGGGTCCCCACCTCCGCCACTGAGCCGTAACGCATCAGCACGATGCGGTCAGACACCGACATGGCCTCCTCCTGGTCGTGGGTGATGTGCAGGACCGTGATGCCGAGCTTCTTGACCAGCCTGCGCAACTCGTACCTGAGCTCCACACGGACACGCGCATCCAGAGCGGACAGCGGTTCGTCCAGCATGAGCATCTTCGAGCCGGAGGCAAGGGCCCTTGCTATGGCGACTTTCTGCTGCTCCCCTCCGGAGATCTCCTTGGGGAGCATGCCAGCACGCGAAAGCATGTTGACGAGACCGAGGTACTCGGTGGAGAGGGACTCCATCGCCTCCTCCCCCTGGTCCTTGACCCTGGGGCTGTACGCCACGTTCTCCCTGAGGGTCATATGCGGGAACAGGGCGATGTTCTGGAACACGTATCCCACATCCCTGTCCTCCAGCGGAACGTTCGTGACGTCCATTCCGTCGACGAAGACCTTGCCCTCCGTCGGAGTCCAGATTCCGGAGATGACCTTGATCAGGGTGGTCTTGCCGCATCCCGAGGGACCCAGGATCGTCACGTACTCACCGTTGTTTATGTCGAGGTTGATGTCCCTCACGGCGTAGAAGTCGCCGAACCTCATCGATACATGTTCGAGCTTTATCCTTGCCATGTCAATCCAACCTCATCTCCTCCTCGAGCCCCTCCGGGGGCATGGGGAACACGGAGGCCTTCTGAGGAGCCCATGAGATCCCCACACGGTCCCCGACGGAGTAGTCGTCGTACTTCCTGTTGGGCAGGCTGGCGGAGATCAGCCCGATACCGTCAACACCGATCTCGACCGTGATCGTCACGCCCTCGTAGAGGACGCGCTCGACGACGCCGACCATGTATCCTGACTCCTCCGGGTCCTCGGATGTCTTGGACAGCCTGGTGAAACCGGTCTTCACCGACACCACGGCCTCCGACCCCTCCTGGAGGTCCGAATCGCGTGCGAGCACCCTGACTCCGGGAGCCACCTCCACGACAGTCTGTACGCCGGACGAGACGACCCTCCCAACGAGCGTGTTGGAGCGACCGACGAAGTTCGCCACGAAGGGCGTGGCCGGGTTCTCGAACACATCCCTGGGGGTTCCGAACTGTATGATACGGCCCTTGCGTATCACCGCGATCTTGTCTGCCATCTCGAGGGCCTCGTCCTGGTCGTGGGTGACGTGTATGCATGTGAGCTTCATCTCCTTGGCGAGGGACCTGAGCTCCTTGCGGAGGTTGATCCTGAGGCGCGCGTCGAGAGCCCTCAGGGGCTCGTCCAGCAGGAGTATCTTCGAACCTGACGCGAGCGCCCTTGCCAGCGCTATGCGCTGCTGCTGTCCTCCTGAGAGTTCGTCGGGCCTCCAGTCCGCCTTCTGCTCCAGATGGACCATGTGCAGCATACTCCTCACGATCTGCTTGGAGCTGTCCTCCGGCCACCCCTTGATCCGCGGTGCGAACATGACGTTGTCGTACACGTTCAGATGGGGGAACAGCGCATAGGTCTGGGAAAGCATCGTGGCGTTGCGCGAGTCAACGGAGTCCTCTGTGACGTCCCTGCCGTCGAGGAACACCTTCCCGGAGTCCGGATGGGTGAGGCCGCAGACCATCCTCATGCAGGTGGTCTTCCCGGCCCCCGTGGGGCCCAGGATGCAGACGTACTCCCCGTCGGCTATCGTCAGCGAGAGACCGTTGGCCGCGACCACACCGTCGAAGCTCTTGCACAGGTTGTCCAGGACGATCTCAGGCATCGCGTCTCGACCTCCTTCCGGTTATCGCCCTGAGGCCGAACATTATGATGAAGCATATCAGGATGAGGACTATGGAGCACATGGCCGCCTCCGTGTAGAGGCCGTCCTCGACCAGATGCGTGATGTAGATGGGGACGGTGTTGACGGTGTCGCTGATGGATGTGGTCGCACCTGTCTCGCCCAGACTCCTGGTGAACGCCAGGATGCCTCCGGCGATGACCGCCGACTTGATTATCGGGAACAGGACCTTCCTGAACGCCTGGAACGGCTTCGCGCCTAGGGTCATCGACACCTCCTCGTAGGCCGGGTCCACCTCCTCGATCGAACCTATCAGGTTCCTGACCACCAGCGGGTACGTGAACGAGATGTGTCCGAGGATGACCAGGACGAGGTCGAATGAGCTGTCCAGACCGAGACTGCCCCAGAACAGGAACAGCGAGAATCCCAGGGCGGTTGTCGGGATGATCAGCGGCACGTTCACCAGACCGTCCAACAGCTGCCCGAGCTTGCCCTCCCTGTGCCTGGCGATGTACATGGCCATCGGGACGCCTATCACTATGTCGATGGCCACGGCTATGCCGGCCACCAGGAACGACGTCCCTATCGAGCCGAACAGCTGACCGTAGTCTATCGTAGGGATCGGCTGCGTCAGATACAGGAATATGTAGAACGTCGGGAGGAGGACGACCACGATGAGGAACGCGATGGTCAGGAAGTCCTTGGCCTTGGGGAGCGCCCCCCTGCTGACCTTCCTCCCCAGGTCGGGCCAGACCTTGTTCATCGGGAAACGGAACTTGGCGATGAGCTTCCTGACGACCACCAGCAGTATGAGCGCCAGCACGATCATTATCACACTGATGAGGATCTGCGCGCCCATCATCTGGTCATCCGTGTACCAGCTCTCGTCGCTCTTCAGGAAGCTGATGAAGGACGGACCTGTGAAGAACGATGTCTGGACGCCCATCATCGTGAGCGCGATGTATGTTCCGCCTGTCTCCGAGAGGGACCTTGCGAAACAGAGGATGAATCCCGTAGCCAGTCCTGCCCTGAACAGGGGTATGGTTATCGTGCGGACGGCGGTCCACCTGGACGCTCCGAGAGTCATCGAGGCGGTCTCGTAGTTGGGCTCGATCTGCTCGAGTATGGCGGAAAGCGAGCGCACCATGTACGGATATGTGAAGATGATGTGCAGAAGGATCACCAGCATGTACGGGGACAGGCTGAGACCCAGGCCGGGGATGTTGATGCCCTCCGGGGATATCCAGAACATGACGACGGATATCCCGATGACGGCGGTAGGGAACGCCAGGGGCATGTCCAGCAGCGTGTCCAGCCACTTCTTGCCCTTGAAGTCCTTGCGGACCATGATCCAGGCCATCGGCAGTCCGACGAGGATGTCTATGACGGTGACGATAAGCGCTATGCTGAACGAGTTGGCGACAGCACTGATGACCGTGTTCCTTATGCCCTCGTCATTCAGGACCTGGTCCACGAGACCCCAGTCCGTGAACATGTGGGTAACGACGAATATGGACGGTATCGCTATGACGACCACGAACACGGCGCATGCGAACGCGAACCATGCCCTGCGGACTTTTGAACTTCCGGAAAGCTCGTCGATCCTGTTCAGAAGAGACAAGGGAGCACCGCCATCAGAGAATCGCTATGCTTACGACGTTGCTTCCACGCAGGACGACCTTTCCGAGACGCCTGCCGTCCGAACCCTCGGCCCCTGACTCCATGGTGTCCTCGAGAACCATGTTCATGTACTCGTCGAACCCGACGAGCCTCCCTTCGAGGGACCTCCCGTCTTTCAGCAGGAGGGATATGCGCTTGTCCAGAGAGTTCTCGAGCAGGGCTACTGGCATAACCATATCTATCGTTCATCGGAGCCAGTTCTTTTGTTATATAGATTTGGTATCCGAACATACCCGTAATGATAATACACGAACATCCATGGACACATACATCGCGGAAAATCGGCTTATATAAACACCCGGGAAGGCTCCGCAGACCTCCGTCTTCCGTCGGAAACGGGATGCCTCTAAGTCCGGACATGGGTTTCTGGAACCGACAAATGTCCAGGACCAAATTTCGGATGTACGATTGTCATTAAACAATATGCATGTGATCGCATACCTGACAACAATGCGTAAACGCAACGGTCGCCGGCGGGGATGGGATGTCCGCCGGGACCTGTGGGTCACTCGTCCTGGCCCTGCGGGGAGTTCTTCGCCTGGGCCTCTATCCAGGCCCTGATGTCGGACTTCCTGGTGGAGCCGATGCCGAAGTACTCGGAGAACTTGTTGGTGGTCGTGAGCTCCAGCGTCTGGCCGGACTTCTTCCCGGAGACGAACCCCATCTCGATGAGTCTGTGGACGTCGTCGTAGGTGCGCGGCCCGCGTGTCTTCAGCAGCGCGGACTGCAGCACGGGCTGGTTGTACGCTATGGTAGAGAGCGTCCTCATCACGCCTGCCGGCATCTCCGCCTTGGCGAACATGCCGGTGAAGTCGGAGTACTCCGTGCGGAGCATCATCCTGTACTCGCTGCCAACCTTGGAGATCATGATGGCCGAGTCGCGCTCGTCGTACTCCCTGCGGAGATCCATGACGGCTGTGCGGATGTCCTCCTCCGGGATCCCGGTCCTCGCCGAGATCTCCGATATCCTCAGACCCTCTGCACTGGAGAACAGCGCGGCCTCTGCCGCGCGCTTGGCGTCCAACTCAGATCACCGCCTCGGGGATCCTCCCCTCCGGGGAGTCCTCGATGGTCCCGGAGGTCCACTCGGTCTTGATCTCGATGTAGATCTCGCCGTACGGGAGGTCGTCCTGCCAGACGGCCAGACGTCCGTCCCTCACGAGGTGGAGCACCGACACGAACACCGTCAGGTTCTCGTCCAGACTGCCCGTGTAGAGGTCGCGGATGCTGATCTGCCCTGTGCCAAGCTTCTCGATCCTCTTCCACACGGCCTCGATGTCCTGTTCGTCGTCCTCCTCGTGCGCCTTGTTCTGGAAGGTCTTCGGCTCCTTCGCCTTGAGCTCCGCGCGTACGCGCTCCCTCTCCCTCTGGATCTCGATCTCCTTCCTGGCGTCCTCGAAGGCGTCGATGAGCTCGTACATGGTCACCGGCCTGACCGGCTCCCTCTGGTAGGCCTCCCTGAAGGACACCTCGGGCACGTACATCGGCTCGTCGTCGTAGAAGAAGCTGTCGTCGACCTCCTCGAAGACCGGCTCCGCCGGAGGCTCGCTCCTCTCCCTGGTCGACTCCGACTGCATCCTGAGGATCCTCCATGCCATCAGCAGGAGCTTCCCCGCGACGATCATGTCGAAGCTGTCCGACGAGACCTTGGCCTCGTACATCCTGACGAACTGCGACAGGTCGATCTCCCACGGGTCCATGCCGTTCTCCAGGACCAGGCTGAACACCGCCCTAATGGACTCGTCCACCGGATCCTGGAGCCTCTCGCCGGACTCCGCCCGCGAGAGGATGTCCATGTATCCTCCCAGGCGCCTCAGCGACTCCTCGTCGTCCGCGAGCGCCTTGTGGAACAGCAGATGCTGCTCCAGTTCCTCTATCCTAACATTCCCATCCATCTCACTGCGCCTCCTTCTGCTTCCTGAGGGCCTCCTCCTCGTAACGGGAGACCTCTGCCAGGTCGGGCTGCATTATGACCCTGCTTATGCCGCTGGGCGGCCTTGTGACCCCGATGAGGTGGTCGGCCAGGGCCAGCGTGACCTTCCTCAGGGACACCTGTATGAACTGTGCCTTCGCGGAGCTCTCCTTGACCCTGCGGGCCACCATCTCCGCGTTTATGGAGTCCAGGAACATGTCCACCTCGTCCAGCACGTAGAACGGCGACGGCTGGTGCTCCTGGATGGCGAAGATGAACGACAGGGCCGTGAGGGACTTCTCCCCACCGGAGAGCGCCTCCAGCTTCAGCAGCTTGCCGTTCCTCGGCTTCGCGTTTATCATCAGGCCTCCGGAGAACGGGTCGTCCTCGTCCTCCAGGCCCATGAACGCCTCACCCCCTCCGGAGAGCTGGGCGTATATCGATTTGAAGTTCTCGTTCACCGCGTTGTAGGACTGCATGAACAGCCCCTTCTTCTTGGACGTCAGGTTGGACATCAGGTCGGTGAGCTCCCTGATGTGGCGGTTGAGGCTCTCCACCTCGGCGTTCAGGCCGTCGAGACGGGCCTTGCGCTCGTCGTACTCCTGGATGGCGCGGAGGTTCACGTTGCCCAGCTTCGCCATGATGGACTCCTGGGCCCTTATCGTGCGTCTGATCTCCTCCTCCGAGGGTATCGGCGTGGCGACCTCGATCGTTATCGCCTCGACCTCCGCCTTCAGTGCCTCGACCGACTGTGCGAGCTGGATCTCCTGGGCCCTGAAGGATTCGAGTGCCGCGGCGGAGTTCTCCATGTCCTTCGACCTCTCCCTGATCTCGGAGTCGAGACGGTACTTGTCGGCCACCAGCGCGTCCTTCTGGTTGCGCAGGTCCTCTATGCCGCCCTCCATCTCCGATTCGATGGCGCGGAGCGCGTCCAGGTCTATCCTGGCCCTCTCCATCAGCACCTTGTTGTCCTCGATGACGCGCGCATCCTCCTCTATGGCGCGGTTCACCGAGTCCAGCTGCACCTGGAGGGACTCGTTCTGCTTGCCGTATCCCGCGACCTCCGTGTCTATGCCGCCGAGCTGGAGCTTGTAGTCCGAGATGGACTCCCTGAGCTTGTACATCCTGTCCCTCACGGCCTGGATCCTGTTCTGCAGGTCCACAGGGGCGATCTCCGCCATGCGGGACTTGATCTTCGCCCTCGAGTCCGTGAGCGCGGACAGCCTCTCGGAGACGTCCCCGAACGCCGTCCTGGCGGATTCGAGCTCCGCGTCGGCATCCGACACCCTCTGTCTTGCGGCCTTCATCTCCGCGGATGCGGAGGAGCGCGTCTTCTCGAGCTCGGCGACCCTGCCCTTGAGCTGGGCCATCTGCTCCCTCTGCTCCATGCCCGACGCGGACGCCTTCCTCATCTCGTCGTCTATGCCGCGGATCTCGTCGCGAACCTGCCTGAGCCTCTGACGGACGTCCTCCAGGGCGTCCCCCGCCTTCCTGAGCTTCTCGCCCACCTCGGCGAGCTTGTCCTCGGAGGCTGCGCCGAACTTCAGCATGTTCTGCTGGCTCAGGTTTCCTCCGACCATGGCTCCGGAGGCCTCGATGAGCTCCCCGCCCATGGTGACGATCCTGATCCCGCCCATGATGCGGCGGGCAGTGTCCATGTCCCGGACGACCAGTGTGTCTCCGAGGACGTACCAGAACGCGTTGTAGTACTTCTGGTCGAAGTCGATTAGGTCTATGGCGTATCCCTCGGAGTCCTTGACGCTCATGATCGCCTTCGCCCTGGGCTTGCCGCCCATCATCTTGGTCAGCGGGAGGAACGTCACGCGCCCCAGCTTCTCCTTCTTCAGGTAGGCGATGGCGTCCGCGGCGACCTGGTCGTTGTCCACGACCACCGCCTGCATCTTCCCGCCGGCTGCCACCGAGAGCGCGGTCTCGAAGCCCTTGTCCACGGTCGCAAGCTCCTGGATGGTGCCGTGTATCCCCCTCATCTCGCCGCGGTTCCTCAGCGACAGGATCGCCTCGACGGCGGCGCTGCCGCGGTTCATCCTCTCGGAGACCTTCTTCTCCGCCTGGAGGGCGTTGTACTCCGCATCAATCCTCCTGTAGGCGGACACGAGTTCGGTCTCCTGCTTCTCCAGCTCGGACTCCCTGCGCTTGGCGTCCAGGATCCTGTTGCCGAAGTCCTCCGTGCTCGGACCGGCCTCGGCCTTCACCTGCTCCAGGCTCCATTTGGCGTCCTTGATCTCGAAATCGATGCTCTGTATCCTCTCGTCCAGGTTCGCGAACGCGGTGTGGGCCTCCTCCGAGGCCGCCTCCGCCTTTGCCAGCCTGCCCTGTGACGACCTGAGCTCGGCGGAGCATGCATCGAAGTCCGCCTCGACCCTCTCGAGCTCGCTCTGGAGCTCCTTCTGCTCGCCGCCGGTGTCGGCGATGGCGGCGGAGACCTCCGCCTCCTCCTTCCTGGCCGCCTCCATCCTGGACTCGGCCTCAGCCATCTTCACCAGGAGGTCCTCGCGGTTCTGCCTCAGCATCACCACCTCGGCGTTGTTCCTCGAGATCGACTCCTCGAAGCTGGCCTTGAACCCGTTCTGCTCCTCCATGTCGGCCTCGGCCGCCTCACGGCGGTCCTTCCTGGTGGCGAGGTCGATCTTGGCCTGCTCGATCTTGGCCTTCAGCTCCCTGTACTCGGGCCCGACCTTCGACGCGATCTCCTCCTCCTTCTCGGAGATCTGCGCCTCCCTGTCGGCGCGCTGCGACTCCAGCTCTGCCTTGGCGGCCCTGTCGGAGTCTATACGGGACTCCAGCTTCGACATCTGGTCCGCCACGCCCTGCTGCTTGGCCTGCTCCATCTGGAGCTTCCTGTGTGAGTACTGCGCCTTGGCCATCTCCAGGGCCGCCTGCGCCTCCAGGTACGCCCTGGCATCCTCGCGGTCCCTGGCCAGGCGGTCGACCTGGTGCGTGAGCTCCTCCACGACGATTCCTATCCTGTCCAGGTTGGTCTCGGCCTCCTGCCTCTCCGTCCTGGCCTTCTCGATGTCGGCGTCGAAGCTCGCTATCCCCGATATGGCGTCTATGATGCGCCTCCTCTCGATGGCGCCCATCTGCACTATGCGGGTCACATCGCCCTGCTGGACCAGGTTGTAGCCGTCGGCGCTGATCCTCGCCTTGGTGAGGAGGCTGTCGAACTCGGTCATGGTCGACTTGCGGTCGTTGACGTAGAAGTACGAGCTGTAATCGGTGCCGTTGTCGGACAGTTTGACGTAACGTGTGAGCCTGACGGTGTCGTCGTCCCACGGCATGAGACGGTCCGTGTTGTCGAAGACCAGGGAGACCTTCGTGAACGACGCCTTCCCCTTGGACTTGCCGCCGTCGAAGATCAGGTCGGTGAGCTTGCCGGCACGGACGGCCTTGGAGCTCTTCGGACCGAGGACGAAAAGAATCGCATCGGTTATGTTCGACTTCCCGGAGCCGTTCGGCCCCGTGACAGCTGTGTAGCCTTCCATCAACGGCACCACCAGTTTGCCGCCGAACGACTTGAAGTTCTCCATCTCGACCGCTTTCAAATGCAAACGTTACACCTCTGGGGCACCGCCCCTGCATCCCATCGCCGTGCTGTCCGGTCGCTGGCCGAGGCCCCTTCAAACCTCGGGCGCGCGCACGACTTAAAATAGTATGTCGTGCGCTTATTTAAAGGGCGGGGGATGCCAGACGCATCCGGACCCGCCGTTTTTCAGATCGTGCCGTCGACCATGCCGGGGATGTCCGCGACGGATTCGACGACTGCCGTAGGGTTCTTGCCCCATCTCGAGAGCATCTCCATGTCGGTCTCCCCCGAGAGCACCAGTATGGACTGCGTGCCCGCACTGACGGCCATCTCGATGTCCGTTGTGAGCCTGTCACCGACCATGACCGTGTCCTCGGGGGCAACCCCGAGCTCTCCGGCTGCCATCTCCAGCATCAGCCTGTTGGGCTTGCCGATGACGGTCGCCTTGGTCTGGCACATCTGCTCGAACATCCTGATGAACGGCCCGATGTCTATGTCGTACGAGTCCTCGGTCGGACAGACGTCGTCCGGATGGGTCGCTATGAGCTCCGCCCCCGAGTTGAGGAAGTGGAAGGCCTTGTTGATCTTCTCGTACGTTATGGTGGTGTCGAACGTGAGAACCACGATGTCTGGGTCATCCTCCGTCAACGGGATTCCCGCCGCGCGCAGCTCCTCGACGACCCCGGGGACGGCGACCGGATACACGGTCCTGCCGGGACGCTCTGTCATGAGGTACCTTATGGTCGCGATCGTCGAAGTCAGGATGTTGTCGAGGTTCACGTCGAAACCGAGACGGGTGAGTTTCTCGAGATAGAACGACCTGCCGTGGGACGAGTTGTTGGTAAGGAAGACGAACGGGATCCCTCTCCCCCTGAGGAAGGACACGAACTCCCTCGCCCCGGGGATCGGCACGCCGCCCTTGTAGACGGTGCCGTCCATGTCTATCATGAAGCCGCCGAACCTCATTTGAGCCACTCCGCGACGACACGCATTGTCTCCTGGAGGGCGGCGCGGGAGTCCTTGTTGTATATCGTCGCCGCAGGATGGTACGTGGGTATGAACACGATCTCCCTGTCCCGGATCCTTATCGTCATCGGGATGTTCACGATCTCGGACATCGGACCGTCGTAGCCCATCAGGTCGCGACAGGCTGACTTCCCCAGTCCGACGACCAGCCTGGCATCGTAGAGCTCCGACTCCAGGAACGGACGGCACGCCGCCATCTCCTCCGGCATCGGATCCCTGTTGTTGGGGGGCCTGCACTTCACGGTGTTGGTGATCATCACCTTGGTCCTGTCGAACCCCGCCTCCTTCATCATGCCGTCCAGGATCTTCCCGGAGCGTCCGACGAAGGGGCGGCCCTCCAGGTCCTCGAACTCGCCCGGGCCCTCTCCCACGAACACGATCCCGTGGGACGGGTTGCCGTCCGGCAGGACGATGTTCGTGCGGCCCCTGTGCAGGTCGCATAGCCTGCAGTCGGGATCGGGCCTCATCTCTTCACCAGTTCGGAGGCCTTTACCAGCGGACGGAAGTCCACTCCGGCCTCGGCGAGGTTCTCGGCGCCGCCTCCCTCGCGATCGATGACCGAGATGACATGGCGCACCTCGGCGCCCGCCTCGCGGAGGGTGCCGATGGCCTTGATGCTGGAGCCGGCGGTGGTGATGACGTCCTCGACGACGAGGACCCTGTCCCCGACGTTGAGGTCGCCCTCTATGAGCTTGCCGGTTCCGTGGTCCTTCTTCTCCTTGCGGATCATGACATACGGGATGCCCGTCTCGAGTGCCAGTGCTGTTGCCAGAGGGACGGATCCCAGGACGACGCCCGCGATCCTGTCCGCCTCTATGCCCTCATCGCGCATCTTCTGCGCCATGAGCCTGGCGATGAGGCGCAGCACCTCGGGGTTCGTGCTGGCCTTCTTGATGTCGATGTAGTAGTCGCTCTTCGCACCGGAGGCGAGTGTGAACTCGCCGAACTGCAGTGCGCCGCATGATTTCAACGCTTCTGAGAGTTCGCTCATGGAATCACCAGGGCTCCTTCTTGAGCCCCATCCTGTAACCGATGATGTTCACCACCCTGTGTATGGCGAACATGATCACTATGATGAAGATCAGGGCGGCTATGTGCCAGCCCTCGATGTAGTTGGCGTAGACCCAGTCCGGATAGAACAGCGCGGTCACGAGGAACGCCCCTATCACGAAATCGTACTGGTCCAGGACAGGGGCCTTCTGCCCCCTCTCCATGCCCAGACGGCGCTTTATGAATGCTCCGCCCAGGTCTCCCAGGACCGCACCGAACGCGAGGCATGCGAGGACGCCGACGTTGTCCCAGAACGGCCCGTATCCCCAGTAGTCCACAGGGTCCCAGATGGACGATATGGCTATCAGGACCAGTCCGAACACGATGCCCGACAGGGCACCTCCGAAGAATCCTCTCCAGGACTTCCCGTCACCGAAGATCCTCTTGCCTCTCCAGGACTTCCCGAAATCGATCTTGGTCTTCCCTCCGAAGATTACAGCCGCGGAGTTCGGGACCATGGCGGGAAGGAAGAGCCAGAGTCCCGTGAACATTATGACGATGACTCCGATCGCATCCATGGGTACACCTGGTGAGGAATGACGGATTGGACGTATAATTGTTGTTGACGTCCCGACGCCCGCCGTGTCGCGTATCAGCTGTCGGGCGCCCTGTTCGCCGCCCCTCTCTTCCTCTCGTCCACCGCATACGCCGCAACCATCGACACTGCAGAAAGGATCACGGCCCACAGCATCGCGAAGGACATCCCTGACATGAAGGCCTCAGACGTCAGGTCCTCTATCGGGACCCCTCCGGCACCTGCACCGGATGTCAGGAGCGATGCGAAGAGAGCAGTCCCCACCGTGCTTCCGATGTACATGAAGAACGTCATCAGAGAGGACCCGATCGCCTTGTCCTTGGGCTCGAGCGAATCCACTATGCGGCCTGAGGATGCGGCCCCGCAGAACCCCCAGACCAGACCCATGCCGAGGGCGACCACGACCAACGGCACCACACCCATCTCTGGTTCTATCACATACAGGACCGCGCTGTAGGCTATGCCGAACACCGTCGCGATGATCGCGAACGTCCTGCGCCCGTGCTTGTCCGAGTAGTTGCCCACAGGCACGTTCAGAATCAGGGACACCACCGACGGCAGGAGGAGCATCACTCCGCTCTGCATAGACGTCATCCCGAGCTCCAAGTCCATGTAGAAGGGCAGGATGTAGAGCACCCCCATGTACACCAGGTTGATCAGGGTGTATGAGAGGAGCGTCAAGTCCAGGTCGCGTATCTTGAACAGCCTGACATCGAAAAGCGGGTTCCTGGACCTCAGACTCTCCAGAGCGAACAGCACCAGCAGGACGACGGCCAGCACTGCGAAGACGACGCACACCATCCTCTCGTCGGGATACGAGACGCGCTCCAGCGCTATTACGCCCGATCCGACTCCCGAGAACAGGAGGAAAGTCCCCTTCAGATCCACTGTGACTTTGCTGGTCTCCTCCCTGGGAAGCGACATGTGACCGAGGACGACCCCCAGTACGCCTATCGGGATGTTTATTAGGAATATCCAGTGCCATGACAGCATCCCGACCAGGAACCCGCCCAGTGCGGGACCCAGGGCGAAACCGAGCGCGGATGCCACGGACATTATCCCCAGGGACCTCCCCAGATGTTCCGAGGGCAGCAGTTTGACGCATATCATCGGTGCCACGGCGGCCAGGGCTGCCGCCCCGATGCCCTGAACGACCCTCGAGGCTATGAGAAGCGAAAGGGAAGGGGACAGGGCGCAGGCGGTGGATCCCGCTGTGAAGACGACGAATCCCAGCAGGAACACCTTGCGAATGTGCCCCGCGTCGGCGATCCTGCCGAACGGCAGGAGCAGCCCGGCGAGCATAAGGAAATAGCTGATCGTCACCCAGGACACAACACTCGTGTCGGTGCCAAACCCGTGGGCGATCGAAGGGAGCGCAACGTTGACGATACTTCCGTCTATCCCGTCCATCAGGACACCCAGGATCATCGTCGCGATGAGAAGCGCGGTACCTCCCTTGGCCATGGTTGGTAGAAGCAACCATCCGTGAAATACCCATCGGATTCCTCCGCATCGGTTATCAAAGTGTACCGTCATCCACCTCCCATGTTGGTTCTCGACAGCTCCGCATTCTTCTCCATGGACGCCCTCCCAGATGAAGAACACGTCTGTCCGCCAGGAGTCATCAGGGAGCTCGAGAAGTACAAGGACCCCCGTCTGGCGCTCTGGGGGGACATGGTGCGCGTCTCCGACTGCTCCAAGGAGTCCCTGGCCAGGGTCGAGGAGGCTGCCAGGAAGAGCGGCGACCTCGGGAGGCTCTCCCCTGTCGACATGACGGTGCTGGCGCTCGCCCTCGACGTCGATGGGACGATATGGTCGGACGACTACTCGATTCAGAACGTAGCACGCATCATGGGCATAGGCTTCAAACCTGTCGGCATGAAGGGCATACAGAAAGTGGTCAAGTGGAACTACCAATGCGTCGGCTGCAAGAAGTGGTACAAGGAGAAGATGGCCGAATGCCCCATCTGCGGCTCACAGATGAGGGCGTGCAGGCGCAAATGACATCCTGACAACCCTGTTGCGGAAACGAAATCGCACATCCGCTGTCGACTGCTTCTGAAACGACGACGGCATCCTCGCATCACATGACAGCTATCGCGGACTTCATCACGGGAAGATGCGCTTGCAGCGTATGAGGTTGCCCATCCTCCTCTGACCGAGGATGTTCATGCACATGACCGTGCTCTTCTCGGACCTGAAGGCGAACATGTCGGCGAGTTTCTTGTTGAACGCCGCGGTCTTCAGAGGCTTCTCCAGCACATGTCTCCACTGCGTCTCGTAATCGGCCAGAGGACTCCCAGATCCTATGTTGGATGCCGCCACCTTTCCACATATGCGCCCGGCGATCATCGCGAGCGGTATCCCGCCTCCGTTGACGGAGATGACCTGTCCGGCTGCGTCTCCGACGACCATCCCGTTGCCGGACACCGTCTTGGCTATGGGGCCCTCGCTGGGGACGTACTTGCCCTCCAGCTTCATGTCAACCTTGAATCCGCGCTTCTCCGCGAACCTGTCGAAGTACTCGGACAGACTGCCGTTGGAGAACTTGGGGGAGAACCCCACACCGATGTTGGCGCGCCCGTCCTTGGGTATGATCCAGCTGTACGCTCCGGGTGCGACGTCTCCGAAGAACATGTAGAGATAGGGCTCGAAATCCCCCTTGACCTGTGCGGTGACCGCGGGATACGGGTTCTGGTTCCTGGGAAGCCCCAGACTCCTGGCCACACGGGACCCGGGGCCGTCGGCACCGACGATCACCTTGTACCTGACGTCTCCCTGGCTGGTCTTGGCGACACCGTTCTCGATCCCCTTGAACAGACAGTTCCTCTCCAGGACAGCCCCCTCCTCCACGGCGAGCTTCGCCAGATACTGGTCGAAACGGTCCCTGTCCGTGGTGTAGCCCTCATGGTCCAGGAGCGTGATCTTGCCCTTGGGATCGACGAGCTTTATGCCGTGGGTCTCAAGACAGCGGAGTTCCTGAGGGATGTCGAAGAGGGAGTCCTCGTCCACGTAGTTCGGGAACATGCCCTTGATCTCCTCGATGGACGGCATGAACTCACCGCACCTGACAGGAACGCCCACTTCCGGACGCCTCTCTATGAACATCACGCTCGCTCCGCCCATGGCGGCATATCTGGCTGTGGTGCTTCCGGCGGGCCCGGAGCCTACCACCAGGACGTCTACGTCTGTTCTGTCCATGGAATCACCTGTCCCTGCTCACAATGTAGTGGGCAAGACTGAGAAGGGAGTTCTTGTAGATCGAGTCAGGGACCGGGTCGAGACATCTGATGGCCTGGTCGACGTACTCCTCGGCTCTGGCGAGACACCTCTTCACCGAATCGGTCGCACGTATGAGCTCCAGGGCCTCCCTGACGTCGTCCATGGTGACATCGACCTTCTCGAAGAGCTCGACGAGCCTCGGGCCATGCACCTTGTCCTGCATCGCGTAGATCACCGGGAGTGTGGGTTTTCCCTCGATGAGGTCAGTCCCCACCGCCTTGCCGGTGCTGTGCGGGTCCCCTGTTACATCAAGGGTGTCATCCACTATCTGGAAAGCCAGACCTATGTTGAACGAGAAGTCCCCGAGGGCCTCCAGCATGGAGCTGTCCGCGTTGGCGATGGCGACACCGGACTTGGATGCCGCCTCGAACAGCTTGGCGGTCTTGCCGGTGATGATGGTGATGTAGTCCTCCTCTTTGACCTTGGAAGCATGTTCGAAGTCCTTCTGGACGAACTCGCCCGCACCCATGGCAGCTGAGGCATCCACGATGTAATCGACGATCTGAGGCGCCTCTACGGCGAGAAGACGGAACCCCATGGCGAACATGTAGTCACCGGCGATGATCGCCTTGCTTATGGTGTACTCTTTGTGCAGGGTCTTCCTGCCGCGCCTGATCTCACCCTGGTCGTTTATGTCGTCGTGGATGAGAGTGGCACTGTGGATGATCTCGAAGGCGGCACCGACCTTGATCGGCGTGATCATGTCCTCGCCGCCGACGGCACCGTAGCTGAGTATGCAGAGCGCAGGCCTGAGGCGCTTGCCTCCTGACGCTACGACATATTGACACATCTCGGTGAGTTCGGGATTCTCGGACTCGAGGTCTCTCATCATGATTTCCTCGACTTTCTCGAGTTCCCCGTCTATACAGGAGTGCCACGGCTCAGACATCGGTTTGTCATAATCATTCGGTACTTAAAACATATCATGGGCCCGCTGGCACATTCGAAGAAGATAAGGAAAGCGTTTGGGAAGAGGTTTCGGGAAGAGGTTTGTTGGATCGTTCTCAGCCCAGCAGGGCGGCCGCAGCCGTCTCGCAGAAGTCGAAGATCAGCTGGGGGTAGACTCCCAGGACGATGACGAAGATCACACAGATCGCGATGGCGACGGTGAAGATCTTGGGCACCTTGATCTTCTCGGTGCTGGGTCCCTTCTCGATGTACATCGCCTTGACGACCCTCGCGTAGTAGTACAGCGAGATAGCCGAGTTGAGGATGGCGATGAAGGCCAGCCAGACCCACTGGGAAGTCACTCCGTCCACACCGCCGATGGCGGAGGAGAACAGGAAGAACTTCGAGGTGAATCCTGCCAGAGGCGGGATTCCGGCCAGCGAGAACAGGAACAGCATCATCGCGGCTGCCATGAACGGGGCCCTCTTTGCCAGTCCCTTGTAGTCGGAGATCTTCTCACCGATTCCGGCGCAGATGAGTGCACCGACGATGAGGAACGCTCCGCCCTTCATGAACACGTGGGTGAACATGTGGAACAGACCGGCGCTGAGTGCGTACTCGGACATGACGGCCATGACGATCAGGATGTATCCTGCCTGAGCGATGGACGAGTAAGCCAGCATCCTCTTGATGTTGTTCTGGGCGATCGCCACGATGTTACCGACGGTCATGGTGAACGCGGCGATGATGGCGAAGAGGTACTGGACCTCCTCACCGGCGATCTGGGCAGTCGCGCTGCCTGCGACGAACATCACCAGGAAGATCTGGAAGAAGACGCCCAGACCCATCTTCTTCGATCCTGTTGCCAGGAACATGGAGATGGGGGAGGCGGCTCCCTCGTACACATCGGGTGCCCACATGTGGAAGGGCACCGCTGCGATCTTGAATCCGTAACCGGCGATCATACAGATGAGCGCGATTGCGAACATCCAGTTCATTCCGGTCAGCTGGGTGGTCTCGGCGATGGCGGAGATGTCGGTGGTTCCGGTCAGACCGTACAGCATGGAGATACCGTAGATGGTCAGAGCGGTGGACATTCCTCCGATGATCACGTACTTCACACCGGCCTCGGCAGCCCTTCCGTCCTTCCTCTTCATGGTGACCAGGGCGTAGGACGAGATACTTGTGAGCTCGACTCCCACGAAGATGGTCAGCAGGTCGGAGGATCCGGCGACGAACATCATACCGATGGTCGCTCCGGTCAGCAGAGCGTAGTAGGCCCCGACGTGGATCCTGGTCGTCTCGGTGCTGGCGTTGGAGACCAGCACGGCCAGGAACAGGACGATCTGGAACAGCAGGATCATCAGACCTGTGTACGCGTTGTACTCGTACAGGCCCATGGCGTCACCGACGAAGTTGTCGGTGAGCATGATTCCGTTGACGATCATCGAGATGACGGTCAGCACCAGGGCGAAGGCCCAGGTGGCTGTGCGCCTCTTTCCGATGAACTGCACTGCGGGAAGCAGCAGGGCGCTGATTGCCAGGATGATTATGGGCGCGAAGGCCGCGTAATCTCCGAAGATTCCGGTTATGTCAACCATCAGATCACCTCCGCAAGGGAAGCCACAAGTCCATCGACGTAGGGGTCGATGAACGAGAGGGCGGCGTCGGGCCAGACTCCGTAGAGGGCGACGAGGACGACGAGGACGGCAAGGGCGACAGCCTCGCACTTGCTGACATCGTGGACGTGCTCGAGGTCGATCTTGGTGGTCTCGGGTCCGAACAGGGTCCTCTGCATGGCCCAGATGTAGTAACCTGCGGTCAGCATGAGCGTCAGCAGGCAGAACAGGATGAGCCAGAGCATGTCGTTGGCCTGGATGAACTCGTAGAATCCGTATACGAGAGGGAACTCTCCCCAGAATCCGACGAGACCGGGCAGTCCGAGAGAGGCCATGAATGCGATCATCATGAATGTCGCGTACATGGGCATCCTTCCGGCGAGACCGCCGAGGAGGGGCATCTCTCTGGTTCCGACAGCGTGTCCGGTGAATCCGCACACCATGAACAGCATTGCACTGATCAGTCCGTGAGCGAACATCTGGAAGATGGCGAACGTGATTCCGATGTCGGAGAGGCATCCGATACCGAGCATGACCATTCCCATGTGGCTGATGGACGAGAACGCCACCATCTTCTTGAGATCGGTCTGCGCGATACAGGCGTAGGCTCCGTAGACCATGGAGATCAGTCCGATCGCGATGATCAGCCACTGCCAGTACTCGGCTCCCAGCGGGAAGGCCTCGAGGCAGACGCGGATGATACCGTAGGATCCCATCTTAAGCATGACACCGGCCAGAAGGACGGAACCTCCTGTGGGGGCCTCGACGTGTGCGTCGGGCAGCCATGTGTGGAAGGGAACTGAAGGCATCTTGACCATGAATCCGAAGAACATCAGGGCGAAGACGATCGCCTGGAAGGCCTCGGAGGTCTGCGGCATCAGACTGTTGATTGTGTCGAAGGAGAAGTCCACGACTCCTCCGTTCATGGTTCCGGCTTCGAATCCCATGGCGAAGATACCGATCAGCATGACCAGGGACGCGACGTGCGTGTAGATCAGGAACTTGATAGCGGCATAGTGCCTCCTGGGACCTCCGTACCACGAGATCATGAAGTACATCGGGATCAGGGTGATCTCCCACATGACGTAGAACAGGAAGTAGTCCGCCGCCAGGTAGACTCCCATGAGTCCGACTTCCATTGCCATGACCAGGGTGTGGAAGTAGTTGGGCCTGTCCTTCTCCTCTGCGGAGAAGACGACCACCAGCAGGGTCAGCAGAGCGGTCAGGAAGACCATCAGGATGCTGAGACCATCGACTTCGAGTGCGAAGTTGATCACAATGTAGCTCGTGTCGATCCAAGCGTAGGACTCGGACAGCTCTCCCATGTCCGTTGCGAACATGATGTAGAGCGAGAGGATCAGCGTGATGGCGGAGAACACTCCGGCCACGTACTTCGCGTATTTCTGCCTCTCACCGCCCATGAACAGAGTCGCGATGGCTCCGATCAGGGGGATCAGGATGAGCAGGGAAAGTATCGGTATATCCATCTCACATACCTCCCATGATTACGGCGATGACGATCAGGAACACAGACAGGACTGCGACACCGAGGAGCACGACCGAGGAGTAGTCCTGGACGTGACCGGTCTGCATCTTGCTGAGGGAGTCTCCTCCTCCGACGACGGCTCCGGAGAGACCGTTGACGGTTCCGTCGATGACCTGCCTGTCGACGTAGTTGACGCCGCGTGCGACACCGTATCCGAGCTTCCAGGAGACCTGGTTGTAGAACTCGGGGAAGTACCACCTGTTGGCGAAGAGCTTGTAGATCCAGGACTGTCCGTTCTTGTTGAACTTTCCGGGGTCCACGGTCTTCTTCGCGTACATGAGGTAGGCGATTCCGATACCGAGCAGTGCGAGCACGATGGTCAGGTAGGTGTAGGGGTTGGTGAACAGCTCCGTGAAGTAGTGGAATCCCTCCGCGTGGGCACCTCCGACGACGAATCCCGCATCGGTGACGTTGAAGGACACGACTCCGTCGAGTCCGAACATGATGAGGAATCCGCTCAGGACGGCGAACACGGACAGGATCATCAGGGGCACGGTCATGGTCTTGGGGGACTCGCCGTGGCAGTGCTGCGTGGCGTGGCCCTCCTCTCCCATGAAGGTCATGAACCACATGCGGAACATGTAGAACGCGGTCATGAAGGCGGTGATGACACCGAGGACCCACAGGACGGTGAACCAGACGGTTCCGTCGTGTCCGGCCTCCATCGCGATCTCCAGGACCAGATCCTTGGACCAGAATCCGCTGAAGAAGGGGAATCCGGCGATGGACAGGGAACCGAGGAGCATCGTGATCGATGTGATCTTCATGTGCTTGTGGAGGCCTCCCATCTCCCTCATGTCCTCTGTGCCCACGGCGTGGATGACCGATCCGGAGCACATGAACAGCAGGGCCTTGAAGAAGGCGTGGTTCATCATGTGGAAGCATCCTGCGGTGAATCCGGCGACACCGGCTGTGATCAGTGCGGTGCCCTCGGCTCCGCCCATGTCGAGTCCGAGAGCGATGAGGTAACCTCCGGCTCCCAGAGCGAGGACCATGTATCCCAGCTGGGAAACGGTGGAGAACGCGAGGACCTTCTTGATGTTCATGTTGTTGAGCGCCATTGTGGCGGCGAAGATTGCGGTGACTCCTCCGATGATACCGACGAAGAGCATGACCTCGGGGTTCTGGACGAACAGAGGGTATCCCCTGGCGACCAGGTAGACTCCGGCCTTGACCATTGTCGCGGCGTGGATCAGAGAGGAGACGGTTGTGGGACCGGCCATCGCATCGGGCAGCCAGTCGTGCAGGGGGAACTGAGCGCTCTTACCGATGACTCCACCGAAGACGAGGAGCATACCGAGCGTCAGCATGTTGGGGTCGGCAGCCGCGATGTTGGCGGTGTCGAACATTGTGGTGTAATCGAGGCTCTGGAACTCGCCCAGCAGGATGAACAGACCGGCCATCAGGCACACGTCTCCGAGACGGGTGACCAGGAAAGCCTTCTTGGCTGCAGATGCCGCGTTGGCGGAGGCAGCGTCTCCATCGTTGTGCCTGAAGGACCAGAATCCGATAAGCAGGTAGGAGCACAGTCCCATGACCTCCCAGAAGATGAACATCTCCAGGAAGTTGCTGGAGACGATCAGTCCGAGCATTCCGGTCAGGAACAGGGAGACCTCGGCGTAGTACCTCGTCCTCCTGGGTCCCTCCTCTCCCATGTATCCGATGGAGTACACGAAGATCAGGGTGGAGATGAACGAGGAGAACAGCATCATCATGCAGGTGAGGCCGTCCACGTAGTATCCGAGGTGCATCGTGATGTCGCCGATCGAGAACCACTCGATGGACTGGGTCACGGGGTTGGGGTACTGGTCGCCGGTGAGGTACTCGTAGGAGATCAGCGCGGCGATGATGAACGAGATGAGTGCTCCCGCTATTGCGATGTATCCGCCTTTCTGGGGCGTTTTCCTGCCGGCGAGGCCGATGATCAGGAAACAGAGCATCGGGATGAGGGGCACCAGATATGTGTATTCTATGAACATCCTTACCACCTCATCGATGTGAGCTCAGCGTCGTCGAGGTCGCTTGTCTTCCTCATCTTGTACGCGTTGAGCAGTATGGCTATTCCGACAGCGACTTCAGCTGCTGCGACGGAGATGGTCATGACGACGAAAGCCTGACCGATCACGTCGGCGTTGAAGGCGCCGAATGCGACGAAGTTGATGTTGGCTGCGTTGAGCATGAGCTCGATGCACATGAGCACGACGATGGCGTTGCTCTTGGTTACGACTCCGTAGGCACCGATCACGAACAGGATGGCACCGAGGATGAGGAAGTACTCAATCGGAATCATCGCCTTCAACCTCCTCTCTAGATATGCAGACACCGCCGATCATGGCACCGAACATTAGCAGCGCCAGGGGGATCAGTACGAGACCGTACTTCTCGAAGACGGTGTAGGCAAGGCTGTCCTCCCTGAGGTCGCCGTTCTCATCGTAGATGGAGTCGGGACCGTCGGGATCGATGTCGGGGATGGACTCCGGGACATCGCTGCTGGTGTAATCGTTCCAGTCGACGGTGACGATACCGACGACGAGGACGGCCAGGAGGATAACGGAGACTGTCGCTCCAATCGCGACCTTCTTTGCGGTCATTCTTCACCCTCCTTCTTCATGATGTATCTCCTAGTCAACATGATGCTGAACGCGAACAGGATGGTGATGGCTCCAACGTAGACGAGGATCTGCACCACACCAATGAATTCGGCTTCAAGGAAGAAGTACACGAACCCGACACAGAGGAAGACGAGCGCGAGATAGAACGCACTGTGAACGACCTCTTTCTCGGAGACGACGAAGAGTGCTCCGAGGACAGCGATTGCTGCCAGTATCAGGAATGCGACGAGGTCCAGGTTGGCCAGGCAGTACTGCCCGAAGTCGCCGAGACCGGTCCAGAACGCGTTCCACAAATCCATGAGCGCTCCCATCAGAGCACCTCCTTGATCTCAAGAGCATCCTTGGGACAGTCGTCCACGCAGTTGCTGCAGCAGATGCACTTGCTGTTGTCGATCACCGGGCGCAGGATGGGCTTTCCGGTCTTCTCATTGGTTCCCTTCTCCACCATCTCGATGGCGTTGACGGGGCAGACCTTGGCGCACTTCTTGCATCCGATGCACTTGCTGTCGATCAGCTCGGGCCTGTCCAGGTCGAACAGGGAGACACGCCTCTCGGGGTTGCCGTTGGCGATGTCGGACGGGAGTGTGACCTCCAGCTTGACCTCCATTCCCTCGGTGGTTCCCTCGTAGTTGAGCCTCCTGGGGCCGTAGAGGAGATCGTACCTGGTGTACTCCGCGATCTCGTACTCGGGCGTGACGGTCATGGCGTCCACAGGACAGTACTCGGCGCAGTATCCGCACATTGCGCACCTGCCCATGTTGACCTGTGGCCTCTTGACGGTCTTGCCGTCGTCGTCGACGGAGTCCACGATCTTGATGCACGCGGTGGGGCACATGCGTGCGCACATGCCGCATCCGACGCATTTGTCGTATCTGAGTCCCGGGCGTCCGCGGTAGTTCTCGGGGACCCACTCCTTCTCGTAGGGGTAGAGAACTGTGACGGGCCTGTGGATGATGTTCTTGCAGAACAGTTTGAACACCGCCCACTGGGGCTTGAGTACCCACAGGCTCTTCGCCAGGTTCTTCGGGTACTTGTCAAGGTATTTCATAGTCATCAGAACACACCTCCGACCTTAAGCAGCAGAACAACTGCCAGGTTGATCACGGACAGCGGCATGAAAACCTTCCATCCGATGTTGAGGATCTGATCGGGCCTGACACGAGCCAGAGCGGCCCTCACCAGGATCATCAGGAAGAACACGAACCATGTCTTCAGCAGGAACACGATCTCGGGTATGGGTCCGTCGCCGATGAAGGGCAGGGTCCATCCACCGAGGTACATGATTGTGACCATGGCGCATGCGACGTAGCCTCTGAAGTAGTCGGCCAGCATGATGAGACCCCACTTCATTCCGGCGTACTCTGTCTGCCATCCCTCGACCAGCTCGGCCTCTGCCTCTGCGATATCGAAGGGCAGACGCTCGGACTCCGCGGTTGCGCAGAAGAAGAACGTGATGAAACCGATGATCTGGGGGATGAAGTACCAGACGGTGTCGTTCTGTGCATAGACGATGTCGCCGATGTTGAAGCTGCCTGCCATGAGGGCGGTGGTAGCGATCATGATGAGCATCGGAACCTCGTAAGAGATCATGAGTTCGGCCGCCCTCATTCCTCCGATCAGGGCGTACTTGTTGTTCTGCGCCCAACCGGAAACGAGAATGAAGAACGGAGCCAGGGCGAAGAACGCCATGATGATGAGCAGTCCGGTGTCGTAGTCTACTACGTACCACCTTCCGGAGAGGGGCACCATGCATGCGACGAGGACGGACACACCGATGACCAGGGACACGGTCCACATGTAGGTCATCCTGTCGACCTTGCCGGGGATGGTGTTCTCCTTCATGAAGGTCTTGAGACCGTCGGCGACGCACTGAAGGAATCCCTTCATACCCACCATGGTTCCCCTTCTGTCCATCATCCTTCCGAGGAACTTGCGCTCCATCCACAAGGATATCAGGGTACAGACGAAGACCACGATGAAGATGATCAGCATGAAGATGATCAGTGCGAACAGGGTGCTCGCTCCATCGGAGACCAGCCACTCGGACACGCAGTTGCCGGGGAAGATCAGGTTGATGAGCCATGCGATGGCTCCTCCGATGATCTCCCACAGGCCGTAGGACACCGCATAGGGCAGGTTGAAAGTCTCGAACGGATAGTACGCGTTCGACATGATGTCCGTGTGGAAGTTGATGAAGTTCAGTATGCTGTCGTACGTGTACACCATACTCACCTGTCAGTCTCTCCGAGGCACATGTCGATCTGAGCGAGGATGGCCGGAACATCGGCGATCCTGCATCCCTGACACATTACCTTGGATGTGGATACGTTCGTAAAGATCGGACTGCGGACCTTGAGCCTGTAGGGCTTGTCGGTTCCGTCGGAGACGAGGTACATGAGAGACTCTCCGCGGGGGTCCTCCATCCTCATGAAGGCGGTTCCTGCGGGGACCTTTGTGGGGGTCTTGAGCCTGTAGGGGGCGTTCTTTCCGAGCGCCCTGATCTTCTGGACGGCCTGCCTGATGATCTCGCAGGACTGGAACATCTCCTCGATACGGATCATATACCTGGCGTAGGAGTCTCCCTCGGTCAGCACGGGGACCTCGAAGTCGACCTTGTCGTAGTTGTCATAGGGGTCGTCACGGCGGATGTCAAAGTCGACACCGCAGCCCCTCATGGCGGGACCGGTCATTCCGATGTTGGCGCACTGCTCGCGAGAGATGTAGCTCACGCCTTTCATCCTGGAGACGATGATGGAGCTCTCGTCCATCAGGTCGATGATGTCCCACATGGCCTTCTCGAAGCGGTCCACGGTGCGGATGATGTCCCTGTCGAACAGCTCGGTCAGGTCGTTCCTGACACCGCCGATACGCGGGTAGTTGGTGGTCATCCTGGCTCCGCAGAGCTTGACGTTCAGGTCGAGGAAGTACTCCCTCTCCCTCATGGCCCAGAGGAACACGGTCAGGTTTCCGAGGTCGGTACCGACGGCCGCGAGCCACATGAGGTGGGAGTTGATCCTGCACACCTCGTCGGCCACGATCCTGATGTACTTCGCTTTCTCGGGGATGTCGATTCCCAGAGCCTTCTCCACAGTCATGCAGTAGAGGTGGGTGTAGGTCATCGACGCGGCGTAGCAGAGACGGTCGGCCATGGGAATGATCTTGGGGTAGATCCTGTTCTCGGCCTCCTTCTCCCAGCCACGGTGGAGGTAACCGACGATGGGCTCTGCGTCCGTGACGATCTCTCCGTCGACCTGGATCTTGAGGGTCCAGAGACCGTGGGAGAACGGGTGCTGCGGACCCATGATGATCCACATCTTGTCGGTTTCCATCTTCTCTTCCATTTCTTTAACGGGAACTAACGAGTCAGCCATCACTCACTCCCCCTGAGTTTGTATGATTTCCTGAAGGGGAAGAACTCGTAGGTCTTCGGGGTCAGCAGCCTCTCCAGCTTGGGGTGGTTGTCGAAGACGATTCCGAAGAGCTCCCAGGTCTCCCTCTCATGCCAGTTGGCTCCTTCCCAGACGCATGTCACCGACTCCACATGGAGGTCGTCTGCGGGAAGGTCTGTGGAAAGCTCGATCATGAGTCCGTTGTAGTAGTTGGACAGATGGTAGACCACGGTCATGTGGTCGACGTAGTCCACTCCGATGACGGTGGAGCAGTGCTCGAAGGTCAGGTTGTGCTGAATGTACTTGCACACCTCAAGGACCTTCTCCCTCGGGAGCTTGGCGTACACTCTGCGGGCCTCGGTCTTGGTGACCTCGACCTCGGGGAACTTCTCGGTGAGGAGGGTCTTGACCTCTTCCTCGGAGGGGCTCTGGTACACGGCTTCTGTGTCCATGCTCAGTCCTCCAGGAATGCTCCTCTCCTGAAGTAGCTCTCAATCTTCTTCTGGAGAAGCATGAATCCATCAATCATCGCATCGGGACGAGCGGGGCATCCGGGGATGTAGACATCCACGGGGACGATCTGGTCCAGACCCTGAACTGTGTTGTAGGAGTCGTACCAGGGCCCTCCGGAGATGGCGCACTCGCCCATCGCCACGACCCATTTCGGGTTGGGGATCTGCTCGTAGAGACGCCTGAGGTCGGGACGGATCTTCTTGGAGATCCAGCCGTTGACCAGCAGGATATCGGTCTGCCTGGGGGATGAACGGTAGATCATACCGTAACGCTCTGCGTCGTACCTGGGGGCGGAAGCCGCCGCCATCTCGAGAGCGCAGCATGCGAGTCCCCAGTGAAGGGGGTGCATGGAGTTCTTCATCGCCCAGGACCAGATGGGTCCTGTGAGCTCGTCCACTGTCTTTTTGGTTCCGGAGCTGAGGAGGTCGTTGATCATGGCGTCAGACCATGACATGAACTCGTCAGCACTCATTGCAACCGCATGGGGGTAGAGGCTCATATCCATACGTAATCCTCCTTTTTCAAGGAATATGCGACACCAAGAATCAGAATCCCGAAGAACAGCATCATCATGAGCTGCGCGGTCACTGAAAGTCCAGAGAACGCGACTGCCCAGATCATCAGGAAGGTTGCAACCAGGTCAAAGACGACAAAAATCAGTGCAAAAGTGTAGTATTGGAACCTGAACTGCACCTGGGCTACTCCAATGGGTTCTGAACCGCACTCATAGGTTGTCTCCATCCACTGAGTGGGTTTCTTGGGCCGGACGAACCTCGATGCCCACCATGCCAGCGGAGCGAAACCGAGCGCGATAACGCTCACTATCGCTAATGGCATGTAGTACACAATTAGTGACATTGATTCTCGGCGATGTTTTGTTAGTACATAAAGCTTCCACAGCGCGCATATAAATAGAAGTAGCCCCTGAGAACACGGATTTCCGAGCATTTATCAACGGGCATCCGGATTCCTCTGACATGTCCGCGGGCATAGGATTCATAGGCGCAGGCAAGATGGCGGAGGCCCTGATCGGGGGCCTGATAGCGAAGAACGTTTTCGACAGGGATGGCATCATCGCATGCGCTCCCCACGAGTCCACCCGCGAGAGGGTCTCCCGGACCTACGGAATCAGGGTCCTCGGAACTGCCAAGGAGGTCTGCTCCGAAGCGGACATCGTCGTCCTCGCCGTGAAACCCAAGCAGGTGCCCGAGGTGTTCGCCGAAGGCCTCGACCTGGGCGGGAAGGTCCTGATCAGCATCGTCGCAGGACTCACGCTGGAGAAGCTCAGGGCATATGTGCCAGATGCGAAGAACATCAGGGTCATGCCCAACCACTGCTGCATGGTCCTCGAGGGCGCCATGGGGTATTGCTGCGACCCCTCCGTCACCGATGCGGACAAGGCCGCCGTCGCCGACATCCTCGGTTCCGTCGGCCTCGCTGTGGAGGTGGGGGAGGAGTACATGGACGCCATAACGGGCATCGCAGGGAGCTCCCCCGCGTTCCTGTATCTCGTCGTCGACGCCATGGCGGACGCCGGCGTGCTGAACGGACTGTCGAGGGCCGACTCGATAAGGTTGGCGGCGCAGTCGATGCTCGGGGCCGCGAAAATGGTTCTTGAGACCGGAAGGCACCCGGACGTGCTGAGGGATGAGGTCTGCTCCCCGGGCGGAACAACGATCGTGGGCGTCCGTGCGGCCGAGGACATGGGCCTCCGTGCGGCGATGATCGCCGCGGTGGACTCCACCATCGAGAAGTCCCGCGAGATGAGCAGGGGTCAGTGACGCCTGAACGTCGACTTCAGAAGCCCCGTCACGACACGGGGGCCGTTGGACCAGATGGACCCGGCCTCCCAGTCGAGGTCTTTCTTGTTGCACACGGTCGAGTTCATCATCCGCGTGCCCTCCTCCTTCGTCTCCCAGAGGCGGGCCTCCCTCTCCTCCGGATCGGGGATGGCCATGATCTCGTCCACCTTGTGCATCAGCGAGCGTGCGAACTCGGTCCTCTCTATGCGCTGGCTCATCGCCTCGTCGTCTATGCGGCCGGCGTCGTGCTCGCTCCTGGCGAGCTCCACGGCGGCATCGTATGAGATCTCCGCCACGTCGTCGCGCGTCATCCACTTGGTCTCGTAGGACAGGACGTGCTTCCATGACGGGTTGTCCAGCAGCAACCTATGCTCCTCCAGGGTGCGGGCCCTGAGCGTGTATCCCCACTTCTCCGGCTCCTCGAATACCCTGCTGCCGGGATCCACGAAAGGCGCGAAGGGGGCGTTGTAGATGAAGAGGCCGTCATCCCTGCCGACAAGGCCCCAGAGCCTCCTGGACGCCCTGACGCTGTCCATGGCGGACTCACGGTCCTGGAACGGGAGGCCGTTCATGTAGAACAGGTCGAACCTGAAGCAGCCGTTCCTGAACGCCGCCGGGATCGTCCTCTCTATCGCCTCGTTGGTGTACCCTTTGCCGAGGGCCAGCCTGACCTTCTCGTCGTGGGAGTCGGGGGAGAACTCTATGGACCATCCGCCCTCCAGCGACTTGTCGATCTTCTGGAAGTACTCGTCGCCCGCTCCGTTGAAGAGCTCGATGACGACGTGGTTCTTGATGCGCCTCTCCTTGCACTCCCTCAGGAACCTGTCGGCGTAGTCCTGGCTCTGCTGTCTGAGGTCGCCGACGATGAACACGGGCGTGTCCAGGTATGACTGGATGAGGTCGATGTCCTCCGCGAGCTTCTCCGGGCTCCTGAAAGCGGGCCTGCGCCTGCAGACGACACGGCCGTTGGCGAAGTGCGAGCCTCCGCACTCGGCGCAGTTGACGCTGCACCCCCTCACGGTGAACACCGAGGTCAGGGGAAGCTTGTCCCAACCGAACCACGGCAGCGCTCCGGAGATATCCCTGTTGCGAAGGACCCCCTTAATCATGGTCCCGTAGTCGAACATGACCTCGTCCAGACTCTCCAGGGAGTACGTGAGGCCGTTGTCGTGGATCCTCCCGTCTGAATCCTTCCAGACCAGGTTCGGGACCTTCGACAGATCCCCTCCCCTCTGGAGGGCCTCCATCATCATGACGGTCGGGACTTCCGTCGTGTCCCCTCTCATGACCAGGTCGACCTCCGGGCGCTGGATGAGCTCCTCGTAGAAGTACGAGGACGTGAGTCCCCCGAACTCGACCTTGGCCTCAGGATGGTGCTTCTTGACGATCTTCGCCAGCTCTATGGCCCCGTGGGCGTGGGGCATCCAGTGGAGGTCGATGGCGAAGACGTCTGCGTCGAGCTTCCTTATCCTCTCCTCGGCGTCGAATCTCTCGCTCTGGAGCATCTGCACCGCGATGTTGACGATGCGGGTCCTGAACCCTGCCGCCTCCAGATGGGAGGATATCGTCATGAAACCCATCGGGTACATCTCGAACACCGGCGAGGAGGGGATCACGTCGCTGACAGGCCCGTAGAATATGGGCTTCTTCCTGAAATCGTAAACACTGGGTGCATGGAGGAATATTATGTCCGATCCTATGGTCTCACTTCCCGAAGCGCCTCGTGCGCTGCTGGTACGTCCTTATGGCCCTGAGGAAGTCGATGTGCCTGAACCCGGGCCAGTAGACGTCCGCGAAGTACAGCTCCGAGTACGCCATCTGCCAGAGGAGGAAGTTGGAGATCCTGATCTCACCTGATGTGCGGAGCACCAGGTCGGGGTCGGGCAGACCCGTGGTGGAGATGTACTCGGAGACCGTCGACTCGTCTATGTCGTCGACGGAGATCTTGCCGTCGACCGCGTCCTTCGCGATCATCCTGACGGCGTTGGCGATGTCCTGCCTGCCGCTGTACGCGATGGCCATGTTCAGGCAGTTGTCCTTGTACCCCGCGGTGCGGGACCTGGCGTACTCCATGGCCTCGATCACTCCTTCAGGCAGCATGCTCGGGTCGCCGATCACGTTGATGGCGACGCGGTGCCTGTGGACCTCGGGGTCGTCGGCGAAGTCGTACAGGGCCTGCTCCAACAGCTCCATGAGGTAGTCCACCTCGTCCTTCTCGCGGTTGAAGTTCTCCGTGGAGAAGGCGTAGACCGTCAGTATGTGGATGTTGAGGTCCAGGCACCAGTGCAGGACCTCGTCCAGCTTCTCACGGCCGAGCTTGTGGCCCTCCATCGGCTCGGTGCCAAGCACCTCCGATGCGTACCTGCGGTTCCCGTCCATGATTATGGCGATGTGCCTGGGCATCACGCCCGAGGCCACCTCCTTCTCGATCAGGGACTCGTACGTCGAATATGCCCTGTCTGTGATTATGCGGGGCACTTCCATGAGATCACTCGAAGTCCTCGGGGATTCCCGCGGATTTCTCGCCGAGGTCGAAGCATCCTATGGCGGCGACCGCACCGATGACGCCCTTCATGCCGGTGACGCTGATGATCTGGACGCCGTTCTCCTCGGCGACGCGCATGGCATCGGCGGGGGTGTACAGGACGGACTTGCAGCTCCATCCGAAGTCCCTGAGCTTCTCCGGCACCTCCAGACCCTGGTAGACCGTGATCACGGCGTCCTCGGAGTACGACTCCTTCCTGATGAAGTCGACAGCGTACTCTATGAGCGCCGGGATCTCCCTCTCGCTCACGGCGAAAGACACCGCTGTCGAGCAGCAGTTGGTGGTCTTGTTGGGGACCTCCGGGTTGAGCTGTATGATCTTGTGCTCGATGAAGTGGCCGATGGGGCACGACATCCCGAGTTTGAGCGACGCCACCCAGGACGCGCCCTTCTCCTTGGTGTCGGTGTCGTCTATGCCTATGATCACGCGGACGAGCTTCGGGGTGATTATGTCCACGTGCGCCCTGTGGGCGCCACCGATCGTGAAGTCGTCCGGGTACTCCGTGCGTATGACGTCCGGGCACTGCGGGATGCAGGCCCCGATGCCGACGGAAGCCCCTGCTATGCCGTACCAGGTCGTGCGGACCTCGTCCCCCTCGACCTTCAGCGCCTTGAGGCCCTGGCCTCCGACGTGGGATGCGACGGGACCGAAGTTCAGCTCCCTCTCGCCTATTATCGTGTCCATGACGAGCATGTTGGACTCCATGCGGATGTTCTCGATGACGCCCTTGGTGCGGCGCCTGTTCACGATGTCCCACTCGCCGGGGCCCTTGGCCATGCATTTCTCGATGATCTGGGCCCTGCCGTGCTCCTCATCGACGAGGGTGTAGAACCCACGGCAGAACATGGGGCCGTATTTCTCGCGGACCTCGTCCGGTCTCAGAATCTGTACCATCTCAATCATCTCCCTCTGTGTCCCAATCCTCCGGATCCGCGATGTCGATCGCATCGGCGGGGACGCTCCTGCACAGGTACACCGTCCTGGCGGCCTTCCCTATATCGGAGCCGAGCTCCATGCAGACTCCCGTGTCGATCACGAGGATCACCGGATCCTCAGTCCTGACAGAACCGGCCCTGAGCGCATCCCTGTAGGTCAGGGACAGATGAACCATGGCGCGGTCCGACGGGAATATCCCCGACTCGAGCAGGAGCTCCGCCTCCTCCTGGGTGGCGGGGTAGAACAGCTCATCGGGTATGTTCTCGCAGTCAAGCTTTATATCGAGGGGTATGGTGTGGCCGTACGTGGCGCGGATCTTCCCCCCTGAGATCACGTACCTCCCCTTCGGGTCGGTCTCGACGAGGGCCTCGATGTGCCTGGACCTGAGCCAGTTCATGCGGGGGTTGCGCTCGCGGATCTTCGCCATGACGTCCCTCAGACTGACGTTTCCCTGGGAATCCATCTCGAGCCCGAACTTCCCGTGCCTCAGGATGGCGGCAAGTGTCCTCCCGATCTTCTCGACCTCGTAGTCGGACATGATGAACTTGCCCTCCTCCCCGCAGTACGGGCACCTCTCGTCTCTGAAATATCCGTGCTCCTCGCATTCCCTTATCATCCGACCACCTTCTCCGCGGCCCTGACGGCGTTGGCCATGAGCATGCATATGGTCATGGGGCCCACTCCGCCCGGAACGGGCGTGATGTACGAGGCCTTCTCGGAGACCTCTTCGAAATCCACGTCCCCGACCAGCCTGCTCCCCTTGGGATGCGTGGGGTCGGAGACCCTGTTGGTGCCCACATCTATGACCACGGCGCCTTCCTTCACCATGTCTGCGGTGACGAAGCGGGGCTTCCCGATCGCCACGATGAGGATGTCGGCGGTGGACGTGATCTCGGCCAGGTTCCTGGTCCTCGAGTGGACGACCGTCACAGTCGAGTCCGCGCCCTGGCCCTTCTGCATCATCATCGCGGCCATCGGCTTGCCCACGATGTTGCTCCTCCCCACCACGACGATGTGCTTGCCGGCGGTCTCGACGCCGGACCTGACCAGCATCTGCTGGACTCCGGCGGGGGTTGCCGGGAGGAAGTCCGGGTCGCCGATGAGCATCCTCCCCACGTTCGACGGGTGGAAGCAGTCGACGTCCTTCGCCGGATCGATGGCGTTGATCACGGCCTCCTCGTCGATGTGGTCGGGCAGCGGAAGCTGCACCAGGAACCCGTGTATGGACGGGTCGGCGTTGAGCTCCGCGACCTTGCTCAGAAGCTCCTCCTGCGTGGTCTCCTCGGGCATCCTGACGGTCAGGGACCTCATTCCGAGCTCCTCGCACATCTCGCCCTTCTTCCTGACGTACACCTGCGAGGCCGGGTCGTCCCCCACGAGGACCACTGCCAGACCCGGCGTCACGCCCTTGGCCTTCAAGGCCCCGATTCTCTGTCTGAGCTCCCCGTAAATCTCCTCAGAGACCTCCTTGCCGAGGATGAGCTTCGCAGTCATTTTAGCACCTGGCGCTCAATGCGTCACTCCTGTCTTATAGTTAACGCGCGAAGGGACGGGCGCGCACGTACAAATCCGAGACCTCGTTCCCCCGGCGATCCTGGGGCGAATTGTGATGCTTTTCTGATGTCTGGCACATTGTTCTTTATGTTTGATTTAACTCCAGATTATTTATCTACCTTGACTGCATCATGAACGTTAAGGAAAGGGGCTCTGGAAATGATATACAGGGATTTCAAGGGAAAGAAGATCTCACTGTACGGGATGGGCGCGATGCGTCTGCCCGTCGTCGAGGGCGACGACTCCAAGATCAACGAGTCCGCGACGTTCGAGATGGTGGACTACGCGATGGCGCACGGGATCAACTACTATGACACCGCCTGGGGATACCACGACGGCAACTCCGAGACAGTCATGGGGAGGGCCCTGGCCCGCTATCCTCGCGAGAGTTACTACCTTGCGGACAAGTTCCCCGGCTACGACCTGTCCAACATGGACAAGGTCGAGGAGATTTTCGAGGAGCAGTTGAGGAAATGCGGAGTGGACCACTTCGACTTCTACCTGTTCCACAACGTCTGCGAGCTGAACATCGACTCCTACCTGGATCCTAAGTACGGGATCCACGACTACCTTATGGAGCAGAAGAGGAACGGGAGGATAACTCACCTCGGATTCTCGGTCCACGGGAGCTTCGAGGTCATGAGGCGCTTCCTGGACGCCTACGGGAAGGACATGGAGTTCTGCCAGGTCCAGCTCAACTACGTGGACTGGGAGTTCCAGGACGCGAAGGCCAAAATCGAGCTCCTAAGGAGCATGGGCATACCGTGCTGGGTGATGGAACCGGTCCGCGGAGGACGCCTAGCGAACCTCGCAGACCCCGAGGCCGCCGTCCTGAGGGCGATGAGGCCCGACGAGGCCCCCGTGGCCTGGGCGTTCAGGTTCCTCCAGTCCATGCCAGAGGTCACCGTGGTCCTCTCCGGCTCCTCCAACATGGAGCAGATGAGGCAGAACATAGCCATCTGCGAGGAGGACAGGCCGCTGGACGGCAAGGAGATGGAGGGGCTCATCTCGCTCGCGAGGAACATGGTGGATGCGAAATCCGTACCGTGCACCGCCTGCAAGTACTGCCTCAGCCACTGCCCCAAGGGCATAGACATCCCTCGCATGATCGAGCTCTACAACGAGCACGTGTTCACCGGAGGGGGATTCATCGCACCGATGGCCCTCGCCGCGGTCCCCGCGGACAGGCAGCCCTCCGCGTGCATCGGATGCGGCAAGTGCGCCGATGTCTGCCCGCAGCAGATCGACATCCCCGGGATCATGAAGGACTTCGCCCAGAAGCTCGGGACGTGAGTCATGGCCGAAATGCTATACAGAAAGGTTGCCAGGACCGGGGACGAGGTCGGTGTCATAGGCATGGGCACCAGCTCCAACGGGGAGGCCGGGGCCGAGGAGACCAGGAGGACGGTGGAGCTCGCGCTGGACTCCGGCGTGAACTACTTCGACCTTGCATCAGCCACCGGCATGACCTTCGGCGCGTTCGGGGAGGCCCTGAAGGGGAGGCGCGAGGAGGCCATGCTCCAGATGCACTTCGGGGCCGACTACGCCACCGGCGAGTACGGCAGGGTTTACGGCCTGGACAACGTCAGGAAGTCGATAAAGTGGCAGATGTCCAAGGTCGGCACGGACTACATCGACTACGGCTTCATACACTGCATCGACAGCCTCTCGGAGCTTGACGACGAGTGGGACGGAGGCATCGTCGATTACATCCAGGAGCTGAAGGACGAGGGGGCAGTTCACCACATAGGCATCTCCACCCACACCCCATCCGTCGCCCAGAAGGCGCTGGACTCGGGAATCGTAGACATGGTCATGTTCAGCATCAACCCCGCGTACGACTGGAAGCAGGGGGAGTTCGCCTACGGCGAGATCGGCGAGAGGTCGGATCTGTACCGCAGATGCGAATCCGACGGTGTCGGGATCTCCGTCATGAAGGCGTTCGGAGGCGGCCAGCTCACCGACGCGAAGATCTCGCCCTTCGGCAGGGCCCTGACCGCTACCCAGTGCATCCAGTACGCCCTGGACAAGCCAGGCGTCGTCACCGTCCTGGCCGGTGTGAGGAACCGCGACGACCTGCGGTCTGCGCTGGCGCACCTGGATTCGACGCCCGATGACAGGGACTACTCCGTCATAGGGTCGTTCACCCCGCCCGAGGCGGAGGGAAGATGCGTGTACTGCAACCACTGCCGCCCATGCCCGGCCGGGCTGGACATAGGCCTGGTCAACAAGTACTACGACCTGGCCAGGGCCGGGGACGCCCTGGCGGCGGAGCACTATGCGGGACTGGCTGTGAAGGCCGACGCCTGCACGGGGTGCGGACACTGCAACTATACCTGTCCGTTCCATGTGGACCAGATGGCCCGCATGGCGGAGATCCGCGGATACTTCGACCAGTGACCCGGATACAAACCCCTTCCTTTTTATCAAGCCGTCTATATAGGCTCCCTAGCCAGATATATCGTCATTCGACAGTCATCATATCGTACCGCACTTTGAGCATAATCAGACACCCAGTGATTCACATGCCGTCCACATACGCGCACTACAGATTCGGGAAGGAGGTCCTGGAGAGACTGGACCCCGACCTACGCTCGGTGATCGAGGCTCACAGGGAGCTGTACGACATCGGCCTCCATGGCCCGGACATCCTGTTCTACTACGACGCCCTGCACAGGAACCCCGTCAGCCAGATCGGGTTCTCCATGCATGACAGACCCGGAAGGGAGTTCTTCGGCCCTGCCCGCGAACGCATCTCCGGAGTCGGGGATCGCGGAGCCGGAGAATCGTACCTCTACGGATTCATATGCCACTTCGCCCTGGACAGCGAGTGCCACCCGTACATCGAGGACAGGATAAACCAGAGCGGCATCGCCCACACCAAGATCGAGGGCGAGTTCGACAGGATGCTGCTGGTCGAGGACGGCAAGGACCCCGTGAGGCAGAGCCTCGTCCCGCACATCCATCCGACCGAGGAGAACTCAGAAGTCATAGCGGCGTTCTTCCCCAACACGACGCCCGACCAGGTCAAGGCGGCCCTGGAGGACATGCTGAAGTACAACGGCCTCCTGGTGTGCCCCGGATGGCTGAAGAGACGCCTGGTCATCAGGGCCCTGAAGAAGTCCGGAAACTACGACGACATGATCGGCCTCCTGCTGAACGCCGAGGGCGACCCGCGCTGCGATGAGAGCAACGCGAGGCTCAAGGAGCTCTACGACGGCGCGGTCGGCCTCGCCGTGGAGCTGATCGGGGACCTGCACGGATATCTGGACGGTCGCACGGAGGAGCTTCCCCCGCGCTTCGACCGCACCTTCGGCGTGGAGTGACGGGGATGTCCCTCAAGCTGACCGGGACCGAGAGGTCCTGGGTTCTCTATGACGTGGGCAACTCGGCGTTCACGCTGATGCTGTCCACCATCATCCCGATCTACTTCAACTCGATAGCCGGCGAGGAGCTGAGCTCCGTCGACTACCTGGCGTACTGGGGATACGCCGCATCCATCGCCACCGTGCTCTGCGCCGTCCTGGGACCGTTCCTTGGAGCCGTCTCGGACAGGAGGGGCATGAAGATCAGGATGTTCTCCTGCGTCCTGGCAGTCGGCGTCATAGGGTGCGCCGCCCTGGGATTCGTCAACGAATGGCTGGTGTTCCTGATAGTCCTCGTGATAACCAGGCTGGGATACTCGCTGAGCCTCGTGTTCTACGACTCGATGCTGGTCGACGTGTCCTCCCTCCAGAGCATGCACAACGTCTCCGCCCTGGGGTACGCCTGGGGATACATCGGGAGCTGCATCCCGTTCGTGGTCTGCCTGGTCCTGATCCTCGGCTGCGAGTCGTTCGGGATAACGATGGGCACGGCGATGACGATCTCGCTGGTCATCATCGCGGCATGGTGGGTCGTGTTCACTGTCCCCCTCCTCAGGAGGTACAAACAGACTCACTACGTCGAGGGAAGGGAGTCCTCCCTCAACGCGTTCAGGCTACTGGCGGCGACGCTCAGGAACGCCAGATCCGAGAAGAAGGCGTTCATGTTCCTCATCGCGTTCTTCTTCTTCATCGATGGCGTTTACACGATAATCGAGATGGCGACGGCGTACGGAGAGGCTATCGGCCTCGACACCACGATGCTTCTCGTCGCGCTGCTGGTCACGCAGATAGTCGCGTTCCCGTGCACTATAGCCTTCGGAAGGCTCGCCCAGGGGAGGAACATCGTCAGACTGCTGATGGTCTGCATCTTCGCCTACGCCTGCATCACCATCTACGCATCCGTGATGGACAACATCACGCAGTTCTTCGTCCTGGCCATCTGCGTCGGAGTGTTCCAGGGAGGCATACAGGCTATGTCCAGATCCTACTTCTCCAGAATCATCCCTCCGGAGAAGTCCGGGGAGTTCTTCGGACTCATGGACATCTTCGGCAAGGGAGCCTCCTTCATGGGGACATTCATGGTCTCTGCGATGAGCCAGCTCACAGGCAGCATGTCCCTGGGCATCCTGTCCCTGGTCGTACTGTTCATCGTCGGATTCCTTGTTCTCATGGTCGTCGCCAGGATCCCCGATCCGGAGCGCCATCACTGCTTGGAAGAGTCCGCGTAACCTCTTTCCAGCCGGGCCCGGGGCCGGGTCCGGCACCCATCATCGGATCATTGCCCGATGACGCAGGGCTCGAACCCCTGGTCGAGTATCCCCTCGACGACCGCCCTAACGCGCTCCGCGTTTTCGGAGATCCAGACATCATCCATTACGCCACCCTCCCTCGTCTCTACCATGTGCCAGGTGTGTGTGGCTAGGACGAGATGCGACAGCCCCTCGGCCATGCGGACGTAGTCCGACGGGACCCTGCGGCCCTCGTGCATGGGCCACAGGTACGCGGCGATGGTCTTGCCTGTGGAATCCCTCATCTTCGGAACGGGGTACTCCTCCATGCCGTCGACCTCGAAGGGATCCGTCGGTCCCCCCACGGGCGTGTAGACAGATGAGTCGGCAGATATGCCCAGGCTGCGCACGGCCCCGAGGATATCGGGACCCGCGGTCATGTACGGGGCCCTGAAGCACGTGGGGCGCGAGACGGCATCCGACACGGCGTCGAATCCCATACTTAGGACCGCCGCCACATCGGGCACGACGCCGGTCTGGGCGCCTGTCAGGTCCTCGTGGTCGTATCCGTGGAGGCCGATGCAGTGACCCGCCAGGAAGGAGCAGTCGGTGACCTCGGCGGTGCGCCCCTCCATGAAGAACGTCCCCCTGACGCCGAGACCGTCCAGCAGCTCCGCCAGAATCCGCATCCCCCTCTCGGAGGACGAGAAGCGCGGCCCGGTGCCCGAGCCGCGGTCGATGGACCCGGCCGCGACGCTTCCCGGGATCGGGATGTTTACGTCGCGGTCGGCGTCCACCGTGAAGTACAGTTTCGGCCTCATCCCCTCACGGGAACCGACGAGACTCTCTTCAGGAGCATTCCCTCGATGACGATGGGGGGATACTTCATGGCGGTCTCCTTGGCACGTCTAAGCTTGGCCTCGTTGTCGGCGTAGATCGTGAACAGCTTCTCGCCGGCCTCGACCCTCTGGCCCTTCTTGAGGTAGATCATCAGCCCGGCGCCCTTGTCGTTAGGCGCACCAGCGGCCTTGGCGATTGCCACCACGTCCTTGTTGTGGATGGAGTGGATGTAGCCGGATTTCGTGGCGATGATGTCCTCGGAGTACTGTCCGGGGACCAGGTCGTCGGACTTCAGGTCGGCCCTGCCGCCCTGTGCGACCACGATCTCCATGAACTTCTTGTGGGCCTCTCCCGACTCGAGGATCTCCCTTGCCCTGGCAGACCCGTTGGGTATGCCTGCCATCTCGAGGATGATGCCCGCACAGTCGCAGGCCTTCTCGACGACGCTGGCGGGATGCTTGCTGCCCTCCAGGATCCTGATGCACTCCCTCGCCTCCAGCTTGGGACCGACCGCGTTCCCGACGGGCTGGTCGGCATAGGTTATGGCGCACTCGACATGCATGCCGAGCTTCTCCCCCAGGTCCATTAGGTCGCGGGCGTACACCCTGGCGTCCTCTATCGTGGGGACCTTCGTCCCGGAACCCGTGGGGACATCCACCAGAAGATGGGTCGCACCGACGGCGACCTTCTTGCTCATGATCGAGGCTAGCATCTGCGCCCTGGGGTTGATGCCGAGCGGATGCTCGATCTTGATCACCATGTCGTCAACAGGGGCGAGGTTCATAGAACCGCCCCACGCGAACACCCCTCCGACGTCCTCGGACACGCGCTTCAGGGTGTCCGCGTCCATCTCCACGTTGCAGAAGGTCTCGACGAAGTCGGACGTCCCGCACGCGCTGCTGATGGCACGAGACGAGAGCTTGGGGATCATGATGCCCGCCGCTGCCACGATCGAAACGACGATGGGCGTGATCTTGTTGCCGGGGACACCGCCCAGGCTGTGGAAGTCGAACACCGGCTCCCTGTCGAACTCGATGATGTCTCCGGTGTTGGCCATAGCCTTGGTGAAGTCCGCGATCTCGTCGATGTCCATCCCGTTGATGTACAGCGACGTAAGCCAGGCGGAGATCTCGATCTTCGAGAGCTTGTTGTTGAGGATGTCCACGACTATGGACTCGATCTCCTCCTTGGACAGCTTCTCGCCGTCCATCTTCCTGCGGATCGACCTGACGGAGTCCGGGTTCTGGCAGTAGACGACGTTGACCTCCTCGCCCTCCCTCACCCCGCACTTGGACATCAGGGGCGCCGGCATCATGACGACGCCTTCCTCCACGAGCGTGTCCGAACGGCTTACCAGCGCGACGGCGGACCTCGCCCCGGAGATATTTACGCGGTCGTTCTCCTTCACCCCGATCTCGAGACAGTCCCTGTCGTGCAGGAGCACCGTCGGCTCCGAGGCATCTATGTCGTAGTTCTTGACTATCAGCTTCATTTGGATCCCCATGTGTCGAGTGCTATGGCGAGCTCCCTGTGGTCCTTGGCGTACTCCTCCGCGGGTATGCCCAGGAACGCCGCGTCTACAGCCTGGCTCATCCCCATGGCACCCGCACGGACACCCTCGGGATGGCCGGCGACTCCGCCGCCCGCCTGTATCTGAACGTTCTTGCCTGCACGCCTGACGATCTCTCCCACCAGTCCGGGGTGGACCCCTCCGGAGCAGACCGGCATGACCTGCCTGTAGGGCACGTCGTCGCCGAGGCATGCGAGGAGGTTGCCGTCGTCCGCCTTGGCGCCGGTCATCTTGCCCACTCCGAGCGTCCCGATGTGGAGCGCGTCCCCTCCGACCATCCTCACGAGCTTCGTGAGGGGCAGCATGGCGACCCCGTGGAGCGGGTCCTTCGTGAACGCGCCGTGCATCGTCCTGTGGACGTGGATGGGCACCTTGATCGACGGGTCCTCGGCGAGGGCCTGGACGGCCCCGAATCCGCAGGTGATGACATCGACCATGATCTCCCTGGCGCCCCACCCCTGGACCTTCTCGGCCAGCTCGACGATCTTGTCGCCGCGGGTGCTGACGTTTATGGCGTGCATCATGTACTTGCCCTCCGATTCGAGCCTGTCGAGGGACTCCGCGACCGCGACCGTCCTGTCCTCGATGGGACAGAAGGTCTGGTCCACCAGGGTCTCGTCGTCCTTGGAGTTGGTCAGCCCTCCGGCCCCGGCCTCGTAGACGTACTCGGCGGTCTTCTGGGGCGAAAGACCGATCTTGGGCTTGACTATGGTTCCCACGAGGGGCTTCTCCGGACGGTGGAGGCGCTCTCTGAGACCGTCGGCGCCGAACTTCGGCCCCTTGAACTGCTCCAGGATGCTCTTCGGGAAGGTCACGTCCTCCAGTCTGACGCCCTTGAGGGCGCCGAGGCCGAACAGGTTCCCCGCGATGACGCTGAGGATCTGCGGGACGGAGCCCACTTCGATGCTGAAGTCGTCTGCCGGGAACTCGGCGGTGACGATGTCCCCCTCGATGGAGGTTATCCTCGCGCCCAGATGGTCGAAGACCGTGTGGTCGAGCGTGGAGATGCCTGTCCACGTGCCGGTGGACTGCTCCGCGGCGATGGCCTCTGCGGCCTTCTCAATCGGAAGGTCTGTGGTCACCCTGTATTTGCAGACCACGTACCTGTCAGGGTCCTCGGGCTCGCCGAGGTGCAGATATGAGAAGTTCTCCATTTCACTCACTCCTTGAAAATCCCGTCTCCGAGCTGGCGCACCAGGATGTCGTAGACCGCCGTGGGCGGGACCATGCCCACCTCCGTGATTATGGCGTCTATGTACTGAGCCGGCGTGCTGTCGAATACAGGGTTGAAAATCTTCACCGATTCGGGGATCTCCCCTGGTCTGACGACCTCGGAAGTCTCCCTCTCCTCGATCTTCACCATGTCGCCGAACACCGTCATCGGGGAGAACTTGTAGGTCTCGCCGCAGACGTAGAACTGCGTCCTCGCCTCATGGGCCGCCAGGGCCAGCTGCGAGGTGCCGATCTTGTTTATCACCGCCCCGTGGGAGGTGATGGTGTCCGCTCCGACGAACACCTTGTCGGTGTCGTTCATGACGTAGCGGACGGCGCTGTCGATGATCATCGTCACGTCGACCCCGGCCTCCGCCAGCTGGGTGACGGTCAGGATACCCTGCCTCCACGGACGGGACTCGGTGGCGAACACCCTGAACTCCCTGCCCTGGCGGTGGGCCTCCTCGATCACTCCCAGCGCGGCGCTGCTGTTGCAGTGGGTCATGACGGTGTCCCCGTCCTCGATCCTCTTGGCCCCTATGCGGGCGATGGTCTCCACCGCCTTCTCGGACCTCTCGCAGAACTCCCTGGCGTTGGTGATGACCAGCTCCCTGGCCTCGTCCACGCTGGAGGCGGACTCGACGCCCTTCACCGTGGAGTGCACCCCGTTCCAGAGCGACACCGCCGTGGGACGGGAGTCGAGGATTGTGGCGGTCGCCCTGTCTAGATCCTCCCTGAAGGCCTCGAGCGAGTTGCCCGTGTACCCTTCGGCGAACCTGCCCAGCGCGTCGGCTCCGGCACGTGCTATCCTGCCGGCACCGCGGATCGTCATGTCGCGGATTTTCTCCGATGTTTCGGCTATGATGTCTTGCACGGTTCCTGAATCACGCTCGTCAGATAATAATGAGATTGTCCTTAATCTCTATAGAATACGAAGAGACCGAAAGATGCTCGGAACATGTGGAAGCCGTCCCACAGCATCCGACATCCAGCGGGACACATCCATATACCTTCGGCGGAGAACACCTGTGCATGAGGGGAGAGGGGAAGCTCGGAGCGATGGTCCTGTACATCGTGTCACGCTGCGGATGCAACCGCAACTTCGGAAGGGTCATGCTCTGCAGGTTGTGCTACTTCAGCGACTTCGGCAGCTACGAGCTCCGCGGGGAATCCGTATCCGGATCCGACTACGTTCTGGCGAACGGCGGTCACGAACCAGCCGGCATCGACGACCTCCTCGTCGACCTGGTCCGCAGGAAGCTGCTCAGGGTGTCGTTCCGCCACGGCTCCGTCTCCTATGCACTCCAATCCACCCCCGACCTCTCCCCGTTGACCTCCGGAGACATCTCGGTCCTGGACCACGCGATCTCCGCCTACGGCGGGATGAACGAGAGGATCCTCAGCTGGATGTCGCGCGAGGACGCGCCCTGCGCGGGAAGGACGCCATCGGAGGTCCTCGACTACTCCGCCGTCCGTCTCAGGGACGTCAGGACATCCGCCGTCGGCTGGGCCTGAGGGAAGCTCCGTGGAGTCGATGACCTCGCGGACTATGCGACGGACCTCGTCCATACCGTACGTCAGGTAGATGGCCGCGAGTAGCGCCTCGAAGGAGTCGGCGCGCATGTTCTCCTCGATGACATTCCCGTCCGGACCGTGATGGCCGCCGCCGACACGCATCATGCCGTCTATGCCGAGCCCGTACGCCAGGACCCTGTCTGAGATCCTGCGATTGGCAACGCGGTCCTGCTTGTAGTCCGTCATGGCCCCCTCCCTCAGATCCGTGTCCGAGTACACCTCCTCGCAGACGACGAACTCGAGTATCGCGTCACCCAGGAACTCCAGCCTCTCGTAGCTCTCCCCTCCGCGCTCGTTCGTGTAGCTGTCGTGGGTGAGCGCCTGGCAGAACAGAGCGAGACCGTCCGCTGGGACCATACGGTAGCGGAACGGGTCACGGGCCAGGAACTGGCGGACCTCCATCTCGAAGTCGGACTCCATCGACCGACGGTAAGCCGACTGCGGATTTAGTGGTTGTTGATGCGTATTGCGAAAGATGAAAACCCTGCTGGTAACAGCCGTAAACTGAGAAATGATCGAAGACATACGACGATCGTACGCTATCCTGAGAGGTCGAATCGACCTGCACTATACTTAAACATTTGTACGATGTACGAAAAAAGATACGATATTCGTACAAATATTACGTTTTCATTGTATATCGCAATAAATATGACGAGATTCGTAAAATTATCAGTGTAATTCGTTTATGAAACTATATGTTTTATATACTTGCAAAGCGTACTCATTCGCAGGAGGTAAGAGAGCTATCAGTAAACGGAAAGTAACTGGGATCTGCGGCGAGACCGACATGAACACCGGCGTCTCGAAGAAAGACTGGTCGTTGGACACTTATCTCCCGACGGCGCTCTGATTCGGTCGGTTGCAAGACTCGACTGATGACCGCAACAAACGGGCCTCAGCGCCCCCTTACCCTCAAAGGGGCCGATCAAGAAGGGCAGGATTCTCGTGCCTGCCCAGTTCCAGGTTGTTCCGATAATCATGTTTTTAAAGTGCTCGTTTCTACCATCGTCCCATGACCGCATTGAGGGACTATGTTACCGAGATCCCCAATTTCCCCAAGAAGGGAATCCTGTTCAGAGACATCACCACCGTCCTCAGCGACAAGGACGGATTCAAGATGGCCATCGACGGCCTCATCGACCTCGTGAAGGACATTGACTTCGACTACGTCGTCGGGACCGAGTCCAGAGGCTTCATCTTCGGGGCCCCCGTCGCATACGCCCTCAACAAGGGGTTCATCCTCGTGCGCAAGAAAGGGAAACTCCCTAGAGAGACCATCTCCGAATCCTACGATCTGGAGTACGGCACCGCCGAGGTGGAGATGCACATAGACGCCATCCAGCCCGGCCAGAAGGTCGTCATCATCGACGATCTCATCGCTACGGGCGGCACCGTGGAGGCCGCCATCAAACTCGTCGAGAGGGAGGGCGGAGTCGTCGCCAAGGTCGCCTTCGTGATGGAGCTCGCTGGACTCGAGGGCAGAGAGAAGCTCAAGGGCTACGACGTGGACTCCCTCATCGTCTACGAGGGAGCCTGAAATAATTCAGGGTTCGGCGGGTGTCCATAGCCCGCCGAACCCGGACACAAACTCATCATTTCAACGCAGTCGCATGAATTTTAGAAGGGCGGTCGCCCTTCTGGTCGGGAGCCAAGACTGACATCCGTTCTGATGCTTCGAACCCTCGCCTGGCCTCAGTGTGACGAGCGCGGCAGGTGGCAGGGAGGAGGCTGTCACCCGGTCACTCCGATTCCTGCTCCAGCAGCAGCTTGTAGCCCACTGGCATGACCTTGAGGAACCTGGGGAGGTAGCCCTCCCAGTCCTCCAGGATCTCCCTGGCCCTGGGGCTGCCCGTCTCGGCGAGATGGCGCTCGATCATGGACCTGAGCTCCGATACGTCTGCGTCCGACTCCACCAGGGAGAGCTCGACCATGTCCATGTTGCAGTGTCTGTCGAAGTCCCCGTCCTCGTCTAGAACGTAGGCGATTCCTGCGGACATTCCGGCGGCGAAGTTCCTGCCGCATCTGCCGAGGATCGCGACTCTGCCCCCTGTCATGTACTCGCAGCAGTGGTCTCCGGCACCCTCGGCTACAGCGACTGCGCCGCTGTTGCGGACGCAGAACCTCTCCCCGACCGATCCCGCCACGTACAGCTCCCCGGATGTCGCCCCATACAGGAGCGTGTTCCCGGCGATGACGTTTCCCTCTGGGACCGAACTCCCGGGGCTGACGACGATCCTCCCGCCGGAGAGACCCTTGCCGACGTAGTCGTTGGCGAGACCGTTCATCCTGAACGTTATCCCCTTCGTCAGAAACGCGCCGAAGCTCTGGCCGGCGGCGCCGACGAAGGTTATGTCGATGGTGTCGTCCTCGAGTCTCGCGCCCCTGCGGACGGCCTCTCCGGACAGCATCGCGCCGACGGAGCGGTCCACGTTCGTGAGCCTGTACTTGAGCGACACCTTCCTCCCCGTAGTGAGGGCGTCACCGCAGTCCTCGATGATCCTGCGGTCGAACACCCTGGCCAGGATGTCCTCCTGACCCCTGACGCATGAGTCGTCGCCCGCCACATGTGCCAGCATCCTCGAGAGGTCCAGCGATGCGGCCTTGCCGTCCTCTGACTTCTGAACGAGGAGGTCCGAGCGTCCGACGATCTCGTCCAGGCTCCTGAAGCCCATCTCCGAGAGGATCCTGCGGACGTCCTCGGCCATGAACCTCCAGTAGTTGACGACGTGCTCGGGCCTGGAGTCGAACCTCGCCCTGCGCTCCGGGTCCTGTGTGGCTATCCCCACAGGGCAGGTGTTGGTCTGGCACCTCCTGCACATCACGCATCCCATTGCGACCATCGGCGCCGTAGCGAATCCGAAATCCTCCGCGCCGAGCAGTGCGGCCACTATGACGTCCCTGGCGGTCTTGAGCTGACCGTCGACCTGCAGGCGGACGCGGCAGCGGAGGTCGTTGATCTTGAGGGTCTGCTGTACCTCCGCGAGACCGGTCTCCCATGGAGACCCGGCGTACCTGATGGACGAGAGCGGGCTGGCGCCGGTGCCCCCGTCGCCTCCGGAGATGAGGATGACGTCCGCCCCGGCCTTTGCCACTCCGGCGGCGACCGTTCCGACGCCGGACTCGGAGACCAGCTTCACGCTTATCCTGGCCCGGGGATTGATGCACTTGAGGTCGAATATGAGCTGCTTCAGGTCCTCTATTGAGTATATGTCATGGTGCGGGGGAGGCGAGATCAGGGTGATCCCCGGGATCGTGTGCCTCGTGGCGGCGATGACCTTGTCGACCTTGAAACCCATCAGCTGGCCGCCCTCCCCGGGCTTGGCCCCCTGTGCGACCTTGATCTGCAGCTCGTCCGCGTTGACCAGGTACTCGGCGGTGACCCCGAACCTCCCGGACGCGACCTGCTTGATCGATGACCTGAGATTCCTGCCGTCGGGGCCCGGGACGAACCTCGCGGGATCCTCCCCTCCCTCTCCGGTGTTGCTCCTGGACCCGATGGAGTTCATCGCCTCCGCCAGGGTCTCGTGGGCCTCCCTGCTGATCGCTCCGAACGAGATCGCGCCGACCTCGAACCTCTTCATGATGGACTCGACCGGCTCGACTTCCTCTATCGGGACCGGCTCGCCGGTCCTGACTTCCAGGAGATGGCGCAGGAAGAACCTGCCTCCGTCCTCCATGCCGGCGAAGCGGTCGTAGTCTGCACGACTGCCGTTGACCGCCGCGGACCTGAGGGCCTTGACGGCGTCCGGTGTCCAGCTGTGACGCTCCCCGTCCTTCCTGTACGCGTACTCCCCCTTGTCCTGGACCTGTCCGGACGCGGAGGCGTCATGCATAGCGAGATACTCGGATGCGATGCCGTCGAGCCCGATCCCGGCTACAGCGGAGGACGTGTTCCCGAAGTAGCGCTCCGCCACGGCGGAGTCGATGCCTATCGCATCGAACAGCCTGGAACCGCGGTAGGACCTGATCGTGGCTATGCCCATCTTGGACATTATCTTCAGGAGACCCTTGTCCACCGCCTTCAGGTAGTTCGATTCGGCGGTGTCGACATCCATCTTGATCCTGCCTGTGTCCACCATGTCCTGCACCGCCGCGAAGGCCAGGTACGGGTTCACGGCGTTGGCCCCGTATCCGATGAGAAGTGCGAAGTGCATGACCTCCCTCGGCTCCCCGGATTCGACCACCAGCGCGGTCTGGAGACGCTTCCTTGCGGCTATGAGGTGCTGATGCACGGCGGACAGCGCCAGGAGCGAGGGCATCGGAGCCCTCTCCGCGGAAACCCCGCGGTCTGAAAGTATGATGAACGAGGCCCCGGCGTCGACCGCAGCCTCGGCCTCCGCGCACAGCCTGGAGACCTCCCTCTCCAGAACCCCGGGGGACCTGTCCGCGGGGAACGTCGTGTCCAAGGTGGCCGCGTCGAACCCCCTGTATCTGAGGTTCCTGAGAAGGTCCAGCTCCCTGTTGGTGATGACCGGGCGCCTGGACTTGACGACCCTGCAGAGCTTGGGGGCGGGATCCAGGATGTTCTGCTGGACCGACCCTATGTATCCCGTGATGGACATGACAAGCTCCTCCCTGATCGGGTCTATCGGGGGATTCGTGACCTGCGCGAACTGCTGGCGGAAGTAGCTGAACAGGGACTGGGGCCTGTCTGAGAGCACAGCCAGGGGGGCGTCGTATCCCGCCGACCCGACGGCCTCCTTGCCGGTCACGGCCATGGGCTCCATCACCTTCGCGAGGTCCTCTGCGGAGTACCCGAATCCGGCCAGCAGCCTCTCGTAACCGTCGACCTCGCGGCCGACCTGCCTGCCCGACGACAGCTTACCCAGGTCGAGACGGTTCTGCTCTAGCCAGTCACGGTACGGGTACGCGGTTGCCAGAGCCTCCTTGATCTCGGCGTCTCCGATGACGCGACCCTGATCTGTGTCCACCAGCAGCATCTTCCCGGGTCTGAGACGCCCCGTCTCCACCACGTTTACGGCATCCAGCGGGATGACGCCCGCCTCCGACGCCAGGATCATCATGCCGTCGTCGGTGACGCAGTACCTCGCCGGACGCAGACCGTTCCTGTCGAGCATCCCTCCGGCGAGCCTGCCGTCGCAGAACAGGACCGCCGCAGGGCCGTCCCACGGCTCCATCAGGATGGAGTGGTACTCGTAGTACGCCTTGAGGCTGTCCGGGATCGGGTTCCTGTCGTTCCAGGACTCCGGGATCATGATGGACAGCGCGTTGGGCATGCCCTTGCCGGCCATGACCAGGAACTCGAAGACGTTGTCTAGTGTGGCGCTGTCGCTCATCCCGGACTGCATTATCGGGAAGATCTCCTCGGTGTCCGGGATGGCATCGGTGTGGATGAGGCTCTCGCGGGCCTGCATCCACGACCTGTTGGACCTTATCGTGTTTATCTCGCCGTTGTGGCAGAGCATCCTGAACGGCTGGGCAAGCTTCCACGCAGGCATCGTGTTGGTGCTGAACCTGGAGTGCACCATCGCGACCGCGGACTCGAACAAGGGGTCGCTGAGGTCGCGGTAGTACGCCCTGAGCTGCTCCGGCGTGAGCATGCCCTTGTAGACCATGCACCTGGTGGACAGGCTGCAGATGTAGAAGTCCCCGGAACCTGGGGCTCTGGAGGAGGCGATCCTGTTGCCTACGACCTTCCTGACCCTGTACAACTTGCGCTCCAGGACCTCCGGGCTGTCGTAGGATGTGACGAACACCTGGACTATGCGGGGCTCCCCCTCGAGGGCCATCCTTCCCGGGACCGTGTGGTCCACGGGAACGTCCCTCTCCGCGATCACGTAGAGCGCGCGACGGGAGCACTCCTCCCTGAACATGGCCATGAAGCCCTCCGCAGCCTCCGGATCCCTGGGGAGGAAGAACAGTCCGGTGCCGTACCTTCCGGCCTCCGGCACCGGGATCCCCAGGGACTCGATGAAGCGGTGCGGGACCTGCACCATGATGCCCGCCCCGTCGCCGCTGCGACCGTCACCATTCTCGGCGCCCCTGTGGGCCATGTTCTCCAGAAGCTCCAGCCCGTACTCGACGATGCGATGCTCCTTCCTCCCATCTATGTTCACCGCCATGCCGACGCCGCAGGCGTCGTGCTCGTAGCGGGGGTCATAGAGTCCTCTATTGTGTGAGTCTGCGGATGAGTCATCCAAGCTACCACCGGCCTATCAGCGGATGAACAGGAGCTCGCGGTACTTCGGGAGCGGCCACATGTCGTCGTCGACGATCATCTCGAGGGCGTCGAGATGCTCCCTTATGGATTCCAGATAGGGCACGACTATGTCGTGGAACTGGACGGCCTTCTCCCTCTCGCAGTCAATGGCGTTGATCCTGTCGCACTCGACCTCCATCGCGACCGCCTGGGCGCGGGCCTCGCTGGTGTGCATGGCGATGTCCTTGATGATCTGGATCTCGCCTGCGGCGACCTGCTGGAACTCACTGGCATCCGTGAAGATCTCCTTCATCTTGGAAACGTTGTCGAGCAGGATGGACTGATACCTCGTGGATACGGGCAGGATGTGGTTGGCGGTGAGGTCCGCCAGGACCCTGGCCTCGATCTCGATCTTCTTGCTGTAGATCTCCCAGTTGATCTCGGTCCTGGCCTTGAGCTCGACCTCGTTCATGACCCCGACGGCCTTGTAGGTCTCGATGGTCTTGGGGGAGACGAACGCGTCGTAGCACACGGGTGCGGACGTCTCGCAGTCGAGGCCGCGCCTCTTCGCCTCGGCCTTCCACTCCTCGGAGTATCCGTTCCCGTCGAAGCACACGTCCTTGCAGGCCCTGTAAGTCTCCCTGGTCTCATCCAGGAGAGCCTGGACCACCGATGCCCCGTCTGCGATCCTCCTGTCGACGGCCTCCTTGAACTTCGTTAGCTGGTTGGCGACGATGGTGTTGAGGACGGTGACTGCGGATGAGCAGTTCGCCGACGAACCGACGGCCCTGAACTCGAACCTGTTGCCTGTGAACGCGAACGGGGACGTCCTGTTCCTGTCGGTGTTGTCGATCAGCAGCTCCGGGATCTGGGGGATGCCGAGGCTGTAGCTGCTCTTGCCGCTGATCCTGACCATGTCGTTGCTGTTCATGAGCTCGTCGAAGGCGGCGGACACCTGGGACCCCAGGAAGGACGATATGATCGCGGGAGGGGCCTCGTTGGCACCGAGCCTGTGGGCGTTGGATGCGGTCATCACGGACGCCTTGAGGAGGGCGTTGTTGTCATACACCGCCTTGAGGATGTTCGCTGTGAACGTGAGGAACCTGAGGTTCTCCATCTCGGTCTTCCCGGGGGACAGCAGCCCGATGCTGGATGTGCCGATGGACCAGTTGCAGTGCTTCCCGGACCCGTTGATGCCGGCGAAGGGCTTCTCGTGGAGGAGGACCTTGAACCCGTGCTTCTCGGCGACGGTCTTCATGACCGCCATGAGCTCCAGGTTGTGGTCGATGGCGAGGTTCGCCTGCTCGTAAACGGGAGCGATCTCGAACTGGTTGGGCGCGACCTCGTTGTGCCTCGTCTTGATCGGGATGCCGAGCTTGTAGCACTCGAACTCCAGGTCCTTCATGAACTCCAGGACCCTGCTGGGGATGCAGCCGAAGTAGTGGTCCTCCAGCTGCTGGTTCCTGGCGGAGTTGTGTCCGACCAGGGTCCTCTCGGCCATGATAATGTCGGGGCGCATCGCGTAGAGCGAGGCGTCCACGAGGAAGTACTCCTGCTCCCATCCGAGATAGGAGTACACGAACTCGTCCTCGATTCCGAAGTACTTGAGGACGTCGGCGGTCGCCTTGGCGATGGCCGCCTCTGACTTCAGGAGGGGCGCCTTGTAGTCCAGGGCCTCCCCTGTGTATGAGATGAAAACCGTGGGGATGCACAGCGTGTCCCCCATGACGAACGCGGGCGAGGAGGGGTCCCATGCTGTGTATCCCCTGGCCTCGAAGGTGTTCCTGAGTCCCCCGCTGGGGAAGGACGACGCATCAGGCTCCTGCTGGCAGAGGAGCTTCCCTGTGAACTCCTCCAGGCTCTCCCCCTTTCCGTAGGGCTCCGCGAAGGAGTCGTGCTTCTCGGCCGTGCCTCCGGTCAGAGGCTGGAACCAGTGGGTGTAGTGCGTGGCGCCCATGTCCATGGCCCAGCGCTTCATTCCAGCGGCGACCTGCTCCGCAACGTCCCTGTTGAGGGTGACGCCCTGCTCGATCGACTCGTACACCTTCTGCCTGGTGTCCGAGGAGAGGTACTTCCTCATGTTCTTCCTGTTGAAAACATAGCATCCGAAGTAATCGGAGGTAGCCGGCGCAGGAGGTACCGCCTTCACGGGGGGCCTTACGAACGCCTCTTCCACAGCGTCGAACCTTGTGTAGGACATGGACCCACATTCAACGTCACATCTTAATAAATCTTTCGAATTGGCCGAGATAAAAAATCAGTGATTTGAGAAAACATTAGACAAATGTCTATGATAGAAACGATAATTCCGAACGAATCTATACATTTGCTCAGTATCATGGGGCATCTGTGCACATGCGTCGGATGAATCCCGCGATATGCCCTCGCATTATACCGTTGTTCTATTCGTGCGAGACACGCACGCGCGACTAAACTGGACCCATGCCAGCGTTCTTAACCGTGGACGTCCATACATCCTGCAGGGAAGGGACATGGTTTTCAAGCTCTTCAAAAGCGGAGACGAGCTCTACGACGAGGGCAAGGAGCTCATCAAGAGAGGCGAGTACGGCAAGGCCCGCGACTATCTCCAGAAGTCGATAGACAAGGAAGGCGGGATCGACGATGCCGCAGCCGTGAAAGTCGCCCTCATAGACCTGAGGGAGAGGCTGACCAACGTCAACGCCTACAGGAACCTCCTGAACGCCCTCGAGAAATTCACGAGCCACGACAGATTCGAGTTCGGACTCACGGAGATCTCCCGCGACGAACTCATCACGGAGTGCCAGCTGACGATCAGGAAGATCGAGCTGCTCTCCAGCGGCGGCGAGGGACAGGCCCTGATGGACAAGGGCAAGAGGATCCAGGAGCTCGCACAGGATTTCCAGAGCAGGATCGGCGACAAGAACCTGATCATACTGGAGCTGTTCAAGAACGACACCTCCGTGACCGGGATGACCGAGTTCTTCAACCTGATGGCGGTGTCCTACGAGTGCATGGCCGACGCGGTCGTGTGGGACAACCCGTCCCAGGCGGCGGAGTACGAGCAGATCGCGATGGGGTACCGCCAGCAGAACGGGCAGAGCGGTGACACCAACATGGCCAAGGTCAGGGCGTACTCCACAACGTGCACGTGCTGGCTGTGCGGCAGGATCGCCACCGGGGAGGGGATCCACTTCTTCTCGGCACCGGCTGACGTCTCCCCGGCGCTCGACGACAAGGACAAGCCCACTGCGAGATCCAGGCCCGACGGGGACCCCCAGCACATCTACATCTGCCGCGCCTGCTACTCGGCTGTGTCTAACCGTTCGGACGAGATCTCCAGAGGATACTACAACCAGACTATGCAGGAGATGCGCGCCATGGAGGCGAGACTCCAGGCGCAGATCGCCGCCCTGCAGAGCCAGATAGCCTTCGCAAGGATGGGCAGATGAGATGGACGAGATGATTGAGCTGCGGTGCAAGTACTGCGGAGCACCGCTCGACCGCAAGGACATAGAATCCGATTCGCCGTACGTCACATGCCCCAGCTGCGGGACCACGCAGCAGAGGGTCGACGCCAAGGCATACATGGACCAGATGATGGCCCAGATCAAGTCCTGGATAGGGAAGGCCATCCCCGGAGGGTTCTCGCTGTCGCAGACCGACAACGTGGACCCCATAGCCAGGCACAACATATTCGTGAACAACGTCAAACCGATGCTGGACGTGGAGCTAAGGGAGTACAGGTTCGCGCTGAACTCCGTCATCTCCTCGCCCCTGATCGTCCTCCCATTCAGCAAAGGGGAGCCGGCGAAGACGGACCACACCTCGACGCAGGCGTTCGAGTTCAACGCCAAGCTGAAGAGCATCGAGCCGCTGGCGGTAGACCAGGAGAGTAAGACGTCCATCACCGACGGTGAGAACCTCGCCTCGGCGTACGCGATGATCGTGAACAACTCAAACCTGCTGACGGACACAACGCCCGGAAGGTTCGCGCTAATGTCCAACAACTTTAAGGACTCGGCCGAATCCGTCAGGAAATGCAACGGATACGAGCCGCTGGCAGCCCGTCTGGAGGCGCTCTCCGAGGTATGCTCGGCGTCGGACATGGTCCTTAACGGCGACGCATCCGGATGCGCACTGAAGACGGAGTCGGCGATATCCAAGCTGGAGGCAGCGAAGAAGGACATACTGGCGAATCCGAAGATGGCCGTCATGATCAGGGCCGTGGACATCGAGATAGGCCAGTGCAGGACCCTGAAGAACGTCACGGAGATGGTGATGAACGGCAGGACCAAGGACCCGCTCAAGATGCTGGACCTGGTCAACCAGCTGTCGAGCATCGACTACCCCCAGTCCCGTGAGTGGGACCGCCTGCTGGGAAGGCAGGAGAGGGACTTCGAACTCTACGGGTACGTGGAGGGCATTGTGTCCGCCAAGAACGGCGGCACCCTCCCGATCTGCCCCGGCGCCGGGGACATCCTGTACCCGTTCTGGGACGTGGACCTGAGGTACAGCTTCACCACGGGGTCGTTCCTCTCGAAGAAGACGGTGGAGGTCAAGGAGGACCTCCTGGTCCCGGCGACCTTCACCGCATCGGCGGAGGCCCTCGGGAACCCGCGCTCGGGACTCACGGACATCTTCGCCGCCGCGCCCGACAGGTCCTTCTTCGACCGCATGAAGGGTGACCAGGACAGCATAAGCGGCGGGGCCGGCATCGGAAGGCTCGCCGACTCGGCGGCCGAGAACAGCCCCGGGTCCAGGGAGGTCGTCATCCCCCTGAGCACCAAGACCGAGGCCGCGAGACTGGTCGAGTGCTACCTCGACCAGAGCTCCAAGACACACAGCCAGCTAAAACTAAGCAAGCCGAGCGTGAAGAGGTTGATCTACATCCCCTGTGGGAAGTCCGTGAACGGAATCACACTCCCGAAGGAGTTCGACCGCCTCACCCCGGCGATATTAAGGAACACCGATCTGGAGAAGACACTCAGAATCTGAAGGAGGGATGGAAAACGAGCGATGGATCCAAAGGCCTGAACCCCAGGACCTGGAACGCGATATCGGCGGGAGTCCTGCTCCTGGCGATAGCCGTGGGCGTGCTTCTGTACGTCGCTACCGGGGACCTGCTCAACACGTTCTCGGCCATACTGGTGGTGTACGGACTGTACATGGCGGTCATGAGCTTCGCCAAGAAAGGCGGAGAGGACAACTTCGGACCCTCGGCGTCCGACGCCGCCATGGCGGCGGGTGCCGTTCTCGCGGGAATAGGACTCGCGGGGTTCGCATACAGCTTCACGGAGAACGTACTCGTCACGGTGGCGGTGCTGATCATCGTCCTGGCCGTGGTGGGAATCACGATGGCGATCAAGAACAGGAACGCGTGATAGGATGACATTGGATGAGACGGTCAAAGGTGAGATGAAGAGCGAGATGTCCCTCGTCGAGAGGATAGCGCTCTATATCCCGATATACAAAGGCTACAAGGAGAAGAACCTCCGCAGGGAGGAGGACAGGGCGGTCAGGGGGGAGCTCTCCCGCGCCATCCAGGGGACCAAGGCGGACCTGGCCACGATCCAGAGGGAGCTGGTCTCCCAGCCCGAACTGATGATGGACCTGGAGAGGATCAGGACGAAGGTCGACAGGTACGACATCAGCGTGAAGAAGGCGGTCAACGGGTACTCCGGATTCCACACAGCTGTGAAGATCCTGGAGGACGATCTGGACGCCCTCGTGAAATGGGACGCCAAGCTGATCGAGGACATCAAGCTGCTCAGGGAAGCGGCATCCGACCTCCTCGACAGCGTGGACCGCGGAATGGAGGTCAAGGCCGAAATCCGCAACCTCGAGAGGGGAGTGGACTCCATGATGGAGGACTACAACCAGAGGGAGACGATCATGAAGGGATTCGGCGGGGAGCCGGCGGAGGAGTGATTGAATGGCAGGAAAGACCAACGTCGTGACCTGGGACAGCCAGGGGCCCGACGACATAATATACGCATGCGAGCACGACGACCTCAGGACCCTCACCTCCGTGACCGTCCCCGAGCACGCCGTCGCGATATTCGCCAGGGACGGACAGCTCACCGGTGTCCTGGAGCCTGGAAGGCACCTGATCACCAGCAGCAACATCCCCTGGCTGACCAAGCTGTACAACCTCGCCCTGGGCTACAAGGAGACCCCGTTCAAGGTACAGATCATCTTCGTCTCTCTGAAGATGTTCAACGGCAGGTGGGGCATCCGCGGCATGATCAAGGCCGCGCAGGGATACGAGGTGCCGATCACCCTGATGGCCAACGGCGACTTCCAGTTCAGGATAACCGATGTGCCCGTGTTCTACACGCAGGTGCTCGGTGGACTCCAGAACTACACCACCGGCGATGTGAACGAGTTCATGAGGGGCTTCATCAACGAGCAGATAACCCAGCAGCTGACCAAGCAGTACTACATGGACGTCCTCAACAATCTCGAGAAGGCCTCCACGACCACCAAGGTCCTGGTGGAGCAGTACTTCGTCCAGAGGGGAATCGAGCTCCTCTCCCTGAAGATCAACGAGGTCAGGACGACGGAGGAGGACCAGCAGAAGGTCTTCGAGTACCTCCAGTTCAGCAGCGCCAACGGAGAGGCGTTCAGAAGATATGAGATCATGGAGAGCATGGCCAACGCCATCGGCACCTCTGACGGGGGCGCCGCCATGGGTACGGGCATGCTCCTGTTCCCGCAGATGTACCAGCAGCTCCAGCAGCAGCCGATCCAGGGCGTGCAGGGGGCTCCTCAGGGACAGCAGGGGCCCACCACGATGTGCCCGTACTGCGGCAGCCCTAACCCCTATCCGTACAAGTTCTGCAACAACTGCGGAAAGCCGTCGCCCCAGATGCAGATGCAGCAGGGCCAGCCCCAGCAGGCCCCCGCGCAGCCGGTTCAGAGCCAGGCCGCCCCGGCACAGGAACCCCCCAAGTTCAAGAACTGCCCGTACTGCGGTCAGAACATCAGCGGTCTCCCGAAGACCCCCAAGTTCTGTCCGTACTGCTCCGAGCAGCTGTACTGATCCAAACCGCCCCGGAAGACCGGGGCATCTTCCCTTTCTCCCAACTGACCGTTGATTTCATTCACCCATGATGCAATGTCATCAAGGATGAGCCAATGATATCGTTGACATATATACTCTTAATAATTATTTGACTTTCAACAATTTAATAGTGTCTGAAAGCTACATCACCAACGAAGACGTAATACAGATTCTCTTACGGGATGAAGAAGATAATCGATGGACACCGGGCTCAGGCCCGACCATCCGACTCATCCCTCCAGGATCTCCCTGGCCCTGGCGTACTTCCTGCGCCAGTGCTCCCTCTTCTTCTCGGACACATCGGCTAGCGCGTTGCGGGACTCGTTGGAGTTGTGGGCGACATCAGCGAGTTTCACAGCCCTGGCGATCGGATTCCCCTTCAGTGCCGTCACGTACTCCTCGTAGTCCACATCCTTGTCGTGCGTCATCAGACGGACAGCCTCGATGACCTCTTCCGGGAACTCCCCTGCGAGATCATCCAGCGTCACATCGGTGTCCTCCACCACGTCGTGGAGAAGCGCCACGCATGTGGAGTACTCATCAGTCATGCTCTCCGCCACGGTGAACGGATGGAATATGTACGGCATCCCGCAGACGTCGTACTGTCCGTGGTGAGCATCGTATGCGATGCGGGCTGCCTTGACAGTCAGAGGAGTGTATATCATAGACAGGGGATGGCACACGATCGGATATCTACCCATTGGATGCCGTCCGTCCGCACATGGTCCCGATCACGACCCCGTGGCCATCCTGCCGACGATGCAGACCATCTCGGAAGCGGTTGCGGAGTAGGCGTCCGCACCGATCCTGTCGCACCACTCCTGACTGCATGGGGCCCCGCCGACTATGGTCCTGCACCTGCAGCCGGAGGACTTCACCTCTCTGACCAGGTCCTTCTGGGAGATCAGGGTCGTGGTCATGAGGGACGACGCCCCGATGATGGATGCGTGGTTCACCATCGCCTCGTCGATGAAGTCGTCAGGCGTAACATCGCACCCGAGATCGATCACGGTGTATCCCGCTCCCCTCAGCATGGCGCAGCACAGACTCTTCCCGATGATGTGAATGTCCCCCTTGACGGTACCCATTATGACCGTCCCCCTCATCGGCTTGCTCTGGATCGGCCCTGTCTTCCTGATGACCGCCTCCGCCGCACGCGAGACGGCCACTATCCTCGGCAGGAGGACCTCCCCTCTGGAGAAACCGCCGCCTACCTCCAGGACGACCTCGTCCACGACCTCCAGGACCGCTTCGGCACTGACCCCTCTGTTCATAGCATCGACGGCGGCTTGGACGGCGACCTCGTCCTTGCCTTCGAGAACAGCATCGGCAATACGGTTCAAAATCGATTCCAAACGCATCTGGCTCACTCCGGACGGATAAAAATGGTTTGGAAGTTGTTTGGAAATGGTTTAGGAGATGTATGCCTGGTCATGTCAGTCTGTGTGTACCTCGTCATCCTCTGATCCTGATCGATTCCTCCACCGGCAATATGAAGATCCTTCCGTCTCCGGGGTGGCCTGTGTCCGCTGCACCCTTGACAGCCGATACGACGACGTCCGCCTGGGCGTCGTCCTCGACGACCACCTCCACCTTGACCTTCTCGATCTCATCCACCACGAACTCGCCCACCCTG